>Ga0075471_10000262_pt1 | contig 29923 bp, 20 predicted proteins | sample DEB19_08_DNA_2_FD_74787 | JGI IMG/M metagenome (GOLD analysis project Ga0075471, IMG submission 74787) | Aqueous microbial communities from the Delaware River and Bay under freshwater to marine salinity gradient to study organic matter... | ecosystem: Environmental > Aquatic > Marine > Coastal ...
ATTCGGCGATCGGCTGGCGTGGCGCGACCTGCGTCGAGACGTCTATACCTACGGGGACGGCAGGCTGGTGCAGATCGACGAAGCCCCCCACGGCGACCCCCTGGGCTACGTCGAGGTCAAGCTGGGCGGCGAGAGCCACCTTGACGAAATTTCCGATCGCGCCGATCGGTTCGCGATTCACGATCACGATCGAGAGAAGACGCGCGAGAACCACCGCAAGGGCGACCATCGTTACTTTGTGAGCCGGACGTTCCTGGACGCGGACCTGATCATCAACGTGCCGAAGTGGAAGACGCACTCAAAGACAGGACTGACCGGCGCCCTGAAGAACCTGGTTGGCATCAACGGCGATAAGGCGTACCTGCCGCACTTCAGCAAGGGCGCGCCGAAGTGGGGCGGCGACGAATATTGGGACAGCGGCCGTTTCACGTACTGGACCCAGAACACGCTCCGCGAGTTCCTGCGCGACACCACGTGGGCCTACCGGATGGTGCGTCCCCCGTGGTTGGCCTACAAGGCGGTCCGCAGCGCGATGTTGCGCGGCCGGCAGGGGCCGCCGGCTGACTTCTACGTGGGTGGCGGCAGCTGGTATGGCAACCAGACGATCTGGCGGATGATCTACGACTTGAACATGGTGTTGCAGCGAGTGGATCGCGAGGGAACCCTGCGGTCATCGGCACAGCGCCACTACTTTTGCATCGTGGACGGCCTGATCTGCGGCGAGGGGGATGGCCCACTGTTCCCGCAGCCACGCGTCATGGACTGGCTGGTGTTTGGCGGCGACCCGTTCGCGATCGACGCGACGCTGGCCTGGTTCATGGGCTTCGATCCGGAACTGATGCCGCTCCTCAAGCAACGATCGCGCTACAAAGGCGACGCCTGGGGGCAGTTCTCGCTGGGATCCCTGCCGGTGACGCTCGATGGCGCGACCAATCCCCTGACGTCGTATGCGCTCAGGCACGACTTCCTGCCGCCGCAGGGGTGGGAGATGCACGTGGAGCGCGCGTCATGAAGGCCGTGATCTGCTGGTCCGGCATGCAGGGCTACGTGGCAGCCTGCCTGCGGGCGTTGAACCAGATGCCAGGCATGCAGATGCATGTCTTCCACTTGAACTTCCACGACTTGCCGTTCCAGGAGGAACTGCTGGCGGGGGTGTCGAACGAACGCATGGTGGCAAGCGAAGCGAACGCCGACATTGCCGAGAAGGTGATCGCCCACCAGCCCGACGTGGTGTTCCTCTGCGGATGGTTCTATCCGCAATACCGGCAACTGGCGTTTGAGCCGGCGCTGCGCAATGCGCGGTTCGTCCTCGGCATGGACACGCCGTGGACCGGGGCCTGGCGTCAGCGCGTCAACCAGGTGCGCCTGCGGTCGTTCATGGCCCGTATGAGCAAGGTCGTCGTCGCCGGCAACCGGAGCGCGGACTTTGCGCGACGGATCGACGCGACGCCGGGCAAGATCGTGACGGGGCTGTACGGGTTTGACTTCGCGTCGTTCTGCGAACGCGGTGGCGCCAATCTCGACGCCATGCCTGAGTGGCCACGCTCGTTCCTGTTTGCGGGCCGCTACGTGCCTGAGAAAGGGCTGCCGTACTTGATGGAGGCCTATCAGCGCTATCGGTCACGCGTGGAGGATCCCTGGCCGCTCCACTGCTGCGGCACCGGACCGGAAACGGGACTCCTCGATCGCGAAGGCGTCACCAATCTCGGCTACGTGCAACCCAGCCGGCTTCCCGAGTTGTTTGGCGAGCATGGCGTGTTTGTCATGCCGAGCCTCGAAGAGCCCTGGGGTGTCGCCATTGGAGAAGCGGCTGCGACCGGGCTGCCGTTGGTATGCACGGAGGTCTGCGGCGCCGCGGCGGACCTGCTGCGGCCGTTCTACAACGGCGTGACGGTGCCGCCGGCAGATGTGCAGGCGCTGGCCAACGCGCTCGAGTGGATGCATCGCAATCATCACCGGCTGCCTGCCTTCGGGCATCGCAGCCGGAACCTGGCCCATCCGTTTTCTGCCGAAGCGTGGGCGGAACGCATTCACGCGTGCTTCACCAGCGCGCTCGACGGGAAAGCATGACGCACGCCGGAGGCGCGGCCTCGGCTGGTCAGCCGTTGGTGTCGTGCCACACCGGCGCCGCGGCGCGTCTTGGCGCCGTGGTCAGGGAGGAATTGCGCCGGTGGGCCGGGCATCTCGCACCGAAGCAGGTGGTGATCAAGCCCAACTGGGTGATGCACGAGTTCGATCCCGCCTACCCGATCGCCGCGCTGGTGACAGATGCGCGGCTGATCGTCGAGACCGTCCGCGCCACCTTCGAGATGTTCCCGTCCGTTGAGCGCGTCACCGTCGGCGATTGCCTCGAACAGCGCGCGGATTGGCCGCTGCTGTGCGCGCAGTCCGGACTGAGCGCGTGGATCGCGCCGCTTGAGGCCGAGTTTGCCGGCCGGCTCGCGTTTCGAGACCTTCGCAGCATCGTCTTTCGGCAGGTTGGCGATGACCTGGTCGAGGATGCGCTCGCACCGCACGGCGACCCCGCGGGCTACTGCGAAGTGCAGTTGCAGGGCGAAAGCCACCTGGAACCGATCGCCGACCAGGCCGAGAAGTTTTCGATTCACGATCACGACACATCGCTGACCAGGAGCCGGCATCGGCTCGGCGACCATCGCTACCTGGTCTGCCAGTCGGTGCTCGATGCCGACCTGGTGATCAATCTTCCCAAGTGGAAGGCGCATTCCAAGTCAGGGCTCACCGGCGCTCTCAAGAACCTCGTTGGTATCAACGGCGACAAATCGTACTTGCCGCACTTCCGCCGCGGATCGCCACGATGGGGCGGCGACGAGTACTCCGATGAGGGGCGATGGCTCTACTGGGTGCAGAACAACCTCTACCAACTGGTGCGCGGAACCGTGGCCCTGGACCTGCTGCGGCCAGGGTGGAAGGTCGTGAAGCGGGTCAACAACGCCGTGCGGCGCCGGTCGACGACGCGTTCGATGCCCGCTGATTTCTACGTGGTTGGCGGCAGTTGGTACGGCAACCAGACGGTGTGGCGGATGATCTACGACCTGAACCTGGTGCTGCAGCGTGCCGATCGCCACGGCCGGCTGCAGCCGTCCCCGCAGCGTGCCACCGTCACGCTTGTCGATGGCATCGTCAGTGGCGAAGGCGACGGTCCGCTGAAAGCCCTGCCCCGGGAAACGAACATGCTCTTTGCCGGGAGCGACCCGTTCGCCATCGACGCCACGCTGGCGTGGATGATGGGCTTTGACCCCGATGCGATCCTGATGGTGGCCAAGCGCCACGAATTCCTCGGCCGTGATTGGGGCACCTTTGCGCTCAAGGACCTGATGATCACCGTGGATGGGACGTCGCAACGTCTTGTCGATACGGCCATCAATTTCAGCTTCCTGCCCGCACCGGGCTGGATTGGGCACGTCGAACGCGTGAAGAGCGCAAGGCGCGCATGACCACCTTGCTCGCTCGACGGATCCGGTTTCACTTCGAGCAGGCCGAAGCGCGGCGCCGACGTCTTGCGAACCTGCCGCCGGAGACGCGCGTGGCGTTCCAGTTCGAGGCGCTGCAGCAGGTGTGGGCCGATGCCACGAGCGACGTGCCGTACTATCGTGAGCTGGTGGCGTCAGGTCGCGCGCCGGCCGTGATCGCCTCGTGGGCCGACCTTCATTCGATCCCCGTGTTGACCCGCCGCATCCTGCAGGAGCAGGCCGGTGCGTTCCTGCGTGATTCGCGCCAACCGCAGTCGTACATGAAGACGGCTGGATCGACCGGCGAGCCGCTCAGAATCGGCATGGACCAGCCTGAACGCGATCTGATGCGGGTCGTGAAGATTGCCGAGTGGCAGACCTTTGGCTACACGCAGTCGTCGCGCCTGTTCCTGATCTGGGGGCATGGGCACCTCCTCGGCACCGGATGGCGGGGGAGGATCAATCACGCCAAACGCAAGCTGACCGACGCCTTGCTCGGGTATCAGCGCGTCGACGCGTATCGGCTGGATCGCAAATCCAGTGAGGCGTATGCCGAGGCCCTGATCAAGTTCGGCCCGATCGGGTTGATCAGCTATGCATCGGTGCTCGACGTGTTTGCCCGCTACACCACCGGCTATCGCGAGCGGTTCCGCGCGCTCGGTCTCAGATTCGTGTTGTCGACCGCCGAGGCGCCGCCCAGGAGCGACACGATTGCCAGGCTCGAGGACCTGTTCGGGTGCCCGGTCGTCCAGGAATACGGCGGTGCGGAATTTGGACAAGTCGCCTTCAAGCGCGGTGCTGAACCGTTCGATGTCTACGATGACTTGAATTACGTCGAATCGGTCGCACCCGAGGCGGGCGATCTCGGTGTCGAGCCGGTGCTGGTGACCTCCCTCTATCCGCGATACCTGCCGCTGATCCGCTACCGCGTGGGCGACGCGATTGGCGGCGCGCATCGCCTGTCGAACGGGCACATCGACACGTTCGAAACGATGGCCGGCCGGGTCAACGATGCCATCGAGGTCGCGCCTGGTGACTTTGTGCACAGCGTCGCGATCTTTCACTGCGTGCACCAGGAGCCTTCCGTCTTCGGCATCCAGATGGTGTTGTTGGACGACGGCATCGAGATCCTGCTGGTCGCCGCCGAGGACGGACGTCCCGCGTTGGAAGCGCGCATTCGTGGCCGGCTCGCACAAGTGCACGCGACCCTGGCACAGGCGCGTTTCCGCTACGTCGAGGACCTGGAACCCACGCGCGCCGGCAAGCGCCGGTGGTTCATCGACCGGCGCACCAACACCTCATGTGTGGCATCGCGGGCATCCTGACACCGCCCGGAGGGACGGCGCTGGTAGGGGAGGCGGTCGCGCGGATGAGCGCAGCGCTCTCGCATCGCGGCCCGGACGGGCAAGGCTCCTGGGCATGCCGGCGTGAATCCGCGGTGTTCGTCCACCGGCGGCTTGGCATCATCGATCCCTCGCCCGCCGGTCGACAGCCGATGTCGATCGACAACGGCCGGCTGACGATCACCTTCAATGGCGCGATCTACAACTTCATGGAACTTCGCCGCAATCTTGAGGGCCGCGGAGTGACGTTTCAGAGTGCCACCGACACGGAAGTGGTCCTGCACGCCTACGATGCGTTCGGCGAACGCTGCGTTGAACGGCTGCGTGGCATGTTCGCGTTTGCGATCTGGGACGAACGCGCCCAGTCCTGTTTCCTGGCCCGCGATCGCTACGGCATCAAGCCGCTGTATTACACGGCCGATCGGCAGCGCTGCGCGTTTGCGTCCGAACTGCGCGCGCTTCGTGCCTCCGGCCTGCTCTCGCCGGCGATCGACGCCGATGCGGTGTGTGCCTATCTGCAGACCGGATCGGTCCCTGAGCCGCTCACATTGTTCGCCGACGCGAAGTGCCTTGAAGCAGGGCACCTGGCCGTCTGGAAGAACGGAACCCTCGAGCGCCGCCAGTACGTCGATCTGTCGTTCGAGCCTGCGATCACTTCCGACGACGCGGTCGCTCGCACCCGGGACGCGTTGGTGGACTCAGTGCAGCATCACCTGGTCAGCGACGTCCCACTCGGCATTTTCCTGAGCGGCGGAGTGGACTCGACGTCGTTGCTGGCGCTGAGCGCAGGACTCGGCCGCGGAGACACCCGCGCGATGACGATGGCGCTGCCAGGATCCGACGCGGATGAAGTATCGCTCGCGCGCCGGACGGCTCAGCACTTCGGGGTTCGCCACGACGTGTGCGATGTCACGGCGGAGTCGGCTCGGCCGCTGTTCGAGCGCTACCTTGCGGTGATGGACCAGCCAAGCATCGACGGCATGAACATGCTGGCTGTGTCGACCCTGGCGCGATCGTGCGGCACCAAGGTGATGCTGTCCGGTCTTGGTGCGGACGAATTGTTTGGCGGATATCCGTCGGTGCGTGATGTGCCGCGGCTCACGGCGTGGCGTCGTCGCTTCGAAGCGGTGGGCCCGCTGCGCCGTGTCGCCGGTCGCCTCCTGGCGGCCGTGCCCGATCCGCGGTACCGGCGCATCGGTGACATCATCGAGCAGCCGCCATCGATGGTGGCGGCATATACGGCGTACCGCGGTATCTTCACCCGTGCCGAGGCACGCCTGCTGACGTCGACGCTGGTGCCTGACGCTGTCAACGCGGCAGAGCCGACCGATCGTGAGCCCGCCACCGATCTAACGGCACAAGACGCGCTCTGCCGGCTCGAGATGACGCGCTACATGCGCAATCAGCTGTTGCGTGACGCCGACGTCATGAGCATGGCCGAAGGAGTCGAGGTGCGCGTGCCGTTTCTCGACGCCAGAGTCATTGAGACCGTGACGGCGATTCCGCAGGTGACACGGCTGGCCGCTGCCAAGCAGCTGCTGGTCAGCGCCGTGCCTGAGATACCCGCCTGGGTCTCGTCACAGCCCAAGCGTGGCTTCATGTTCCCGGTGGATCGCTGGCTCGACGGCGCGTGGCAGGGCATGTTTGACGACACCGATGCGCGGACGCCCGTGGCGATGCGGACGTGGTACCGCAAATGGTGCGTGCACGCGCTTACATCATGGCTGCGCCGTAACAGCGCGCCGGCGGCGAAGGCCGCAACAGCAATGGCAGTGAGTCGGGGGATCAATGGCTGAATCAGTCGAAGGCAGGTCTGACGCGGGGGTCGGCTTTGCGGCCACCGCGGCCGGCCTGTTGATCGCGATTGCAATTTTTCCAGCGGATCCGGCGCAGGAAGGCAGCTTGATGGTGCCGGCCCTGGTGCTGTCAGCCGGCATCCTGCTGGTGCCGCTGATGCGCGCGGTCCGGCGGTCGCAGGCGATGCTCAACTGCGAGAACCTGGTGGCGTTTGGCTTCGTGTTCTGGCTGCTGCTGGACCTGATCCAGAGCGCTTACGAACTGAGCGATACGACCATTCCCGCGATTCGCGACGCCTTTGTGGCCATCGGCGTCTCAGCTGCGTGCATGTGGATCGGCGTGGCCGGCAAGCCGTGGCCGATTCCCAAAGTGCTTGGCGATATCGCCAAGCGCGACATGGACACCAAGACCGTCGGCAGGCTGGTGCCGCTGTGTTTTGTCCTTGGCATGTTCAACTTCGCGTTTTCCACCGGCTTCGACATCCCGGTGATGTTCTCGTATCTCGGCGAGCAGCGCTGGGCGGCGCCATGGGGGCGCGGCCAGCTGGGCGGCTGGGACGCATTCCTCGACCAGATGCAGTACTTCGGCTATGTGCTGCCAAGCCTGACCGCACTGCTGATCGCGCGAACCGGATTCACCGGCCAGGCATGGTTTTCGATCCTGCTGTCGGGCATCATGACCGCGTTTCTGTCCCAAGGTGGCGGCCGCCGCCTGATTGGCGTGACGGTCGGCGCGGCGATCCTGGTGTGGATCCAGTCGCAGAAGTCCATAAACGTGCGAAAGCTAACGCTGGCGGGCATCGCCGCACTGACGCTGCTGGCCGGCATGCAGTTCATGCTCAACATCCGCACGGTCGGCTACCAGGAGTTTACCTTGCGCGGCGGCGAAGCCGAGTACGACTACCTGCACGTCGACGACAACTTCCTGCGGCTGGCGCAGGTCATTGAGCTGGTGCCGTCGGCCCATCCACACGTCGGCTTCGCCCAGTTGTGGTTCACGATGGTGCGGCCAGTGCCGCGCGTGTTCTGGCCCGACAAGCCGCTCAATCCAGGCTTCGACCTGCCGACGATTGTCGGCATGAAGGGCGTGAGTCTGTCGACGTCGATCATCGGCGAGTGGTACCTCAGCTTCGGATGGTTTGGCGTCGTCTTTGGCGGCTGGCTGCACGGCCGCCTGGCGAGGACGGCCAATCTCTTACGAGAGAAGGAGGAGTACCAGACCAACCCCATCGCCTACGGCCTGGCGGTGATGGTGCTGGTCTCCGGCATGCGCTCGATGTTGGAGTTGGTGTTGATGAGTTATGCGCTGGTGGCCTGGTTCGTCGCCATCAAGCTGACGCGGCAGCGGGCCATCGGCACACGGTGAGGCTGCTTCACGTCGTCGCGTCGTACCTGCCGGCCACGCGCTATGGCGGGACGATCGTGTCGGTGCACGGCCTCTGCCGCGCCCTTGCCGAGCGGGGGCATGACGTGCACGTGTACACGACCAGCGTCGACGGCGACCGCGACTCCGACGTGCCGCACAACGAGCCGGTTGGCATCGACGGCGTCAAGGTCTGGTACTTCAAGTCACCGTCCCTGCGCCGGATCTACCGTGCGCCGGCACTCAAAGCCGCACTGGCTCGCGAGGTCGCATCGTTCGACGTCGTCCACACGCACGCGATCTTTCTGTGGCCGCTCTGGGTTGCTGCGCGTGCCGCACACGCTGCCGGCGTGCCGTATGTGGTGTCGCCACGAGGCATGCTTGAACGTGACCTTGTCAGCGAGAGGAGCCCGCTGATGAAGGGATTGTGGATTGCGGCGATTGAGCGCCACAACCTCGAGCGCGCCGCAGCCCTGCACGTCACCAGCCAACGCGAGGCCGACGAAGCTGCCGCATTTGGCTTCCGGCTGCCGCCGATGTACGAGATCCCCAATGGCGTGACCGCGGTGCCGGCGACCGGGGGTGAGGTGTCGCCGTCCATTCACGCGCTGTCATCCGGCGATCCGTACGTGCTGTTTCTCGGCCGCATCAGTTGGAAAAAGGGGCTCGATCGTCTCCTTGGGGCGCTGCCGCAGCTTGGCGCCCGCCTGGTCATTGCCGGCAATGATGATGAGGAGTACACGCCGGTGCTTCGAGGCATTGCCGATCGGCTTGGCGTGAGTGACCGAGTCGTGTTTGCGGGCGCGGTCCATGGCGGCGACAAGGTGTGCCTGATTCAGAAGGCCCGGCTGCTTGTCTTGCCCTCGTACTCGGAGAATTTCGGCAACGTCGTGGTCGAGGCCATGGCCGAGGGATGTCCGGTCGTGGTGTCTGCCGCGGTCGGGTTGTCGTCGGCGGTCGCCGACGCCGGAGCCGGACTCGTGGTCGACGGAGCCCCGTCTTCGCTCACGGCGGCTATGAACACACTGCTGCAGGATCCACTGATGCGCGAGCAGATGGGCCGTCGCGGTGCCGCTGCGGTTCGGGAGCGATACGCCTGGCCGGTCGTCGCCGGGGAAATGGAGCGTCTGTATCAGTCGATCGGACGGCACCCGCACGCATGATCGACCTCACGGCTCTCGTCCTGACCCGCAACGAGGCGCCGAACATCGCGCGGACGCTGGCGCAATTGCGCTGGCTGCCTTCGGTCGTTGTCGTTGACAGCGAGAGCACGGATGAGACCCGGCAGATTGCCGAGGGGTTTGCCAATGTTCGTGTGGTCACGCGCCCGTTCACGACGCACGCCGAACAATGGAACTACGGTCTCGATGCGACCGGTATTCAGTCAGAGTGGATCCTCGCCCTCGACGCCGACTTCGTGCTGAGTGACGGCATCGTTCGTGAAATCCAGGCGCTCGAACCCGCTGCCGATACCGCGGGGTACTGGGCGTCGTTCGAATACTGCATCGACGGGCGGCCGCTGCGAGGCGCGGCGTATCCACCGGTGGCGGTGCTGTTTCGCCGCACCAGCGGACGGTATGAGCAGGACGGACACACGCAGCGTGTCCGGTTGCAGGGCCGGACCGGCACGCTGACGGCGCCGATCTTTCACGATGACCGCAAGTCGCTGACCCATTGGCTGGCGTCGCAGTCGCGATACATGGCGCTCGAGGCCGAGAAGCTGATGCGTCCGGGTATCGCGCTTGGTGCTGTTGACCGCATGCGCAAACTGCTCGTGGTGGCTCCGCCGGCGATGTTCGCGTACTGCTACTTCGTCAGGGGCGGCGTGCTCGACGGCCGTGCGGGCTTGTTCTACGCGCTGCAGCGCGCAGTGGCCGAGGGTATCCTGTCGTTGTACCTGGTGCGGCGCCTGCTTGGCCGCGACTGACCTACGCCGAACTGGCGAGACGGCCGAACAATGCCCGTCGCGCGGGCTGGTGGCGCAGCAACGCCAGGATGAAATCGCGGTGCCGGTTGAAGCGGGCGGTCTTGCGGACCAGCGGCAGGATGCCGTCAGTCAAGGCGAGGCTGAACAGCGCGTCGATATCCGAATCCCGCATGCGCTGCGCGACGTAACGCAACGCCAGTTGTGCCGTGAACTCCGACTGGAAGCGGCCGCGCCAGCGCAGTTCGTACTCCTTCATCGCTCCCGCCGACAGGTCGTTCACCGCCAGGCGTGACGCCAGCACCTCAGCGGCGATCTCGCCGCTGACCACGCTGTAGTAGATCCCCCCACCGGTTGTCGGCTTGACCAGGCCGGCCGCGTCACCCACTGCCAATACCCGATCCGCATAGCTGCGCTTGACGCTGCCGAGCGGCAGCATGCGACGGCGCGGCGCGACCGCGTCAGGCAGGCTGACCCCCCACCACTCACGAACCCGTCCCAGCATTTTCGAAAAATACGCGCCGGCATCACCTTCCGCCATCACGCCGATGCGAGCGAACGTGCCGGAGGTGCGCTTGACCGGCACCGCCCAGGCAAATCCCTTCGGCGCGATTTCGGATCCGAAATGGATTTCCACGTCGCCGGGACGGTCGGCGGGCAGCTCGAGCTGCGCCGACTGCAGGAACGTCGACGGCATGCCGAGTCCCAGGCGTTTTTGAAAGGCGTAGTTTGCGCCGCAGGCCAGTACCACGGCGCGGGCGCGGACCGGCGACGAACCGTCTGCGAAGGTGATCTCGACGCCGTCGGCTTTCGGCTCCACGCCGATCACACGGCAGCCGCGGGTGATCGCCGCACCAGCCGCGCTGGCGCGATCCGCCAGGGCGGCATCAAAGGCCAGCCGATCGATGACGACCGCTTCGATGCTGGTCGTGGTGTAGTCGAACGAATGTCCGGCGGGCGCGACGAAGCGAACCGTTTCAAGCGGGTTCAGCACCGATTCGGCGGGGAGGTCGAGCGACGCGATCACATCCTCGGCCAGCACGCCGGTGCAGTGCACGGGAGAGCCGATCTGGTCATGCTCTTCGAACACCGCCACTGACCAGCCACCTTCGGCGAGCCGACGCGCGGCAGACAGGCCCCCGGGCCCGCCGCCGATGATCGCCACATCAAGCATGTGCACTCGATTATAGGCCGTCACAGCCGCTTCAAATCTTGTTACCGCGATGTTCCCACCGCCCTCGCGCCGTAATCCAGAATGAGGTCAGGATCAGCCGCACGTCCAGCCAGAACGATGCGCGTCGCTGGTAGAGGAGGTCGTACTTGAATTTGCCGGTCCTGGGCAGGTCACGCGGCGCGTAAATCTGGGCGATGCCGGTCAGGCCCGGCCGCACGCGATGCCGCTGCCGGTAGCCCGGGATGTCGGCCAGCAGCACGTGCCGGCCGTCTGCCGTCGTATCCGCTTCGCCCGGCCGCAGGGGGCGCGGGCCGACGATGCTCATGTCGCCGCGGACGATGTTGAGCAGTTGTGGCAGCTCGTCGAAGGCGGTCGCGCGCAGGATGCGTCCGATGCGTGTCACGCGTGGATCGTGCGCTGTGGCTTGCACCGCGCCGACGCCACGCTCGGCGTCCACGATCATCGAGCGGAACTTGAACGCGTTGAACACCGTGCAGTCCTTGCCGACCCGCTCTTGCGTGAACAGCACCGGACCGCCGTCCTCGAGCTTGATGCCGATGGCGATCACGAGCGCGACCGGCGAGAACACCACCAGGCCGGCGCCGGCCACCAGCACATCGAACAGGCGCTTCATGCGCCAGCGACCTCGGTGATCACGCGGGCATGCGCCGCCACTTGCCGATCGCGCGCGAACAGTTCCGCCGCTGCGCGGGCGCGTGCCCCCATGGCGGCGCGTTCCTGATCGTCGTCAGCAAGCCGGAGGATCGCATCGGCCAGCGCCGCGGGATCCCCAGGCGCGGCCATCACGCCACAGCGGTGGCGCTCCGTCAGCGCCGCGACTTCGCTCAACGGCTCAACCGCAGCGATGTACGGCCGGCCGGCCGCCAGGACTGGATACAACTTGCTTGGCACGATGTAGCCGGCGAGGCCGGGCTTGAGCGACACGAGACACACGTCGCTCGAGGCGTACGTCCAGCGCAGCATCTCGCGGGGTTGGAACGGCAGGAACCGCACGTTCGTGAGGCCGCGCGCGCGCACCTGCTCCTCCAGTGCCGCGCGGCGATTGCCGTCGCCGATGAACTGGATCACGATGTCGGGGCGCGACGCAATCAGCGCCGCCGCGTCGATGACTACGTCGAGGTTCTGCCCGTGGCCGATGTTCCCCGCATGCAGCACGACGAACGGGCGGTCCAGCCCGTGTGCTTTCGAGAACGCGTTCACCTTGTCCGATGGCACGATCGCGGACGTGTCCGCCCAGTTGTGGATGATCGTGATCTTCGATCGATCGGCGCCCTTGCCCTCGACGAGGCGCGACGCCATGGTGTCACCCAGCGCAATGATCCGCGAGGCGCGCGCCACCAGAAATCGGTTCAGGCGCTCGAGGATCGCGTTCACGAGCGGGCTTTTGAAGTCCTCGAGCAGGTCGGCGACCTGCGGAAAGATGTCCTGGCAGTAGAACACCATGCCGCGCCGCGGTCGAGCCGCCAGCGCCGCCAGGCCGATGATCGGCGGATCGGTGAGGGCCACCGTCACGTCCTGGCGTGGCAGCCACAGGCCGGTCCAGAGCGCTGACAAGAAGTAGGTGATGTAGTTGGCCGCGCGGCCAGCGAACGAGCGTTGCGAGAACGTCGTGCCACGCGCGCGGAGGATGCGCACACCATTGCGGATGTCGGTAGCCGGAAGCGGTGCGTCGCTCTTCAGCGGATAGCCGGCGACGACGGTCACTTCCAGCCCGTGCACCCGCACCAGATCTTCGGCGAGCTCGGTCAGGAGCTGGCCGGTCGCTCCGGTATCCGGCCAGTACGATCGATTGAAGTAGCAGACGCGCAAGGGCGTCGCGGCCCTTCGACTCATACGCGCTTCTGCAACAGGTGGGAGCCCATCACCAGGACGTCCATGTCGGTGCGCAGGAAACAATCCAGCGCCTGTTCGGGACGCTCGACGATCGGCTCGTTCTCGTTGAAAGAGGTGTTGAGCAGGACCGGCACGCCGGTCTGTTGCTGAAACGCGCGGATCAGCGCCCAGTAGCGCGCGTTGCTCTCCTGGCTCACCGACTGCAGGCGCCCGGATCCGTCCACATGCGTGACCGCTGGAATCACATCGCGCTTCTCCGGCCGCACCGGATAGACCTGGATCATGAAGGGATCGTGCACGGCATCGACAAAGTAGTCGTCGATCGCCTCGGCAAGCACCGATGGCGCAAACGGCCGAAACCGCTCGCGGAACTTGATCTTGACGTTGATGATGTCGCGCATGTCGCGGCGCCGCGGATCAGCGAGGATGCTGCGATTGCCCAATGCCCGTGCCCCCCATTCCATCCGGCCCTGGTACCAGCCAACCACCACGCCGTCAGCCAGGCGGGCTGCTGTTTCGCGGCAGAGCGTCGCTTCGTCGGGGCAGCGCATCAGCGAGCAGCCGTGATCCTCGACGACGCGGTGATCGCGGATCACCGTGGCGATCGCCTCATCGTCGTACTCGGTTCCCCAATAGGAGTGCACCATTCGCGGGCTGACCGGCCGGTCGCCGCTGCCGTGCCACGCCTCCAGCGCGGCGCCGAGCGCCGTGCCGTTATCGCCGGCCGCCGGCTGGATGTAGACCTCCGTGAACGGGGTGTTGGCGCGGATCTTCCCGTTGGCCACGCTGTTCATCGCGCAGCCGCCGGCAAGGCACAGTGAGGCGGAGGGAATGCGCCCGTGGACGCCGCGCAGCACGTGAAATGCGGACTCTTCGAACACCCGCTGCACCGACGCGGCGATGTTTTCGTGCAGGTGCTCAACCGGCTGGTCCGCTGAACGTGCCGGTCCAAGCAGTTCCACCAGGCGATCGGTGTAGACGTCAGGAACGACCGGCTCGCCTGAGTCCCAGTTCATCGTGATCTCACCGGTCCAGTGCCTGAAGAAATCCAGGTTGAGGCGGAATCCGCCGCCGTGATCGAGTGAGAGCAATTGGCGGATCTGGTCAACATGCGTGGGCGTGCCGTACGGCGCGAGCCCCATCACTTTGTACTCGTCCCCAAACTTCTTGAAGCCGAGGTACTGGGTAATCGCGAGGTAGAGCATGCCGAGGGAGTGAGGGAAGAACACGCGGTCGAGCACGTCCATGCGGCCGCGCGTGCCTTCGGCGATCGACACGCTGACAAAATCACCGAAGCCGTCGATGGCGCAGCACGCAGCGTCCTGCATGCCGCTGGTATAGAACGCACTGGCGAGGTGGGCGGGGTGGTGCTCAACAAAACGCGCCCGCTGCTCGACGTCAGCCTGCCGCAGCCCGAACGTCTCGGCAATCACCGCGGGGATGCGTCCACTCTTTCCAGCGGTGTTGCGATATTGGCCGACGAGCGCGGATCCCGGGCGGTGCGTCAGCGCGAAGCGGGCCTTTTGCAGCAGGTGCACGCGCTTGCCGCGCGCGATGGCCCACAGATCCACGTCAGCCGGCGTCGCGCCGGCCATCGACAAGCCGCGCAGGATCGCCTGCGCAGGAAACCCCGCGACGTGCTTGGTTCGCGCAAAGCGTTCTTCTTCGAGGGCGGCGACCAGGTGACCGTCCCGCAGCACGGCAGCGGCGACGTCGCCGTGATAGGCATTGAGTCCGACGATCAGCATGGCTAGCGGGCCATTCTCACGGGCAGAGGGGGTGGCATTTCGTCCGGCGGCGTCTCTGGCTGGGTGGCAGGGCGCGCCACCTGCGCCCGGTCATACAACAGCAGTCCCGCGAGCATTCCGGCGAGGACGGCATTGGCGGGCATCAGCAGCGCCACTTCCCAGATGCTTTGCACGGCGAGTCCGACCAGTCCCGCGGCGGCACCGATGCGGACCCAGAACATCTCTCCTTTATCGGCACGAACCGCGCGCAGGCCCAGTCGCGCCAGCGAGAACAGTGCGACCAGCGACGGAACCGCCAGCAACAGGCCGCCTTCGGCGATCAGCTGCACGTAGTGCGAATGCGCGTTGTTGAAGTGCGCCCAGTTCTGCATGGCGCCGACCCAGACGCGTGTCTGCTGGTAGACCGTCATCGCATTCGAGTAGGTGCCGGCACCGCTGCCGGTCAACCAGAAGTCTCTCGCAATCGGCAGCGATTCTCGCCAGATGGTCAGGCGGTCAAATGCGGATGCCCCGCCGCTGAAGCTCTCTTCAATTCGCGAGGCCAGGCGATCGACGTCGACAAACAGCACGAGCACCACGAGGACGAAACCGACAAACCCCAGCACCGCCGGCACGCTGGTCCGCTCCGTGCTCAATCGCGGCTTGCCCAGGTACCACCCGGTGATCGCGGCAGCGCTCAGGCCCGCCAATGCCGAACGCGACAACGTCATCAGCAGCACGCTGATCATCACTCCGGCGGCAATGGTAGTGAAGACCATGCCGGAGCCGAGGATCTGCGCGATCGATTCCCGCCACCTGCCGCCGCGACGCGGCGGGTGCGTCCGCACACGCGCGATGCTGTAGCCGGCGACCGGCGCGGCGACCATCAGCATCCACGCGGCGAAATGATTGCGGTTGATGAAGGCCCCGAACGGGCTCGCACTGCGCGCCTCAGCGATCAGCACGAACAGTGCGGCGCGCGGAGCCACGGCCTTCTGCACCACGGCCATCACCGCGGCCAGCACACCCAGGAACGCCAGGGTCTTGCAGAAGACGCGCGTGCTGCCGCCGGCACCGAACACCGCTCGCGCGGTCCAGAAGCTCAAGACCCCGAGCACGACACAGGCCAGCGAGATCACTGTCGCCGCCGGATTGACCGACAGGGGAGCGGTGGCCGGCGGCGGCGCACCCAGGGGGGCAAACCGCACCGCCTCACGAATGTCGGCGCCGTGCGGCGAGATGGCGTTGACGACCCCGATCGGCAGGGGCACCAGTTGCAGCCCGATGGCGGCGATCAGCGCGATCAGCGCGACGTCAAGCGTGCGCATCCTGACGGGGAAGCTGAAGGTCGATGCCGGGGCACTGAGCGCCGCGCATGCCGCGATGACCAGCAGCACGCCGAGTGACCATGACGTCACACCCGCAAACAGCAGGTATGACGTCGCGAAGAGGAGGATGAGCAGCGTCCGCTGCACGGGTTAGGCCGCCGGGGATTCTGCGTAGTAGTTCTTGTACTGGTGGCCGTAGTAACGAGAGTAGTAGTACTTGTTGCGGCCGAAGTTCACCTTGTTCAGGACCGCGAGTACCTGGCGGGGATTGCTGCTGAGCAGCGTCTCAACCGCGCGTTCGGCCAGCCGCCACCGCGTCATCTCGGCGCCGATCACGAACGTCATCGCGCCGACCAGCGGCGCCAGGATCACTGCGTCGGTGACGGCGAGCACCGGCGGCGTGTCGATGATGATCCAGTCGAACGGACCGGTCTCCAGTCCCGACAGCAGCGCGCGCATCCGATCGGACGCGAGCAGCTCGGACGGGTTGGCCGGGGTCCGTCCGGCGGTGATGGTCAGCAGGTTCGGATCGTGCGTGCGCTGCACGACCTCGCGCATGCGCGCCTGGCCGGCGAGCAACTGCGACAGGCCGCGATCGTTGGTCATGCGCAACGCCTTGTGCACGCTCGGGCGGCGCATGTCGGCGTCGATCAACAGCACCCGCGCACCGCCAACCGCCAGGGCCATCGCGATGTTGACCGCGGTCGTCGTCTTGCCTTCGAGCGGTTGCGAGCTGGCGACCGCCACCACGCGAGCACCGGTGCCCGGCAGTTGCGCGGCCAGGGCGGTGCGGATCGAGCGATACGCTTCGCCGAAGTCGTGCGGCACCGGACCGGAAATCAGCGGGTGGCGCTCGCCGGACACGATTGGCACGAGGCCGAGGAATTTGAGCTTGAGCCGCCGGGTGATGTCGTCCGGCGTCTTGACGGTGTCGTCGAGGTAGTCGATGCCGAACGCAACGCCCAGGCCGAGGGCAAGGCCCAGGGCGATGGCATACGCCCAGTCACGCCGATGATTGGGCGACGAATGTTCCGACGGTGTCTGGGCGCGATCGACGACACGCACGTTGTTGGTGCGGCTGTTGGCCACGACCCGCAGCTCTTTCTCGCGGGTCAGCAACTGATTGTAGATGGTGCGGTTGGACTCGGCCTCTCGCAGCATGACCGCGTAATCCACGCCCTTGCGGCCAAGCGCGGTGGCGCGACTCTTCGAGTCGTTGAGCTGTGCCTGCAGTTCGCGCTCCTGGCGAACCGCGGTGTCGAACTCGTTCTTCGCGTTCTGCACGGCCTTGCGGATCTCATCCTGCAACTGGCGCTGTGTGTTGTCGAGCGTGGTCTGTGCTTGCAGGCGATCGGGGTGGCGTTCGCCGTAGCGGTCGGCCAGGCGCGCCGCTTCCTGCTGCGCGAGGTTGACCTGATTGCGCAGGTTCTGGATTTGCGCGTTACCGATGACCGATGAAATCGACTCGACGTCGTTGGTCTGGTTGGCGGCGTCGATCTGTCGCCACAAACCTTCCTTGGCGATGCGGTCGAGCCGTGCCTTCGTGGCGGCATCGTTTGACGCCGTCAGGTTGGCGACGATGATGTTCTGGTTGCTGTCGAGCGAGGTCGCGTCCTGGCTTTCCTTGTACTCGGCCAGGCGAAGGTCGCTCTGGCGCATCAGTTCAGCCTGCTTGGCCACTTCACCGGTCAGCCACTCCGCGCTCTTTTCGATGTTCTCGACCTTCAGCGACAGGTTGTGCTGGACATACTCTTCGGCGAATGTGTTGACCGCGCGGGTGGCAAATTCCGGATCAGCCGAATCGAACGTGATGTCGACCAGCTGGCTGCCGCGGACCTGCACGACTTTCATGCGCGCGATCAGGGCCTCCGGGTAACCGCTTGCCGAGACCGTCTCCACCGACGTCGGCGCGTCAACCTGGCTGGACGTGATCAGGCGATACGGCCACGCGGCGTAGTACTTGACCATGGCGATGCCGATCGCCAGTTGCGTCGGCTTCGGACCCTGGCCGTTGAATTCCGGCACCTTGGTGAGATCGAGCTTGCCGGCGACGCGTTGCGCCAGATCGCGGCCGCGCATGATGCGCAGCTGCGTCTGGAGGTACATGTCGGGGTCGCTCATCGTCACGCTGCGCGAGATCTCTGTTGGCGTCGCGAGGTCGTTGCTGGGATCCTCGATCAGGATCCGCGCGACGGCGCGATAGACCGGGATCTTGGTGTAGCTGTCGATCATGACCCAGCCGACCACAAGGGCGAAGACGGCGATGGTGGCCCAGCGGTACTTATAGAGCACCGAGAGCCGGTCAAACAGATGCGGATCGGCGCTGGTTGACGTGGCCGTCGGCGGCACCACGGGCGGCTGGGGCGTGGCGGCCGGTGCCGGCGACGTGGGTTGGAGCGATTCGTTCGACATGTGCGCGATTACTGCTGCGGAACGAACGCCGAGACCGGTTCGCCTGCATTCACTGGGGCAATGCTCAAGTCAGCGGCGACCTGGATCGTCGCTGACGTCATGGTCTGCGCTGAACCGAGACCCATGAAGTTGACCGCGTTGAGCGGCAGCACGACGCCACGCAAGGTATCCCACCGTCCGGGCAACTGAATCACCGTGCGCAGGGTGTCGTTGCGCGCCAGGCTGCCGGCGTTGCTGAGCGCAATCACCTGGCCGTCGGTCAGCGCCATTTCCACGACGTAGGTGCTGGGATCGTCCACTGGAAAGTCGTACTCGCCCGCTTCGTTCGTTTCCTGGGCCTGCTGCACTGTGCCATTTTCGAGGTTGCGCAGCTGCACGCGAACCGCGGCAACGGGGATCATCCGAATATCAATAACGGTGCCGATGACGCGCGTCGGGCCGGTGCGCAGTTGTCCTGCAAACATCGGCGCCACGAGCCCCCTGTTGCCAAGCCGAATTGATCCACTCTGGGCAGCAATGCCCACGCTAGCGATCAAAATGAGGCCACAGACGGCCGATACCAACAGCTTGCTCATACGCACTCCGACAATCGGGAGGGGGACCTTTGCACCCTAGATGTTAGTGACGTTCTGTATTTCGGACGAATCCCAGTCCTCAGTAGTATATATGACAATATGCGACAATGACGTCATGTTTGTCCATTTTGCACGGAACTGGTGTAAATCTCCAGTAAACAAGCGTTTTTGGCCCGGAAACCGGGATTTCCGCCCGCGCTCGAACCGGACTAGCATCGTGCGAACCGTCGTAAACAGCCCGTGAAAGGATCACGTAAGCGAGTCATGCATCAGGCACTTCTGAAGCCCTTACTCCTGCATTTACGCCGTGCGCTGCTCGGCGCGCTGACGGCGGTCTTCGCCATTTCGGTTGTCTCGGCGAGCGATTGGCCCGAATGGCGCGGTCCCGCACGCGACGGCCGCTCCCTTGAGACTAACCTTCCGGCGAAATGGTCCCCGCAGGGCGACAACCTGGCCTGGCGCATACCGATCGGCAGCCGCTCCGCCCCGGTCGCTTTCGGTAACCGCCTCTATATCAATTCGCCAAGTCCGGGCGATCCTTCAGCGACCCAGGAGCGATTGATCGCCATAGATGCGGAGTCGGGCAAGGTGGTCTGGGAGCGCAAATTCAGCCTGTTCCTGAGCGACGTGCCGCAGCACCGTGCTTCCTGGGCCTCGCCCGCGGTCGACCCCGACACCGGCAACATCTACCTGTTCACCGTGGCGGCGCAACTGGTCTGCGTGTCGCCGGACGGCAAGATCCTCTGGGATCGCTCGCTGACGGACGAATACGGGTCGGTTACCACGCATGGCGGCCGCACGACCTCGCCCATCATCGAAGGCGACAAGGTCATTCTGAACACGTTGATCCTGGCCTGGGGCGACCTCAACCGCCCCGGGAACCGCTATTTCGCGTTCGATAAAAAGACCGGGCAGACGATCTGGATCAGTTCACCGCAGTCGCGTCACTACGACACCAACTACTCGACGCCGATTGTCGGCACCATCGATGGCGTGCGGGCGCTGCTGGTCGGCGGCACAGACGGCGTCTACCACGCCCTCAAGGTCAACACTGGCGAGAAGATCTGGTCGGTGGAAGTCAGCAAGCGCGCGATCCTGAACAGCCCGTTGCTGAAGGACAACATCGCGTACATCACCCATGGCGAAGAGAACATCGACACCACCGAGATGGGCATGGTGGCCGCCGTGGACGCGACGCGCACCGGCGTGGTGACGCCCGACGCCTTCAAGTGGAAGACGCGCGGGTTTCTGCCGACGTTTGCCTCGCCCGTGATGGACGGCGATCGTCTCTACACCATGGACAACAGTGCCATCGTCGGCGCGTTCGACCTGAAGACCGGCGCGCGTCTCTGGGAAAAGACGCTTGGCACGCTGCAGAAGGGCTCGCCCGTGCTGGCCGACGGCAAACTGTATGTCGGCACCGAGAACGGCAAGTTCTACATCCTGCGCCCCTCGGCCACTGGTGTTGAAGTGCTCGACGAGGACGTCCTCGGCACGGCGCAGTCGCCCGAAGCGATCGTGGCGTCGCCGATCGTCGCCGACGGCCGGGTCTACGTGACCTCGATGGACGCGATGTACGCGATCGGCAAGCGCGTACCCCGAAAGGGGGGGGCGAATGCGGCACCCGGTGCGACGAGCGCGGCGAACGCCGCGGGTGCCCCGGCGTATGTGCAGGTCTACCCGTACGAGTCGCTGCTGGCGCCGGGCCAGACTGCAACCTTCAAGGCACGGCTGTTTGATGCGAAGGGGACGTTCATTCGCGAAGAGCCGGCCGCGACGTGGTCGGTCGATCAGCTTAGCGGCAGTGTCGACCAGAAAGGTGTGTACACCGCGGCGTCTGCGGGATCGACCGCAGGATTTGTGAAGGCCACGGTCGGAACCTTGAGCGGCACCGCGCGCGTGCGCATGATCGAGGCGCCGCCCTGGACGTTTGATTTCGAGAACGCCGCCAGTGAAGCGCCGCCGGCGTGGTGGGTCGGCGCGCCGACCAAGGTGGTGCAGCGAACGGTCGAGGGCGTTGGCAAGGTGCTGGTGCGTCCGCGCGACGAGACCGTGGGCCGCCGCGCCAAGGTGTTCTTCGGCCAGCCGGCGCTGTCAGGCCTGACGGTCGAAGCCGAAGTCCGTGGCCGTGAACAACGCCGGCAGCGTGGCGATGTTGGCCTGATCAACCAGCGCTATGGCCTCGTGCTGTTCGGCAACGGCCAGAAACTCGAACTGCATCCGTGGCAGGCCGCCGACGAAATGACGGCGCGCGTCGACTTCAAGTGGGACGCCGACAAGTGGTACCGCATGAAGCTGCGCGTCGACATGCAGAAGGACGGCACCGCGCGCGTGCGCGGCAAGGTCTGGGCGGCCGACGCGCCGGAGCCAGAGGCGTGGACGATCGAGAAAATCGACAAGATCCCGCACGTCGTCGGGAGCCCCGGCATCTATGCCGACGGTATCTCGGACGTGTATTTCGACAACGTGAAGGTCTACAGGAACCAGTGATGCGTCGATTCATTGTATGCAGTGCGATCGTGTTGGCGGCCTCGGCCGCCGTGTCTGCGGACTGGCCGATGTGGGGCGGCGCGCCGAACCGCAACATGGTGTCTGACATGAAGGGCCTGCCGACCTCATGGGACATCAAGACCGGCAAGAACGTGAAGTGGGTCGCGGAACTCGGCTCGCAGTCCTACGGCAATCCCACCGTCGGCGGCGGCGTCGTGCTGATCGGTACCAACAACGAAGCGATGCGCGACCCCAAGCAGGGCGGTGATCGTGGCGTCGTGATGGCGTTCCGCGAAGCGACCGGCGAGTTCTTATGGCAGGCGACGTTCGAGAAGCTTGCCTCGGGCCGCGCCAACGACTGGCCGTTCCAGGGCATCGCCAGCTCGCCGCTGATCGTTCGCAACGTCGCCTACTTCACCACCAACCGCGGCACGATCGTCGCGGTCGACATCGAAGGCTTCCACGACGGCGAAAACGACGGTCCGACCAAGGACGAGAAGCTGACCGGCAAGAACGACCCGGACATCATCTGGACGTTCGACATGATGGAAGAGGTCGGGGCATTTCCGCACAACCTCGCCAATTGCTCGCCCGTCGCCGATGCCGGCTTGCTATTCTGCTCGACCGGCAACGGCCAGGACGAAAGCCACGTCAACGTCCCGTCACCCAAGGCGCCGTCGATCATCGCGCTCGAGATCGAGAGCGGCAAGTTGAAGTGGGAAGACAACTCGGTCGGCGAAAAGGTGTTGCACGGCCAGTGGTCGACGCCCTCGGTTGGTGACATCGGCGGCGTGCGCCAGGTCGTGCACGCGCAGGGTGACGGCTGGGTCCGCGGTTACGAAGCGGCCAGCGGCAAGAAGTTGTGGGAGTTCGATACCAACCCGAAGGACTCGGTGTGGCCGAAGACGCGTAACGAGGTCATCAGCACGCCGGTCATCGTCGACAACGTCGTCTACATTTCCAACGGCCAGGATCCCGAGCACGGTGAAGGCGTGGGTCACGCCTACGCCATTGACGGCACCAAGCGCGGCGACATCACCCAGTCCGGCATGCTCTGGCACTTCGACAAGATCCGCCGCTCGATCTCCACCGCCGCCGTCAAGGACGGCATTGTCTACCTCGCGGACTTCAGCGGCTTCCTGCACGCCGTCGACGCCAAGACCGGCAAGCCGTTCTGGACGCACGACATGTTCGCGGCGATCTGGGGCTCACCGATGCTGATCGGCGACAAGGTGTATCTCGGCGACGAAGACGGCGATGTCGCCATCGTCGAACACGGGAAGACCTTCAAGCTGGTGGCCGAGATGAACATGGGCAGCTCGGTCTATGCGACGCCGGTGCCTGCCAACGGCACGCTGTTTGTGATGAACCGCAACCAGCTCTATGCACTGCAAGAGGGTGCGCAGCTGAAGAAGTAGGCCGACAGGCCAACAGACGAACAGGAGACCCGAAGTGCGGCGGCGAGACTTCTTGATCACGTGCGGGGCGCTGGCAACAGCGCCCCGTTTGTTTGCGCAATCGTCCGCGCTCCTGGCGGCACCTGCCAACGCGTGGCCGCAGTTTCGAGGCTCATACGCGCTCACCGGTGTGTCTTCGACCACCATCTCGCCCGCCCCCAAGCTCGCCTGGGCGTGGGAGGGCGGGGAAGCGTTCGACTCATCGGCGGCGATCGTTGACGACGTCGTCTACGTCGGTACCGCGACCGGAGAGTTGATTGCCGTTGGCCTGAACGATGGCAAGCTGCGCTGGCGCTACAAGGCCGGCGAAGCCATCGGCGAATCGTCTCCCACCGTGGCCAACGGCCGCGTATTCGTCGGTGACCTGCTTGGTATCGTGCACGCCGTCAGCGTCGCAGATGGCAAGCCGCTCTGGACCTTCAAGACACAGTCCGAGATCAAGTCATCGCCGGTCGTGGTGGGTGACGTGCTGCTGATGGGGTCATACGACGGCAATCTCTACGGTCTCGACGTCGCCTCAGGCCGGCAACTCTGGGCCTACAGGACCGAGAACTACGTGCACGGTACGCCCTGTGTCGTGAATGGCGCTGCGCATTTTGCCGGGTGCGATGAGGTGTTCCACTCGGTCGATATCAAGACCGGCAAGGAGCGCTACGCCACATCAGCCACCGCCTATACGGGCGCGTCGGTCACGATCGTCAACAACGTCGCCTACTTCGGTACGTTCGACAACCAGGTGCTGGCGCTCGACCTGCAGGCGCGCAAGGTGTTGTGGCGCTACGAACATCCGGATCGCAAATTCCCGTTCTATTCGTCGGCGTGCCTCGTCGATGGCACGGTCGTGCTGGGCGGCCGGGATCGCATGCTGCACGCGCTTGATGCCAGGACCGGCAAGGCGCGCTGGACGTACATGACGCGGGCGCGCATTGACTCGTCGCCGGCGATTGCCGGCGGGCGCGCGTTCGTCGGCTCCAACGACGGGCGGCTCTATGCGCTGGATCTGGCGAGCGGGAAAGTGGTGTGGCAACACGACGAGGGCGCGGCAATCAGCGCTTCACCGGCCCTCGCGTCGGGAAAGATCGTGGTTGGCTCGACCGAGGGCCGCCTGCTGTGTTTCGCGTAGCCCCTAAGCCCCTGGGTCCCTAAGCGTTACTTGAACTCCACGTTGATCGAAGGGCCGTCGATCTTGATGCCCTTGATGTCCTTCAAGTACGGCTTCACTTCGCTCAGTGACGCATCCGGCCCCAGCTTGCCCTGAATCGCCTTGAACTTCGCCTCGTCGGCGAGGAGCGACGCCACATCCAGTTCCAGCAACGTAATGCGCGGGCCCGACACGTACTCGGCGTTCGTCTTGACGATCGAGCCGGCCACTTCGAGCCCGACGTTGATCTTGAAACCCTGGAACATGGACTTGATCATGTTCATGATCATCGGGTTGCTGAAGTCGGGCATGTCGCCGCTACCCGGTGCGTTCGGCTGAACGTCGACGCGGCCCTTAGCAGGCTGGTCAATGAAGTTGATGCTCAGTGTCGACGTGCCACCGTTGCGGGTGAGCTTGAAGCGCACGGGATCATCACTGGTTGGCTCGCTGGAGCGCATGCCGCCGCCGTCCATGCCCGGGCCCTGGCTGACCTGGATCTGGTTGATGTCGTCAAAGGCGAAGATCGCCTTGACACCTTCGAAGCCGGCATCGCCCTTCACGGGCTCGCTCGACACCAGCCGCACGCCTTTACCCATGCGTTCCGCGGTGCGTTCGAGTTCGGCCTTGTTCATCATCGGTCCGTTCGGACCACCCTGGCCGCCCATCATGCCTTTCAGCGCCGCGGTGTTCACGAGGGTGATTTGTTCGACGGTGCCGCTGCCGTCGGGCTTAACTTTGACGATCGTGGTGCTGTTGAGGCACGCGGTCAGGCTCAGCGACGACAGAAGTAGGCCGAGGAGTCGAAGCGAACGCATAGTGGTCCTCCGGGCAGGTCTAAGCATGATACTGAAGTTGAAAGTTGAAAGTTGGGAGTTTCAGTTTGACGTTGACAGTTCAGTTGCAAGTCTGCAGTCTGCACTGACATGAACGTGGCGCGCAGAAAGACCGCCCTCGTGACGGGTGCGTCGGCGGGCATCGGCCGGGCCTTTGCTGAGTTGCTGGCAAAACACGGCTACGACGTCGTCTTGACCGCGCGGCGCGCGGATCGTCTCGAAGCCCTCGCCGCGGACCTCGCGCGGATGCACGGCGTGGCGGCGCACGCAATCGTTGCCGATCTCGCCGACCCCCACGCGTCGGAACAGATTGTCAACGAACTAGCGTCACGCGGCATCGTCGTCGACTTTCTCGTCAACAACGCCGGCTACGGCGTGTCCGGTGCCTATCTCGACTCGTCGTGGGCCGATCATCAGCGGTTCATGCAGGTGATGGTGACGGCGGTCCTCGACCTCACGTATCGACTGCTGCCAGGCATGGTCGAGCGCGGGTGGGGACGCGTCATCAACGTCGCGTCCGTTGCCGGCATGGTCCCGGCTCCCGCAGGGCACACGCTGTATGGCGCCTCGAAGGCCTTCCTGATCAAGATGTCGGAGGCGCTGGCCGCGGAAAACGTGCCGAAGGGCGTGCACGTCACCGCGGTGTGTCCCGGCTTCACGTGGAGCGAGTTTCACGACGTGCTCGGCACCCGCGACAAGATGAACCGCATGCCCGGATTCATGTGGCTCACGGCCGACGAGGTCGCGCTCGAAGGCTACCGGGCGGTGATGAATGGCCGATCCGTGGTGGTGAACGGCCGGATCTACCAGTTCCTGATCTGGCTGCAGGGTGCCTTGCCGCGCAGCCTTGCCACCGCCGCGTCCAGTCTTTTCGGCCGCCGGTATCGAAAAACCTGAGCCGCGCCGCCGGCAGGCCCCCGTCACCGGCGAACTTCGGCCCGCCGGATTCGTAGAGTCCGGTATGGCCGAGACCCTGCTGAAAGACGTGCGTTACGCCCTGCGCTGGATGCTGCGCAGCCCCGGATTCTCAGCGGTCGCCGTGCTCTCGCTTGGCCTCGGCGTTGGCGTGAACACCGCGATGTTCTCGCTGGTGGACTCGCTGCTGTTCCGGCCGCTGCCGGTGACGGCGCCGGAATCCCTGGTGGACGTCTTCACAACCGGGGGCGATGGCGACGAATTCGCGACCAACTCCTACCCGGACTTCCTCGACCTGAAGGCCCAGAACACGGTCTTCACCGACATGCTCGGCTACAGCCCGATGATGGCGCCACTCAGCCTGGGCGACCGCTCGCGCATTGCGCTGGGGCAGATCGTGACGTCGAACTACTTCACGATGCTCGGGATCCAGCCCGCGCTCGGACGGCTCCTGGTGCCGTCGGATGATGCGCCGGGAGCCGCAAAGGTGATCGTGTTGTCACATCGCATGTGGCAGCGCGAGTTCGGTGGCGACCCTGCCATCGTCGGCAAGAACCTCGCCCTGCGCGGTCAGCAGTACGCCATCGTCGGTGTCGCCCCGGAATCGTTCACCGGCGTGGTGCCATTGCTCACGCCGGAACTCTTCCTGCCGATCGTTCACGTCGAAGAGGTCGAGCCAGCCGGGATCACCGACTCTGTGCCATCGCCGACCGGCAACACCCAACTCGAACGACGCGGCACGCGGTGGATGTTCGTCAAGGGCCGCCTGAAGCCCGGCACGACGGCGGAGCAGGCGCACGCCAATGTGCAGGTGATCGGGACGCAGCTTGCCGCGGCGCATGTCGCCACCAACCGCGATCGGAAGATCGCCGCTGTGCCGACCGAAGATGTGCGTCTGTTGGTGCCACAGGCTGGTGGCGTGCTGTCGATCGGTGCCGCCGGCCTGATGACGATCGTCGGCCTGGTCCTGTTGATTGCCTGCGCCAACGTGGCGGGCATGCTGCTCGCCAGGGCCTCGGCGCGGCGTCGGGAAATCAGCGTGCGGCTGGCGATTGGCGCGAGCCGGGGCCGGCTGATCCAGCAACTGCTCGTCGAAGGCGCGCTGCTGGGGACGCTGGGCGCGATCGCGGCTGTGGCCCTCGCCTGGGCGCTGGTCCAGGGCCTGCAGACCATGCCGCTGCCCTTGCCGGTCAACGTGGCGTTTGATCTGCGCATTGATGCGCGCGTGCTGACGTTCTCGATCCTCGTGGCGGCGTTGACGGGAGTGCTGGCCGGGTTGCTGCCGGCGCTCAAGGCGTCGGCGCCAAGCCTGGTCGCCGACCTGCGCGGTGAAGCGCCGGCGGCGAAAGTAGCCGGACGGCGGTGGGCCTTGCGCGACGCACTCGTTGTGGCCCAGATGTCCCTCACCGCGGTGCTGCTGGTGGTTGCCGGATTGCTGCTGCGCAGCCTCGGCGCGTCAGAGCGGGCGGACGTCGGGTTCGAGGTCGACGGCCTTGCGGCGATCGCGCTTGATACCGACATGCTGCGCTACACGCCGGAGCGCTCGGCCGAGTTCTGGCGCCAGGCTCAGGCGCGGGTGGCGGCGCTGCCGGGCGTGTCGGGCGTCGGGCTCGTCTCGCCGACATTGCCGTTCACGTTCAACTTCAACCAGCAGGAAGTCCGCATCGACAACCGCGCCTATAACGAAGGCCAGCGCGGCGAGATCATCGAGAACGTGTCCGTGTCAGCCGACTACCTGCGCACCCTCGGCGTCCCGTTGATCGAGGGACGATCGATCGACGCCACCGACATCAGCGGCAGTCCGGATGTGGCGGTGATCAACCAGACCATGGCACGACGGTTCTGGCCGAACCAGTCCGCGCTCGGCCACACTTTCACGGTGGTGCAAGGCACCCGCTCGCGCGCGTTTCGCATTGTCGGCGTGACGCGCGATCACAAGCGTCACGGCGTGCTCGAGGCCGATTCGCCCTTCATCTACTACGCCGAAGCGCAGCGCCGGACGCGCTACAACTTCCTGCTCGCGCGCACCAGCGGCGATGCGTCACAACTGGTTGCCGCCATGCGGCGTGAACTGCTGGCAATGGAGCCGGGACTGGTGTTCATGAGCAGCAACACCATGGCGGCGAACCTGGGCAACTCGCTGATGCCGGCCCGGGTCGGCGCGCTGCTGGCTGCCGGGTTCGGCGGGCTTGGCACGCTGCTCGCCGCGATCGGCCTGTATGGGGTGATTGCCTTCTCGGTGGCGAGACGGACCCGCGAGATCGGCGTCCGCATGGCGCTTGGCGCCCGGCCGGGTTCGGTGCTGTCGATGGTGATGCAGCAGGGCCTGGTGATTGTCGCGATCGGCCTAGTCGTCGGCGGTCTGCTCGCCGCGGCGGCCGCGTCGGTGTTGCGCGGGGTGCTCCATGGCATCTCGCCGTTTGATCCCGTGGCCTGGGGCCTCGCGTTGACCGCGATGATCGTGGCGGCGGCGCTGGCCAACCTGGTACCCGCTCGCCGTGCCATGCGTGTCGATCCGATCACCGCCCTTCGCATCGAATAGTGAGACCGGCCGCGACGTATAGGCGCACCTTCTAGCGTCATTCGCGGCCGGAATTTACCGCTGCGCCGCCCGGCGGCACGCGGCGCAGGCTATACTTCCGTCCTTGGATCGTGCCATCACGGCACCTTACCTGGAGAAATTGATGCGCCGCATTCTTACGAGCGCGGCCGTGGTCCTCACGGTCGCTGTCACCCTGTCAGCCCAGCAAATGAGCCCCACGCCAAATCGCGGCGCGGGCGACGGCGAGGGTCCGTTCGAGCGGCTCGTCATTCGTGGCGTCACCGTCATCGACGGCACCGGCGCGCCGCCGCGCGGTCCCATGGACGTGGTGGTGCAGAACAATCGCATTACCGAGGTGGCCAGCGTCGGCTTCCCGGGCGTGCCGATCAACGAGCGCGGCCGCCCGCAGAAGGGCGCGAAGGAGATCGACGGCACCGGGATGTACCTGATGCCCGGATTCGTCGACGCGCACGTCCACTGTGGCGGCGGCCAGGCCCGCGATCCCGAATACGTCTACAAGCTCTGGATGATGCACGGCGTCACCACCGTGCGCGGCGTGCCGTGTGGCTCGATGGATTGGGACCTCGGGCAGCGCGAACTGTCGGCAAAGAACCAGATCGTGGCGCCGCGGATCTTCTCGTATCACCGGCCGTTCAGCGGTGAAGGCTGGGACCGCAGCCGGCCTCAGACGCCGGAGACGGCGCGAGAGTGGGTGCGTTTCGCCGCCAAGAAGGGCGTTGACGGCCTCAAGCTTGGCGCGCACGACCCCGAGATCATGGCAGCGCTGCTCGACGAGGCAAAGAAGTTCAACCTCGGCTCCACCGCGCACCTCGACCAGATGGGCGTCAGCCGCATGAACGCGCGCGATGCGTCGCGCCTGGGGCTGGGCACGCTGACGCATTACTACGGGCTGTTCGAGGCGCTGCTCAAGGACAACGTGATCCAGCCGTTTCCGGTGGAGCAGAACTACAACGATGAGCAGCACCGCTTTGGCCAGGTCGCGCGCCTCTACGACAAGATTCACCCGCGAGGCAGCGAACAGTGGAATGCGCTGATCAAGGAGTGGGTCGACCGCAAGTTCGTGATCGATCCGACCATGACGATCTACTCGGCGGGCCGCGACGTGATGCGCATGCGCAACGCCGACTGGCACGACAAGTACACGCTGCCGTCGCTGTGGGACTTCTACCAGCCGAACAGAAACGCCCACGGCTCGTACTGGTTCGACTGGACGACCGAAGACGAAGTGCAGTGGAAGCGCTTCTACCAGGTGTGGATGTCGTTCCTTAACGACTTCAAGAACGCCGGCGGGCGCATCACGACCGGATCGGATTCGGGCTTCATCTACCAGACCTACGGCTTTGGCTACATCCTCGAACTGGAGATGCTGCAGGAGGCGGGCTTCCATCCGCTCGAAGTGATTCGTTCGGCGACGCTCAACGGGGCGCTGACGCTCAGTGAGCCGAAGAACAAGCCGATCGATTTCGGCATCATTCGCCCGGGCCTGCTGGCCGACATGGTGATCGTCGACCAGAATCCCCTCCAGAACTTCAAGGTGCTCTATGCCACCGGCGCCGTC
>Ga0075471_10000263_pt1 | contig 29915 bp, 37 predicted proteins | sample DEB19_08_DNA_2_FD_74787 | JGI IMG/M metagenome (GOLD analysis project Ga0075471, IMG submission 74787) | Aqueous microbial communities from the Delaware River and Bay under freshwater to marine salinity gradient to study organic matter... | ecosystem: Environmental > Aquatic > Marine > Coastal ...
AGTTTGCGTCTCATCTGGCAGGTTTTGCATAGGGGGGGGTCGTCGGCCAGCAACCTTAGCGGCCGTGCTGGATTTCCGGCGACGAGATCACCTGCGGCAACGTCGTGTGTGACGACGCTGCCGGCTCCGATGACCGCGTGTTGGCCGATGGTCAGGCCGGCGAGCATTCCCGCGTTGAATCCGATCGAGGCTCCGCGGCAGATGCGCGAGCGCACAAATCAGCGAGGAACGCCATGCGAACGTCAGGCTTCAGCGCGGTAAGGTGCGCGATGAAGTCGCCGCGTTGCCAGCAGTCTCGAAGGTGGGGGTGCGAATTGGCGATGCGATGCGGCAGTGTCATGCCGATTAGCTCTCCGGCTTTCTCGATCTCGATCAGCGCGCCATTTTCCCACCACTTTTGATCGGTTTTACGTCGAGACTGCCAGGCTTCAAGAAACTCGATTGACTGCTCGCAGCGACGCACAAAAAAGACACCGCTGTTAAGTCCATTTATGTTGTCCTTGAAAAACAACGCTGGAGTGACTCCGTCCCAGAAGTCTTCGAGCCGCTGGTCGTGCCGCATGAAAACCGCGTCGCTATCGATCCACATTACGAACTCGGCTTCGTCCAGCGTCTCCGAAACGGCTTCGAGCTTCGCCCACGCCGCAGAACCTGGCGACTGCTCTGCGAGCTGGCGATGTTTGTATTTGTATCCATGCCGTTCGCAGTAGACGGCGTGATTGTGCGCGGTCATCTCACGCCACGGCAAATTGTCCGTTGCGGCGCTGACCACTGCGATTTGAGACGGTGCGATGTCGCCGATCGGCTTGCGGAAATACCACGTCGGCCACTCTTCGAGCGTGTAGCCGACGACACGACCGACGCGCTTCGCGAAATCATCGACGGCCGACTTCACACCGAACAGCACGCCTCGATTTAAGTCGTCGCCGTACAGCCAGCAGTCGCGGTAGTCATGGCCGGCGAGCACTCCGCCGGGCAGCAATCGTTGCCAAAAAAATTCCATCTCGCGCGTCACGTGCGCGTATGTGTGATCGCTGTCGAGATAGACCGCGTCGAAATCGATTGGCGGGTCGAGCTTCAGCACGTCGCCGCGGTGAATCCGGAGACGCTCATCCTCACGCGCGAGCGCCTGCACTTCGCGAAACGCTTGGTCGAAGTCCATCGGCCAATCGTTCAAGAGAGTGTATTCCGGCCGCCGTTCCCAAAAGTCAAAGGCGTGCCACGCGCGGCCCTGCCACTGCGACAACACCTTCCGAGCGAACTCACCACGAAAGACACCGATCTCGGCCGCTTCGCCGACCAAGCCCAGCTCGTTGAGCCACGCGCCGAACGTATCGCGAGTTCGCAGCTCAGCCATCGAGTTCCGCCTTTCGACTCAAGACCACCTGATAGCCATCGTGCAGCATCTCGAAGCCGTTCGCGAGCGCCCACGGAATCGCCTGTCCGCCCTTGCCGGTCCACTGCCGCCCGTCGAACGGACTATCGTCAATGATGACGATGCCGGCCGAGTGCAGTTGCGGCAGGGCGGCTTGCAGTTCGATCAGGCAGTTCTCTTGATGGTTCGGCTCGGTCGTGTCGAGCGAGTCGAGATACAGAACGTGAATCGTTTCGTTGTTCGCGCGCAGCCAGTCGTCGCCGCGTGAAACATGCACGGCGACGGTCTCGCCGAAACAGCGAGTCCGGTCGTGAGCGAAGCGGCAGTTCCCATCATTGAGATCGACTGAGTGCAGCCGGCCGCCGAGGCGAGATAGGAATGCCCCGAACAGGTAGGTCGAGTAACCCGCGCCGCCCCAATCTTCGCTTGCTCGAATGCAGCCGGTTTCGACGAACGTCGGCGACTCGAACCGCCGCAGAGTTTCGCGAAACACAAGATCAAAACTCACGTCACGATCGACGAGCTTGGAGAGCCATCCGCCGTGATCGTTGCGAGTCCACGCGACGAACTGCTGAAGCTGCACGTCCGCCGCGATCGGGGCATCGACGAGATACTTCGCCGGCCCCAGCATTCTCGCCACCAACTCCGAGCAGCGGTACGAGTCCAGATCATCGTCGCCAGCTTCGACGATCTGCCAGCCGATGCGCTTTTGCAGGTTCCAATCACGCCGCCGGCCGATCGTCACGCAGAGTAGTTCCGGATCTGGTATCGCGTAGGTCGTCGCGTAATGTCCTTCTCGAAAAAGACCGACACGCTTGGCACGAACCAACTGCGCGGCGTGAAGAGGTCCAGAATCGACACCGACGACGATGTCGCACAGCGACGCCAAAATCAGAAGCTGCTGAATCGACACATGGCCGAAAAGATCGCTGGCATGAATAACGTGGCGAGATGCCACGCGCGGAGAACGATTGTCCCAATCGAGGACGATGATCGTCCCGCCTGTTCGATGCACGACGTCACCGTAAAACTCAAAATGAAATTCCTGACTGACGTTTTTGCGACCCGGATCGGTGTTCCCCATGCCATGAAAACAAATCCACGGCTTCGGGAATGGAGCGAGCGCAGACCGCGTGTTCTCGACCGTCTGCACATCGAGCTTCTCGCGCAGATCGACGGGGTTCGCGACGAGCGCGGTCCACGCCGCCTCGCGTGAATCAAAGATCGGAGGCAGCGGCGCGTGCTCCAGATTGCAGCCGACTTTGTTGCCGGCCCAATCTTGCGATCGGTCGTGCTCCAAGTTCCAGCGCGTGCCGATGAAAGCTTCCGGCCAAGAGTGATGAGCACCGCGATCGACCAGCTTCACGCCAGCCGCCTCAAACAGCCAACGCTTGTCTTCGGTGACTTGCACCGCCAGCTCGCAGCCGGCCGCTTCGTAGGTTTTTGCGATCCGCACGAAGTTCGCCGAGTCTCCGAGGCCGTGCGGAAATCTGACTGCCACGCGACGCGGTTCACCGAATAGATGCCGCTTTCCTTGCACGATCGCAATACTCTTTGCGATACGTTTTAGATTCGCGCCGAATTTCCAGGCGAGTTCTGCGTGCCGCGGTGACTCCAGGCAGATCTGTTCAATATCCGTGAACAGTCCAAGCCAAGCCGGCCCGGTCGAACTGCATACGAGCAGCGAGCACTCGGCGACACAATCCGCGAAAGCTTCGACAGTCGCGGGAAATGTTCGGTCGATTTGTCCCGTGCAGACGAGCTTGCCGAGCAATCGCTCGACATGTCCGTCAGTGTCTCGCGGACTGCGTGAAGCGCCGAACAAACTGATCGCGTATCCGGCCGCCTTCAAATCCGCGGCGGTCTGCAACCAGTAGTTTTCGTCGAAGTAGCCGTTCCCTTGCGTGAACTCGACCGGTGCAATCATCACGCGCTTCGCGTGCGGCGAGCAGTTCCACAGCAGAGGGAAGCCCACCGCTTCGCCGGGGGCGAGTTCGTTTCCCATTTCGACGGCGGCATTGTCGAAGATCGTCGGCTGCAAAAGACCTAACCGCTTCGACTCTTCATCAGGTGCGATCGTCAGCGCGGCCGCACGCTCAGGCCGCACGTTCACGCGGCCGGGAAAGACATAGTTCCAGATCGCCTTCACGTTGAGGCAGTCGTCGGGATCAGGCGGCACCACAAACGGCTCGAAGCCGTCGCGCTGCGCGAGATGCCACAGTGTGCCCGCCCAAATTGCATGATTGCCGACAGCCGCACACTGAAGAGATCTATGATCGAATCGATAAACTCGCGCTTCCTTGTTCATCGCATCCTTTCAATTGCTGCTACCACGTCGGCCGGCGTGATCCTTGTCATGCACTCGCCGACCGGTCTTTGCAGGCCGAACACCGGCCGCTCGCAGAGCGACTGATTTTTCGAGTCTCCGTCGCTGAGCGGCACGACGCGCGACTTCCAGCAGCCGCCGAGTCGGCAACACGGTAGCTGATAGGTTCCGACTGTGTGGAGAGTGGTTTGCAGAGGGTACGTCGTCCACGTCACGGGCTCGCGTCCGCCGAGCAAACAGAGATAAGGCTTTTCCCACGCCGCGCAGAGATGTTGCAGCAGCGTCACGCCGCCCAAGCCGCCGCGAGCGTGCCAGGCCAGACGGATCAACTGCCGCAAGTCGGTCTTGCCGCGCAGGTCGATCACGCCGCTTAAGTCGGGGTGAAAATGCGACGGAGAGCACTCGCCGATCTGCACCCACAGAATCCGGCCGCGAGTCCGATCGACGACCTCTTGAAAAGATTCGACCGGCCACTGCTTTGCCGGGTAATCAGACTTCGTGCCGGCGTTGAGCAGCCAAAACGGAACGTCGCGGCCGTTCGTGTGATGCTGCCGCACCTGGTTGATCCACGTTTTTTCCTCGCTGCTCAAATACAGGTGCGGACGGTTCGTCGTCAGCGACAGCGGCCGGCCGATCTGCTCGGCGAGGTGCGACGTGTAGCCGGCGAGGAATGGCACCGCTCGATGATTCGAGTGATTGACCGACGGATAGCGGCATTCGATCCGCGTCGCGTCGCGGTCATCGTCGGCGATTGGCGTCAGATGCGGGTTGTGCTCCCAGACTGCTCCGCACGTGGTCCTCGTGTCGGTGAGGAACTCGCCCGGATAAGTCTTGTGAAGCGACTCCACAGCCGCCGTCAGCGTCAGGATGTCGCCGGGACACAGCGACGAGCACAGCAGCAGCTTGATCGGTTTCGATTTTGCCATCCGTGGCTTCCCCGCCGCGACGCTACGCACGCGCTCCGACGCTCAGCTCGCGATTCACGAACTCGAACACCTTCGGCAGATCGGCCAGCGGAAAACCCTTGGACGTTTGCGAGTGCCACACGCGACTGTCCGCGACGTGCGCGACAACGACGAGATATCGGCCTGACTTCAGCGCGTTCGCGAGATTCTCGTTCAGAACCGTTTCGGCCGTGACCTTCTCGACCGCTCCGATCGGAGGCTTCGACGGCTTCTTGCGACTGATGACTTTCTTTACCATCTTCCGTCCGGACATTTTTCTGACTCCCAAGCCAGTTTGTTGAGGAACTCATTCTTCCCCGTGCAGTCGCAGCCGCACTTTGTGCAGTGCGTTTTATCGAAGAACGGGCAGCCTTCACAGATCGAGACGAGCTTCGCGATCTCGGATTGCTTGCGACGTTTGAACCCGTTGGCCGCGTGCTTGGTGACCGCCTTGGCGAAGTTCCAGACGCGAGTCGTCAGCGGCGGAAGTTCCGGCTGCGGCGAGCTGGTTTCTTGATTCTGTGCCGCCGCTCGCGTCTGCGGTGAATCGATCACGACCACTTCAGCCGACAACGGCAGCGGCTCGAAACCCCACGAGCGGCGGTACTGATTCACCTTCTCGCGCGGCAAGCCAGACTCACCACGGCAGATGTCGCGTTTGCGGCCGACGAGCTGATCGCATTCCGACAGGTTCATTCCGTGATCTCGAACTCGAACAGATCTTCGATCGGATCGGAGCAGCCACACAGCCCGATCGTCGAAAATGCACCGGTGATCGACAGCGGCGAACAGTTCGCCGTGAAGGTATTCGACTGACCGTTGACCGAATACGTGCCTGCCGCGCCCTCGTCGAAGTCGCATTCAATCGCAAACGTCTGTCCGCAAATTGTCCCTTCGTACCTGGGCGGCGACGTTGCCACACGATTCAGCGTGATGCTCGCCGGATATCCCGCGCACGGACTGGTGATCGTCATGTAAAGCGTGTCCGGAGTGCAGGGACACGGGCAGTTAACGCAGCCGCTCGACGAACTTGACAGGTTTTCGGAGCTTTGCGACGAACTGCTGCTCGACGAACAATCGCAACAAACTTCGACATACGTCGGACCAGGAGCACCACTGCCAGATGGCGGGCCGGGAATTGAGCCTCCGTTGCAGTGATCTTCGAGTAGTTCCCAATCCGTTGCAAATTCGCCCCAGTAGTAAATGACATAACCGCAGCCGCAGGCGCTCGACGAACTGCTCGATTGCGAGGAACTCGTTGACGACGACACCGAGGACGAACTCGACGACGACGAACTGCTGCTCGACGAGGAGGAAGAGCTTGACGACGACGAGCTGCTCGACGAACTGCTGCTCGATGAACAGCAGCAATCACCGCTCGAACTGCTTTCGAGTGAGCTGCTCACGTCAGCACTTCCTCACGTTGACCATCGTTTTCGTGATCGTGCAGGCGCTCGCGTTGAAAGTCACATCTTTCACGACTTCGACGCATTCGCCATCGCTCGACGGCGTGCTCGACGGATCGCTCGACGGCTGACTCGAATCGCTCGACGTGCTCGACTCGCTCGACGCCGAGCTGTCACTCGATTGCGACGAACTGACCGACGGCGACGAATCAGAACTCGGACTTGACGCACTCGACTCGCTAGATGGCGACGACGACGGCGAAGACGAAGGACTCGACGAAGAACTGCTCACCGAGGACGACGACGAGGACGACACCGACGACGATTGACTCGACGAGGACGACGAACAACAGCCACCACTCCGTCGCAACGCACGCCAGACGCCGCCGAGCCATCCGCAGATCACGCGGCAACCGCTTCGCGGAGCGTGCAGCGGATCACTCAGCTCGGAGTTCAGATCGCAGTCGCCATAGACCTCGACCTCTTGCGAAGTCGCCGAGATCGTGCCGCTCGACCGCTTCATCAAATAGCCCGTCGCCGAAATCAAATCGCTCGACGGCAAATCCTCCGTGAGCAGGACTTCGATCAGACCTTGCCGGCTGAGACCGCGATTCACGCCACGGCGCGGCGGCTGATTTTGATTGCGCCGCCGATTCGCCCGCACAGCGTCAGTGATGTCGCCGACCGCTTCTTTCGTGAGTGTGAATCCGACGACCGCCATTCGTGACTCCGTAATCCGGCAGCTCGTTCGAGACTTCCGTTCGAGACTTCCGAAGTCTCAAAGACTTCGGAAGTCTTTTCGCACGATGTGACCTTAAACGAGCAGCGCGACCAGCGACGACCAACTTGTCGGGAGATATCGCTCGAAGGTCAAGATGACTGCCGACGCTGCCGAAGGATTCGCCAGCACGCCGCCGCTGCCATCGAGCGGCACCGGCTGTTGTGGTTCGCTGCCGTCGGCGTTGACGATTGCCACACGATCGGAGCCGCTTTTCTGCCGCCAGCCGGCATCCAGCACGTTCGCGTCCCAGCCGTTGTCATCGACTTCGATCGTGCCGCTGACCGTGTAGTAGGTCGTTCCGTTTCGCTCGTGCGGTCCCGTGATTTCCGGCTCGCGAAACTTGGCCTTCGACGCGCCGACGCTGATCGCTCCGCCCCAGATCGTGAAACCGGCAAGGTTCAACGAATTCTGCAACGAGAACACCCACGCCGGAGGCGTCGCCGTGTTCTTCGTGAACGTGATCAGTCCACGAGCGCGATCCTTCTCAATCGGCGGATCAATGAACGGATCGCCGGCCGAGTTCAACACCGGATCGCCATTCGCATCGACGACCATCACCTCGGAGAAAAGTTGCCCGCTGACCTTCAACTCGGCCGGTTCGTTGAGCGGGTTTTCGTCGTCGTTCGAGTATTCGATCTCGCAGAGCCAAATGAGCATCTCGTGCTCTTGCGTCGGCCGATAACTTTTTGGGTAGGCCGTTGCGTCACCTGGAAAGGAATCGCTCGGCGTGAAGCCCGACGTTGCCGACACTGCCGCGACCACTGTCGCCCCGTTGTCGTCAGGATCGTTGCAATAGACGCGACAGACGCGCCGCCACCGCGTCGAGCCGTCGTTTCGCGCCTCGCCGTCTCGCGACTTCGCAATCTCTTTGATCTGAATGACAGCCATCCTTGGCTCCCAGTTCGTAGTTCCGCCTTGAGGCGGCTGCATCCCTCACCGCCTAAAGGCGGAACTACGAACTACCGCACGCCCACCGCTGCAACTTCAGCGTTCTCGATGTTGCGATTCAGCCGAGCCGCTTCATCTGCCGCACGCTTGGCCTCGTCGTACTGCTTTTTGGAGATCTGATACTGTCGATCCGCCTGCTGATTGCCGGCCGCTGCAAACAACGTCTTGAAGAACTCACCCGATCCAGCCGTGATCGCACCCGCGCCACGCTGACCGATTCGTCGCTCGCGATCTCGAAAGCGGCTCTGATCCTCCCACTCTTTTTTCTGCTGAGCCGCAACAGCCGCGTCGTTTCCGCTGACGTAGTTCGGGTCGTTCGGATCAGCAGAACTGCCGTCGAAAAAGAACGTGCCGCCGTTTCCCTTCTTGAGCTTCGGACCTTTCTCGAACTCCCGCTTTGTTGCAGCCAGAGCCTTTGAAAGTTCCGCAAGCTGATCCGCCGACTCTTTCAGGTTCTCGTTCCAAGTCGTCACCGACACTTGATTGAACTGGCCGCCCGCAAACGCTGTGCGCGACTGCTGAGCCTGAAACTCTTTTTGCGTCTTGTCCCAACCCTTCATTTCCAGTGCCGTGTCGCCGCTTTCGACATCGCCGAGAACGCTCGTGCGGAAGCCGTGGACCTGATCAATCAGCGTCTGTAGCCAGCCTTTGACGTTCAGCTTCTCAAGAAACAGCGTTGCGATGCCGCCGAGCGTCAGGCCGATCTCATCTTTGAACGTGCTCCACAGTCCGGTGAGCGTCGTCGATTGTGTCGCTGCCATATCGTGGAAGCGTCCGCCAGCAGACGTGGCATCGACGAACGCTTGCCGCACTTCATCGAACGAAATTTTCCCGTCCTCCATGCGTTTCTTTAGCTCGGCCATTGTCTCGCCCGTGCGACGGCTGATCTCTTGCAGCGGGTTGAAGCCGGCGTTGATCAACTGCAACAAGTCCTGACCCATCAGCCGGCCGGTCGAAGCGATCTGACCGTAAGCCAGGCTGATGCGACCGAGCTTCTCTTCGCTCCCCATCGCGACATCACCGAGCATCATCAGATCGGGAATCACGCTTTTCGCGTTCACGCCGAAGTTGAGCAGCATCTGCGCCGCGTCGCGGACTCCGCCTTGTGAGTACGGCGTTTTCGAGGCGTACTGCGTGAGACCGCCGAGCATCGACTTCGCCGCATCCGCGCTGCCGAGCAACGTCGTGAACGACGCTTGAGCCATCTCGCTTTGAGCGGCCACTTCCACGCCCCACTTCGCCGCCGCCATCACCGACAGGCCGGCCGTCGCCGCCGCCGCGAATCCGAGCAGCTTGCCGCCGACCGCCGAAGCGACCGAACCCAACCCACCAACCTCTTGACGGACCTGCTGCGCCCCGCTCGAAAACTGAGCGTGATTCATTCGCAGCCCGATCACGATGTCGCCAAGAGTCGCCATAGGTTTCCTGAAACGACTTCCGAAGTCTCAAAGACTTCGGAAGTCTGCTCGTCAAATCACACCCCAAACGCCATTCGGAAGAAATCAAACGTCTCTTCCGCCGTCATCACGTCTTGTTCTCGAATCACCTCGTCGCCGCCGTCGAATCCCCACGCTCGCAGAACTTCATCCACGTCGCACGGTTCGCCGCCGAACGCCGTGATCGCACTCAGCACCGTGGCCATTTGCTCGGCCGGCTTGATCGTGCCGAACGGCCGCAATCTCGCGAACGCTTGCCACTCGGCGAACTGTTCCGGAGTCAGCTCGTCGAGCATCCGATCCACATCGAGCCGCCCGACCGACTGCGCTAGCTCGAAGGCGAACAGACGGCTCGGACGGCCTCGGAGTTTTTTAAGAGTCGCTCCAAATCGCCTCGGTCAAACCCGACGTGCGAATTGACCTGCCGATGAATGATCTCGATCACCTTGGAATCGAGCCCACGCACGCGATCGAGATCCGCATCCGTGAACAACGGCGAGCCTTTTTCATCGCAGACGCAAGCGATCACGAGCCGCGCCTTGGCCGTCTTCAGCCGCTCATCATCGACCTTGTCGAGTTCGTCGGTCAGAACCGACGCCTCGAAGTCGTCTTTTTCGCGAGCGGTCATCGACCGCATGAACGCTCGAATCTTCCATTGATCGAGACCGGCAATTGGCTCAATTCGCCGAGTCGCCGCTGCCGTGAAAAAGTCCGTCGCACTCGATCCCATGCTTTTGCCCTTGTCAGTGGTCAGTTGCCAGACTTCCGAAGTCTCAAACACTTCGGAAGTCTGGTCGTCTGGTCGAAGTCTGCTCGTCAAATCACGCTCCCGGCCCGACCGCTTCCATCTTCGCGCGTTTCTTCGCTCGGTCGGCCTTGAACTCTTTGACCTGCTCATCGGTCGCATCCAACGCCGCGATGCCAGTCGCTTGAGCGACTTCCAATCGCTCGGCCCGCACCTTCAGACGGTCGAGCTTCGCGAGCTTGTTGGCACACACACGGTCGATGCACTCTTGATCGACCGGCTCAGCGATCCCCATTTCCACCAGCCGCCAGGCTTCCGGGTGATCGATAACGGTCCCGATCGTGCCAACCACGCGACTCCGCCGGCGAAACTCTTCGCCGTTGATCTTGCCCGACAGTTGCAGATGGATCAGATTTTTGAAGTCGTCGATCGACTTGATGTCCGGATGCGTGATCTCACGCTCAACAATCAATTTCGCTTTCATTTCGGCTTCCTTGCCTCGTAGGGTGGGTCCACCATCGGGCGACCCACCATTCTGGTTACGTTTGTCCTTCGTGGTGGGTCGCCCGTTGGTTGACCCACACTACGGCTACACCGTCAGCACCGGCGAGCCGTCGATCGATGCCTTGAACTTGCCCTTCAGCCCGTCGTTCATTTTCACGATCGGCTTGAACTCCGCTCCGGCCGTCACGAAGTCGATCTCGGACGCTCCCGTGTTCACGAAGACGACCTGACAAGTCCCTTTCGCCGGAGTCGTCACCAACGCCAGCAACGCGGCGTGATTGGCCAAGTCCGGATCCCAGAAGACTTCCGCGTCGAGATCGTCGCCGGCCACGTAGCCGGTCAAATCCCGTTCCTCGCCGACGCCCGATTGATCAAGCGTCATGGCCTCGAAGTCCGAAGACTTCCAGCCTGGCGGACTCAGATCGACGCACTGCGCGATCGTGGTCATCACCGAGGAAATGCTGAGCTGAAACAGAGTCCCTTTGGATTTTGCACGTGCCATGATTCCTCCTTGGTTCGTAGTTCCGCCTTCAGGCGGTCCTGTCGTCGTTTCCTCAATGCACCGCCTGAAGGCGGGACTACAAACTCGTCACATCCTCACGCCAGCCAACGCGCGCCCGGATCACGCGCGGCCGATCCGTGTTCCCGTGCCCGATGTCCTCTTCCGGGTCGTCGAACTCAGCCAAAACATCGACTTGCTCAATTGTCACCGTCGCCGCGCCGCCGGTCTCCGGATTCGTCACGCTGACCGTGCCGCCGTTGCGAATGCCGTGCAGCACTTGCCGAGCGACCTTCGCCAACACCTGAGCCTCTTCCTTCAGCAGCGCGTGAGCGACAAACTCAAAATGAGGAAATTGCAAATCGCATTCGGTGCCGTCGAGTTCCTGATTTCGCCGCGCGTCCGCCTGAAACGGCCGCTCGATCGTCAGCGCCGGCAGATCGTCCACATCGACGAAGTGCCGCTCGCCAACGAGCACGCGCGTCCCGACAATCGCCGTGATCGCGGTCTTCGACAGGAACTTCGTTTGCAACGCCTGCTCAATCATGTCACCCCGATCGAAGACTTCCGTTCCGAAGACTCGTTCCAAAGACTTCCGAAGTCTTCAAGACTTCGGAAGTCTGTCAGCGGAAGTCTGTCCGTCTCATGTTTCCTATTTCGCCAACTGCTGGACTTCGCGTTCCATTTCGTTTCGAGTCAACGTGTCGATCTGCCGGGTTGAATTCGACAGGCTGCGGAATGACGGTTCGAGCGGAACCAACCGGCCGGCGCGTTGGACTTTCTTGCCAGTCGCTTTGCGAGTGTTTCCCGATTTGCGGCTGCCGGTTGAACGCTCATCCGTGCCCAATCCAAACCAGTGCGCGTTATTTGACGAGATGCCGACACCTTCCTTGGATTTCCGCTGCGAATTGGCTTTTCTTCCCACCGAGAATCCTGCCTTCGCAGTCATCTCGGTTTTGCTTTGCTTTTTGACCTTGCTTCCAACGGTCAGAGCCATCGCCTGCGCAACCGAGCGATGTCCCATCCGTTTGGAACGTGCGCTTTGCGGATAAGTCGAGTTCCTCCGCGTCATATTCCGTTCTTCGGTCTCCACCAATTTCATCTGCGCTTTCAGTGCCTTGGTGACGACTCGCGAAACGCCGGCCTTCGACAGTTCTTCCAGCCGATCCATGATCGGATCGATGTTGTGAGCGATCTGATACTTGGCCTTGAACTTCAAGGCCGGAATCCTCCGAGCCTTGAACTTCACCGCCGACCACTCCGCCCGTGACACCGCAGACATCAGTACCTCGTCAACATCTCGATCTCGCGGCGGTCCTCTTCGTGAGGAAACGCCGCGAGAATCGACAGTTTCAAACTTCCCCAAGAAATTCGCATCTCGCTGGTGATAGCTTCCGTTTCGCTGCTCCGAATCACCTGAATTCTGTGAGAGACATCCGCATCGACCACGCCGGCCCGAGTAAACTCCTTTGTTCCGCGGGGAATAATCCGAGCGAAACATTGAAAGTGCGTTTCCCAGTTGTCGTCATCCTCCAGATCGACCTCTTGCAACGTGTTGAGCGTTGGCGAGGCGACGATTTTTTGAATCGTGATTCGTTCGGAGTAGTTGGAAAGTTTCATCGTTCGTAGTTCCGCCTTCAGGCGGTCCTGTTGTCGTGCGCTCAATGCACCGCCTGAAGGCGGAACTACGAACAAACCTCCGCGATTCGGTCGTCTCGCAGCTTCCACGGAGCGAGCAGCGACTTGAGCGTTCGGCTGCGGATCGTGTCGGTTCCGCCGAGCGCCACGTCGTTCTCGATCCCTTCGTACATCCAACCGGCCAGCAGCATGACCGCCGTCCGCAGGTCGTTCGGAACGCTGGCCGAAGTCGCTCCGAAGCCGCACACAAACTGCACTTGGACGCTGTCCACAAAGTCGCGGCAGGCCGGCCACAGTGTTCCGTAGCTCGGCACAATCAGGCCCGGTTCGTTTTTCGTGCTGACGACGTAATCGGCCGAGTCCAGCGTGATCGTGTCGCCGTCGCTGTCGAGATACGTCACCGAGGAAACCGACGCGAGCGACCCACGCGGCAGCACGATCGGAGCGTCGCCAGACGGGAACCGGTTGAGCGTGATCTTCCAAGTCTGAGTGATCAGCGCTCGCCAGCAGATTTCCTCAACGTGCCGAGTCGCCGCGTTGAGTAGTTGCGTCAGATAGGTGTCAAAGTCGCTCGAATCAATGCGGCAATGCGCCTTCAGCTCGGTCAGCGAGACCGGCAAAGCCGCAGGAGCAGTGATCAGCGTCAGAGACATTGTTTAGCCCACGATCGAAGGCAGTTCAAAAGGTTCGTCATCCGGCGGTACGGTGAAATACTTTTTGACGGTTCCGACAAGCATCTCGTACTCACCGCCCTGAATCAGTCCTGTAAATTCGACATACCCGAGCGCGTCGGACGTGTCCGAGCGATAGCCATCGTCGGCGATCACACCCGACCCCGGAGCCGTGATCTGTCGCACCTGCACCACCACGTTTGCGACTCGCACGCCGGCCGATTCCGCCCAGCCTCGCCCCGTCGCATAGCCGGGATCACTGGCCGTCGTCGCCAACTGCGACATCGAATACGTTTGAGTTTCAGTACCATTGACGATCAAGGTCGTCGGCGTGAACGAGTAGCCCGACCGCGTAATCGTGACGCTGTAGGTGGCGTCATCGAGCGAAAAGGTTGCGACGCCACTTGCGTTGGTCGTCGCCAGGAATGAAGACGCTCCGCTCGTCAGTCGAACGGTCGCGCTTTCCAGAACGGTCGTACCATCGTTCACTGTGATCGTGACCGATCGTGCTCCAGTTCCCGATCCCGTGTCAATCTCAGAAACTGCCTCAGACATCGCTTCCAGTGAGTCTGTCACTTCACTGAAGGTTCCGCTCCCGTTGCCAGTCGCCCGCAGTTCTGTGCGTGCGGTCGTGTTACCGGTTTGCTTGCCGGCCATCAAACCGAGCCACTGAGCCAGCGACGTAATCCCGCTGAAAAGCGTCGCCGTGATCCGAGTCACAAGGTTGCCAGTGTCGGCCTTCACGGCCGCGATGTCTGCGGAGACTGATACACCGGCTGGCGTTCCGATCTTCGTGTTGATCGCGTCAACGCTGGTCTGACTGGCTCTCGCATCCAGAATCACGTCGAGCCGTCCGCCGTCGGCCCAATCGGTTTGCAGTTCGTTCGTGTCGGCGAGGATTGCGGCGATCTCTGTGTCGAGGAAGTCGTCGATCGCGTCAACGCTCGCTTGCGTCGCGAGTGCCGCCTGATAATTCACCACGTCCAACTCAAACTCCAGTAACACCGGCAGCATGTTGGTCGCCCCATAAATTACGACCTCGGCCCATTTCGCACTTGCCGCGAGCACGGCATCAGGAATTCCGACCTCGTATCCACCTGTGACCGGCCCACCGTCGGCAATGAATCCGCCGCTCGTGAACGTGCCGACCGTTGCTGTTGCGAGCGTGATCGTCGTCCAAGAATTCTGCCCTTCGCGACGATACTTCGCGGCGAGTCCGCTGCTGTTGTAGACCAGCGAACCGAGGCCCGCCCCCGTTGTTGAAGACGTGTCTTGAATGAAGATCGGCACCGTGATTGACGTGCTGCCGGCGGTTATTTTTCTGCGACTCATGCTGAGATTCCTCCGGTGAATCCACGCGGCAAAAACAGACCACCACCTGAAGCTGCTTGCGATTGCCACGCGCCGCCGTCGAGGTACGCGGGATAACCAGCGGCTTTGACATCTGCTCCGCCGCCGGCCGTATCGTTGAGCGTTAAGTCGCTCGACGACGTGAATGGATCGGCCGACAACGCGACTTCTCCGTAGACTGGCCAATCACCTTCGTTCGTGTCACTCGCGCCGAAGTTTCCGAGAAAGTTCGCGCACTGGAATTGATGCCTGACGGATGTCGTGGAGTTGTACCATTTCGATGATCCGCCGCTTCCCCAAGCAACGCAGTTCTGCATTGAGATTGGACCGTTTGCGACTCCCTGGCTGATGTAGGTGTTCGTGATATTTCTAAACGAACAGGCCCAGAGTTCCCCACTGCCTGACGTCACATAGCCATAACCAGCATCGCGAAACACGCACGCAATCAATGTCTGATTTCCACCACCGCCGTTGATGCAGCCGGCCCCTGATGTGTTGCCTGTCGCGAGCGACCGGAGCAAAACAAGGTTTGTCCCGCTGAATGCCGAAGCTGACGAACTTGAACTCGCGCACGTCGCGTCACAGTCATCGACGATCGTTGTGTTGCTGCCTGATGTCAGACCGATCGCCGACGCTGACGAGGCGTGTGTGTTTGCGAATTTGCATCGTCGCAAGACTCCGTTGTTGCCAGCCGTGACCGTTGAGCCTGTTCTCGCAGACGTGAAGCTGACTGCCTCTGCGACCATGTAATTCGGCAGCGTCAATCCCCCGGTCGTGTAAGTGACGACCGGAAAGTTCGTCGTGACGAGCGCACCGCCGCGCGTGCGGCCATTTGCATCCAAGTCGCCATCCGAAGAGTTGATGCCGCGAATGGAAATCGGAGCCGCCGCCGTCCCCGCGTTGGTGAACGTGTCGCTCGCTGTCGTTCTGCTGATCGTTCCCTGCACGTTCGCTCGCTGACCTGACGAGAGAGATGTGAGCATCGTTGCCCATGACCACGCATTCGCCAGCGACGTGCCATCAGCGGCACCCGCTCCAGAGTTCGTCACATATCGCTCGGTCCAAGCCATTCTCTTTCACCCTACCACGCGGCAACTGCCGACTTGATTTGTTCCTTACCCGCACCGCTCGACACGAGCTGATTCAGCGTTTCGTTAAAGAACGTCGCGACGGCCTGCGTGTCGGCAATCGCCGCCAACGCCTCGACGATCTCCGCCTCACTCGGCAGAGCATCCAGGCCGACAGCCTGCCATCGCGGAGCAGTAACACGACCGATGGACTTCAACTGCTCGCAGACTTCCGCCAGCTCCGGCACCGACTCTGCGATTTGCGTCAGCCCCTCTTGGCTGTCGTCAAGCGACAGGTCGATTCCCTCGGTGACGTACAGGATTGCCGCGCGTTTCATTCCGCCGGCCTCCATCGCGTCACCAATGGCTTCTGCGACTCTCGCACCATACGCACGAGCGCACGCACCGTATGTTTTCGGCGTGCTGTCGAGATGCGTGACGACCGTTTGCGAGAGTGCCGCGGTCACGTCACCAACAGAGTGACCAGCAAGTCCCATTGATTCGATCGCTGTTCTCAGTCGCATTTTCGTCCCTTTGTGAATCGAGCGAACTGCGGCCGTACCAACGGTCGATCAGTCCGTTTCAATCGTGATCGTGAGAGTCGCATCGGTTCCCGCTTCGCGAATGAACCGCAACGCTTGGATGTTCAAGTTTCCGACGATCGTGACAGAGCCATTCGCGGCGATCAGATGCCCGACGGTCACGCTCGGATCGGCGTTGTCGTATCGGTACATCACTCCGCCTGTGCGCGCGGAAATCACGGCCTTGTCTGCTGCCGCCAGCACGCCGGCCGTCCAACTGAAATCGGCGTGACTGATCGCCTTCGCCGTGGTTGAGATCGTGGCCGACTTCGCTTCGCTGAATTTGGTCGTCTGAATCGACATCAGGCACCTCCCACGATCACGAAGTCGATCGTCGAATCCGCATCGCCCGACGTGAACGAGATTCGTTTTGCCGAACTTCCCACGGCCGACAGGTTGTCTCCGAACGACTTTTGAAACGGTTGTCCGGCGTAAAGGTTTTCGTTCGTCAGTCCGAGCGAATAGCCGTTTGTCGCGTCGGCCGTCATCACCACCGCCGCCGAGTTGCCGCTCGCCGGCAGCAGCAAGATTTCTTTGATCTTCTTGCCGTTGAAGTTGAACGTCCGATTGCCGGCCCCGACCAACGCCGTCAGATCGGCGACGAACGCACCGGCCGACAGCGTGATCGTGCCGCTGGCCACCGTGTCCGCGACGACCGACGAACTCGCGTTAAGGTTCGCTTCGAGGTTCTGAATCTCGTGCGTGATAATGTTCCGCTGCGATCCGCCGGTCAGCGTCTCGCGCACGAGCAACTTCATCAGCCGATTGACTTCGACAGACATTTGAAATTCAAGACGTTGTAATGAGAGACTTCAATGAGAGACTTCCGAAGTCTCAAAGACTTCGGAAGTCTGGTCGTCCTATCGGACACGACTAAACCGTGATGCCCGCGATCGTGCCGGCCACCGTGTTGTCCGCCGGCCCGCGACGTCGGCGATACAGCAGAGCGTAGATTTCGCCGAGCACCGTCGAAGTGCCGCGAGCGCAGCTTGCTCGCAGGTAACGCTTCGAGGGGCTGACGATATCGACGAACTGAACTTCGTCGCTCGCACCCGGCACGACCGCACCGCCGCTGACGTCACTGTAGGACGAATCATCGTCCGAGTGCGTCGCCTTCAGGATGTTGTCGGCGGCCGCCGTCTCGAACGTGGTCAGAAACAGCACGCCGTCGGCGTTCTCGGACTGCATGTCCACCGTGTCGCTGGTGATCGTGGAAGTGCCGGCCGTTTGATATGCCTTGACCTTCTTGATCGCGATCAGTTCGGACAGTCTCTGATTGAACATGTGGGCTCTCCGTAGGGTGGGTCGAGCATCGCGAGACCCACCGAGTTGACCGGTCGAAATGGTGGGTCTCGATGCTCGACCCACCCTACTTGTTGACTTTGGTTTCTCGCCGTTCGTCGGCCGGACGTGCCGGCTTACTGACCGCGCTTGCGTTTGCGGGGAGCGGCCGGCTCGCTGTCTCCGGAGTTCTCATCGTTCGTCCCTTCGGCATTCGTTTCGTCCGCCGGCTCGTCATCGGTTGAGACTTCCGAAGTCTTCAAGACTTCGGAAGTCTGCTCCGTCTGCTCCGTGGAAGTCTGCTCCGTTTCGACCACCTTCGCGGCCGGCTTCGAGCCAACTCGTTTCCCGCCGCCGTGAGCTTCCAGCCACGCGGCGTTCTCTTCCGTGACTTCGATCGTCTGCCCTTTTTCGCCCTTGCAGCCGGCTTTGTGGCACGTGTGGTTGAGCGTGAATTGCACCATAAGAAAAACCTCGTGTTCGATCCTCTTCAGTTGTCACGGTCGCCGTGACGGAATTATTGAACGATGCCCAACGCTTGCAGATCGTCGATCACCGAGTTGACGAGCTGCTTCACGTCGGCCAGATCCGCGACGAGCTTGTTGATTTCGTCGGCCAGCTCTTGCACAGCCGCGATCACCGAAGCGTCGGCCGTGATCGCTCCGATCGTGTTGTCGTTCGTTCCCGCTCCGTCGGTGACGGTCAGCGTTGCGGCCGTCGGCGCTGCGTGCGTTTTGTCCGCCGTCGAGTATGTCTGAGTGTAGGCCGATCGCTGCGTGCCGTTGGCTTTGACCACCGCACCGGTTTTCAGATCGAGCACTCCGCCGCTGTGAATCTCCAGCGTGTCGCCTTCTTCCGTGTGACGGACCTTCGTGTTTTCGTGCGCCATCGCGTTCGCCTTGTTGTAGGGTGGGTCGAGTCATCCAGACCCACCAGAAACGTGATCGGAAGAGGGTGGGTCTCGCCCATGCTCGACCCACCCTACGCAACCGCTTCAGCCCGGTTAGGCTTGCAGCAAGTGCAGAACCGGAGCCGTTCCCGCGTCGAGCAGGTTGCCGTCGGCTCGCTGGAACGCGATGAACGCGACCTGATCCTTCTCCGCGTATCGCTCGTCGAGCCGCTTCAATCGCAGCACGCCGGCGCGGCGGATCAGGTATTTGCTGAGATCACCGTACAGCAGCGTTTTCGTCGCGGTCGCGACGCTCGACTGCATGAACGTGTTGTACGTCACCGGCTTCCCGTTGATCGTGTCCGGTTCGCCGGCCTTCACGTTCGGTTCCCACAAGTAACGGCCGTTGCCGTCCTTCTTCTTGCGCAGATGGTTGGTGATGTTCTTGTGGCACATATACCGAGCGTTCATCCCGTAGGCGTCGTCAAGCGCCGCTTCGAGATCGAACACCTCGTCAATGTCGATGGCCGTCGCGCTCGCGGCCGTCACGCCCAGCGTCGACGCCAACGTGATGCCACGCGGTTGCTTCACGCCGGTTCCCAGCGTGAATTTGCGCTCCATCGCTCGGCCGAGTCGCATTCCCAACCAGCCGCCTGTGCGAGCAGCCAGGTTGAAGGCGTTGTCTTCGAGCAGCTCAAACGGCATCTTCAGCATCTTGCTGCTGAACTTGAACGCGAACATGCTGATCTGCCCGAGCGTCGGATCGGTCGAGCCGTCCGTGTCCGCAGACTCGCCGACGATCTCGCCCTCGTTCGAGGTATCATCGACCGTCGGGATCGGCAGTTCCGAACCGCTCTCGGTCGTGATCACGTCGGCCACTTGCATCATGCCGGAGAACGCGAGCAGGTTTTCCTCGAACCGATTGAGGAATGACATCGGCACCGCGTAGCCGCCGGACGAACCGGTGATCGAAGACATGACGCGGGCTTCCCGTTCGTCGAGCAGACGCTGCCGAGCCATGCGGTTGATTTCCCGCTTCGCCGAGCGGGCATCCCGCTCGCGGTATTCGTTGGCGATATCCGACAGGAAGCCGTCGTTTTCGATCCGGACGTTGATTTGCCGCCGAGCCGGATTAAAGTGCATGCGCTGGCAAGCCGCTTCCTGCTCGTTGGTCAGATCGTTGCCGCCGCGGAACCACGCTTGCAACGCGAGGGCTCGATCGCGGTACGTCGGCAGGTCGTCCTCTTCGCGCTCGCTGCGAGTGTCGGCGACGCTGAAATCATCGCGGCCGATGCGTCGGTTCGTGTCGGCCGGAGTCTGTCGCAGGTTCTTCAACCGCGACTCAAACTCTTCGGACTTCTCCGCACGACTGATGCGCTCCTCGAGGGTCGTCAGCTCGGCTTCGAGCTTTTCGACTTCGGCCTTGTCTTCGGCCTTCCATTCGTAGCCGGCTTGCTCTTCGCGAGCATAGACCGCTCGAATTTGCTTGACCAACGCCACCCGCTTCTCGCGCAGTTCTTTGAGCATCGGAGTCCCTTCCGAGGTAGGGTGGGTCGAGTCATCGAGACCCACCAAACAGCCCGCGAGCCAGTTTTGAAAAGCGACTCACAGGCGAAACGTGTTGGAAATTCGTTTCACCGAATCGCAGAACTCGGCTGCAAAATCGGTCAAAGCAGTTGCCAGCTCATCCGGCCGGCGTTTCAATTCGCACCACTCATCGAACTCGGCGACGAGGTGCGTAGCACAACTAAGACACTAGACCACCTCGCGAAAGTTTCGCAAGAGGGAAAAAGTTTCCGAAAGACTTCCGAAGTCTCAAAGACTTCGGAAGTCTGTGACCGCAAGTTCCAACGCCCGCGAGCGACGCTGACGGCGTTCGCGATCACGAGTCCGCTGTGCCGCCGCCGCTTCGGTGTTCGTGATGCCGCGCTGCCAAGCGTCAAACGATTCGCGAGCACTCAGCACGTGAGCGTCATACCATGATCGCCACTGAGCCGCCGCCGGCTGTGACTCGGCGCTCGCTGCTCGCCGCTCGCCACTTGTGCCGTCCCGCGTCCCCGCCGTTGTCGATTCGTAAGCCGGAAAAACCACCGGCCCGACTTCCCACAGTTCCACCTCAGTGATTTCTCGATACCACAGATGCTGATCGCCCACGACAAGCTCGCGCCACGTCGCCGCCAACGGGATGAACATGAACGACGAGCCGCTCACGTCCCCGCGCCGCACTGACTCCAACACATGCCGAGCCGGCTCACTGTCCGGCGGTTCGACCTCATACTTCAGACCGACATTGTCGATCGACAGCAGCAGCGTGCCCGCCGTCGAGCGGCCGAGAATCAAATTCGGATCGTGATTGAAAAACGATCGGCAATCGTCCTCACGAATCGCTCGATCGAACGCACCGGGCATGATCCGCTCGTAGGTGTCCGACCAGAGTTGATACTCGGTCCCCGGATCGCCTTCGCGAAAGAAAACGGCACCGTATCCGACGATCGCCGGATGCTTCTCGCCGTCGTTCGCACGAATCAACGAACACGATCGCCGGCTCGTGCCGGGCAAAAGTCGAGTCGATGGCATGTTGTTCCCTTTGTAGGGTGGGTCGAGTCATCGAGACCCACCATTTTTGAAACGTGCTGGTGGGTCTCGATGACTCGACCCACCCTACGGGTTACACCAATTCCGCCGCACGATCCGGCAGACCGTCGAGCAGCTTCTCAAACGATTCGCGAGTCCTCGTCGCGTTCTCGCCGACGTGCTCTTGCAGTTCCGACAATACCGAGCACTCGAACCAACTCGGCAGCGTGTGCTCGACGCGAGCCTTCGCATCCATCGGCAACCGTCGGCAAAGTGCTCCGGCCGGCGTCAACGCCTGACTAATCACGTCCCCATGATCCTCGTCGAACCGCGAGAAAAACTTCTCGACCTTCGCCGCATCAACGCAGCGATCCCACACCGAGCGAACGCGCTTCACCATTCGACCGACCGCTTCGCGAACCACGGCGACGTGAGCCTCTCGCAGCGATGTCTCGCGATCGTCCTCATCGTCATCCTCACCGAGCGGCAGATCGTCCGCGACGAGCCGTTGGTTCGTAGTCCCGCCTTCAGGCAGAACCTCATCCCGCCTGAAGGCGGAACTACGAACCCGCTCGCCACCCTTCTGCCCACCTTCGGCCGACTTTGCCAAGTTGCCGATATTCAGCGGATCTTTGAATTCGCTTTCCGGAACGGTCGGATCAAGATTCTCTAAGCTGCGAACTTCTTTCCGCACCATCCACGGCAGACCGCCGAGCGCCGTGCGGTAGTACGCCGCTCGCTGTGCGAGGTTCGATCGAACCATCGCTTGCCGCACGAACTCGAACTTGACGTTTTCCGATTCGTAATCGGCCTTCGTAAGCAGCTTGTAGGAACACTCCTGTTCCCAAGCGACGAGCCACGGCTCCAACGCATCGTCGAGATATTCCTGATTCGATTGTTCGAGCGAGGCGTAGGCCGAGTTCCCTTTCGCTCCGACCTTGTGCGGCGGGAGCCCAAGATAGTTCGCAATCGTGATCAGGTCGAACTCTTTCGATTCGAGCAGTTGCGACTCGGCCGGGTTGATCGTCAGCGCGTTGGCCTTCGCTCCCTCTTCGAGGATCACCGCCTTGTGAGCGCTCTTCAATCCGGCCTTCATCTTCTGCCAAGTCGCTTGCAGCCGAGCGTACGCTTTATCGCTGAGCGCCTCCGGAGCCTCGATCGTGAACTTCGGAGTCGCCGCGTTCTCGAAGAACACGTTCCCGAATTGCTGACGAGCGATCGCACCGCCGAAACCTTCGACCGCGACTTTCAACAGCGAGTAACCGGTGAGTCCATCGAAGCCGAATCCGTGAATGTGCAGCACGTTCTCCGGCGCGAGCCTACGCAGTTCCGAAGCCGGATCGTCGAGCGTTCCGCCGAGCGACGTGACGTAATACAGCCGGCCGTTCACTCGGACGGGACAGGTGCGATCAGGCAGCAGCGGCACAATATCGATCGGCTCGCCCGCCTGGTTTCGGTAGATGTACGCGAATCCGCCGCCTTGAAGGATCGCGTGCCCGGTCAGCGTTTGCTTCAGGTGAAAGGCCGAAGTCTCTCGACAGGCTCGCAGCCGCACGAACTTCCCACCGGGAATCGTCAAATCGCGCGTCTGCTTGCCGCTCTCTTCCCACCGAAACGGATAGAACGGCAGCTTGGCCAACGCGCCCGACAGCAGCGAAACGCCACGGTACACGCCCGACAGACGCAACGCCGTTTGCCGGTTGACCCGAATCCCGCTGACCGACTTCGTTTCGCCGAACGCCTCGTCCCACGCTTCGGGATCGGACAGCGAGACGCTCGGATTCTCCCACGAGAGCCGCTGCTCGGTCACACCGCGAGCGTCAACGTCGAACGAACTACACGCCAGAGCTTCCATGCTCTTCCCTTCGTAGGGTTGGTCGAGTCATCGAGACCCACCAGATTCATTATGAAACGGTGAATTTCCCGCGCGGTCCCATCGTTGCCAGTAATGCCTCTTGCAAATCGAAATACACATCCGCGAGCAGATCTTCGTTGATCTTGATCTTCGACTGACATTGTCGCGCGACGAACACGACGGGAGCATTCGCTTCCGATGTCGCCTTTCTGATACCGACGATCGAGGCCACACCACCGAACGTAAATTGCCTTCGGCTGACTTTCATTTTCCATCTTCTCCACACACGCTGACGACCAGACTTCCGAAGTCTCTGAGACTTCGGAAGTCTTTCAATCATCGCCCAACACGCGCACGTCTCGTTTGTCATAAACGCTGCCATTCTTCTCGTGAAACAGCAGCTCGCTGTACGCCATCAACACCGACACCATTTCGTCGATCTTCGCCAGCGGGTTTGACTTGTCCGGCATCCACAGATCGCGGCTGTCGCGGACGATCGTCAGGTTTCCGGCCTGCCACGCCAGACACGGCTCGTTGCCGTGTCGAATCCAGCCCTCTTTCAAGTTCTGCTCGAACGATCTAAGCGGCTCGTTGTAAAACTTCGCAATCTGAGTGAACTCGAAGACCTCTTGCCCGTGATCGTTCGACAGGTTTTGAGCGACCACGCGAGCGAACATCGGATCGTATGCCCACGACCGAATCGAATACCGCTTCGAGAACGCCGCAATGCGCCGTTCGATGTCCGGATAGTCGATCCCGTCTCCCTCGTAACAGATCAGCGAACCGGACTTGATCCAAGCCGCGATCTGCGGAGTCATTAGCGCGTCGTCGCGGCCTTCGCAGGTGAAGGCTTGCCCGATCAAGTGAATCTCTTCACCGATCGGAAACACCGCCGCAAACGCCGCGAAGTCGTTCGACCGAGCCAGATCAAACCCGCCGAACCCGACCGCTCCACGCGGCACCGCCGTTGCGCCCGCTCCACGCAGCCACAGCTCCGGCGTGATAAACTTTGCCTTGCTGCTCACTCGGACATTCATGTGATACCGCAGCAGCGTGTTGAGCGCCTTCGGCCGTTGCCTCGCCTCGTTCGCCCGCGCTTTCAAGTATCGCGGAGCGACCGAGATTCCGAGATTTGGATTCGCTTTCGGCCAGCAAGCCTCATCAAACGGATCGTCCGCCGCGATCGTTCCGCTGCCGTCGCAGTGATCGTTGAAAAGTGCTGCCCATCCAGCACGACGCGCCAGCGAGTGGTTCCCCTTTTCTCCAGCGGCAAGACCACTCGCTCGCGCGTCGTGCTTGTGACCGCATTTCACGCAGCCCAAACATGGCCGCTCGTGATTGTCGATCGCCGCCAGGAAGCCGAAGACCGTGTCGTCAACAACCTCGTCGGTCAAAGCCGATTCGCAGACGCGAGCGAAATAGTCGTGCTCGTTGATCCACAGTTCGGAGCCGTCGTGTCCGGCCGTCGTGATAAACATGATCAGCGGCTGAAACCGAGCACCGCCGGCCGTGGTGATCTTCTCGAACAGTCCCTCGTGCCGCTTCGCCCATTCGTGCAGTTCGTCCGCGACGACGGCCGACGTGTTCAAGCCGTCGGTCGATTTGCTGTCGCTGCCGAGAATCTGAATGAAGCTGTTCGTCTTCGAGTAGTGAATCGACTTGGCCAGCGGTCGCAGCCGTTTTCGCAGCGGCTTGCTCTTCGCGATCATGTTCACCGCTTCGCGGAACACGATCTTCGCCTGCGCCTCTTTCGTGGCCACGCAGTAAATCTCCGCCGCTTCCTCCGTCGGAAGATCGAAGACCAGCAGCAGCAGCATGATTGCGGCCATGAACGTGGACTTCCCGTTTTTGCGAGCGATCTCGATCAGAGACCGCTCGAAGCGTCGGCCGCCGTCTTCTTTGCGTCGCCAGCCGAACAGACACCAGATAATGAACTTCTGCCAGTCGCTCAGCGTGAAGGGATCGCCGGCCTTCGTGTGACCGCTGGGGCTGTTCTTGCTGTGCTTGCAGCAAGATTCGATGAAGACAATCGCCACTTCGGCGTGAGCCTCGGAAAAGACATAACCACGAGCTTCGGCTTCCACGAGATCGCGGACATGCCGCAGCACAGCCAGACGAACCAATCGGCCAGCGACGATCTGACCTCCGAGAACACGCCGGCAATACGTCTCGACGTCACGAGCGATCGGAGACGAACCGAACGCCGGGATCGGGTCGGCTCGCTGTCGCGCGGGCTTCTTTCGTTTGTTCGTGGTTGTTCGTGCAATCGTCTTTTCCCTGTAGGGCGGGTCGAGCATCGAGACCCACCAGAAAAGAAAACGAAATGGTGGGTCTCGATGACTCGACCCACCCGACGAAGACTCACGCCGCTGCATCGCCGCGCGGCATCACGAATTCGCGAGCGTCGGCCAACGCCTCATCGGCCGTTGACCGATAGGGTAAATGCACAATTCGGATTCGCCGCGTCGTGCCACGCGGCAACGTGATCACCACACGCCACTCTCCCAAGAGCGTCACCTGCAAAGCGACGTTCTCCAGATGGGGCGCGATCCCCAACAGCTCCTCAAGCAACTTCGGCACGTCATCCATGACAGGCTCCAGCACGACGCGCCAGCGAGTGTTTGCGGTTCTGTCCGCAGAAACGAACACTCGCTGGCGCGTCGTGCTAGTTTCGTTTCGCTCCCACCATCCGCTCGAACTGTTTCGAGATCTGCTCGATCGGATCGTCGTCCTCTTCGCCGTTGCCGCCCTGAATTCGCATTCCAGATCGGCTGCTCGGCGTCATCCCGAATTCGCGAGCCAACCGCAGCAGATCATTCCGCGACTTGTGCATGATCGCCGTCACCGGATGCTGATAGACCGACGAGCCGATCTCTTCCCCGTCGTTGTTCGTGCGAGTCGATTCGACGAACAGCTTCTCGATGTCGCCGGCAATCCAATTCGAGCAGTTGCGAAACATTGAAAACGTGTCGCAGAACAATGCGAAGACCACGCCGTCGATCGGAGTCAAAAGGTTGTGCTTGACCAGTCGCGGAGCGAGTTCGCGCCACAACTCTTGAGCCGCCTCGTCGAGCCACTCCGGCATGATCGGCTCGCCGGCCGCGACCTCGACGCCCGCATCGCGATCCTTGCGATACGTGCCGCGCTCTTTCTTCACCGCCGCCGGCGTCTTTGCTGGTCCGCGTCTGCCCATCGTAGTTTTGGTCGAGTCATCGGGTAGCGTGCCGGAAGGAAAGACTTCCGAAGTCTCAAAGACTTCGGAAGTCTGGCAGTCCACGACACGACCTCAAGACCCACCGACTCGCTTTCGTTTGTGTGGTGGTTTTCGCGTTGCTCGACCCACCCGACCTAACAGCCGATCCTCGGTCATCGTCTTGACCGAATGGCAGCGCCAGCACAGAGCTTGATGATTGGTCGGTTTCCAAAATCCCGGATCATCCGGCCCTGTCACTGGCACGATGTGATCCGTGCATTCGGAGGGGGTTGCGCGACCGGCCTGGCGACACCGCACGCAGAGCGGGTGTCGAGCGAGGAAGGCTCGCGAATACTTTTGCCAGCGGTATCCGTATCCACGCGCGGCCGCGTGAGGAAACTCGGCGCTCGGAGCCGCACGCCCGACCCAGCCGAGGTTTCTTGTGGGCCGAGGGGCGAGGGGCGAGGGGCGAGGGGATGGGCCGGCAGACGATCCGCTCGCTGCTCGTCCCTCGTCCCTCGTCCCTCGTCCCTCACTCCGTTTCCCGACTCGCTTGGCCATGAATTCGCCGATCGTTGAAAAAGCATCGACTTCACGAAATCGACCGACGTTTCCAGCGAGGCCAGCCGCACGTGCAAATTCACAATCCCGCCGAAGATCGTCAAATGCAGCAGAGTCGCCAACGCGATCCAATCACCGACCCCAAGTTGTGTCAGCTTCCGTTCCGACATCGTGACTCCGAATCTGACGACCAGACTTCGACGACCAGACTTCGTGACGACCAGACTTCCGAAGTCTCTGAGACTTCGGAAGTCTTTCACTTTCATTCACCCACGTTGACCGTGATCTGCTCCGGTTGCTTTTCCAGCTTCAGCGGCAGCGACTTTGCGTTGAGCGTCTTCTTGTCGAGCGCCGCCTTGGCATAGCTCTGATTCCACGAATACCGGATCGACACCAGATCGCCGATCCGCACCTCGGGGACAAGTTCCCCGTTGAGCAGCTCGTCGATCGCCGGCTTCACCTTGTGTTTTTTCAGAAACTCATCGAGCACCTGATCGAGCGTCTTGTCGGCCGATCGCGGAACCAGCTTGTCCGCGATGTTCCGAAACGTGATCGAGCCGGCTTCGAGTTCCCGCGTCTTGCCCTCGATGCCGTCGAGCAGATCGTCGCGATTCTTCTCGGCGTATTGGATCACCGCCTCGGTCAGTGCCGCGCGTCGCTCGTCGAACGATCCGCCGCCGAGTTTCTTATCAACGATCAGCTTTTGATCGCGCTCGAAACAAAGCGCGTCGATCCGCGTTTCGTAGTCCAGCACGATGCGAGCCGACTCTTGATCGAGCCACTTGATCTCTGCCAACGCCCGCTCGACATCGTCGAGAGACTTCACGGCCGGTTTCGCCGGCAACAGGTTTTTGGGCTGAGTCGCGCTCACGGAATCACCGCTTCCAATTCGTTCTCGATGCGATCGGGCAGGCCGACGAACAGGTCGAGACCGCTGATCGACTCCAGTTCGTCGGCCGAGATGCGATGTCTTTGAAAGTCGTCAACGGGATGGTCCGAGTCATTGGGCAGGCACCAGCATTCGATTGCCTCAACCTTGCCATCGACCTCCCACAGAACCGCTTTCGCGCAGTGTGTTGGAACCCACACGCCGCGGCCGATCGTCTTCGCGAAAATCCATTGCGTTTTCAGATCGTCGGTTTTCATTCGCCAGATCGGAGCCGTGACCACGTAAGCGACGACACCCGACTCAGACGCTCGTCGCCGCAGGTGATCTTCGAGCCGCTTCCATTCGCCTCGATTGAGTTCCGGAGTCTGCGGCATCGTGTTCGCCAGCGTGAACGTCGCGGACTGAGCCGCTTCGCTCGACGTATGATCGGCCGACGCGGCAAGATGACCGCGATCGAACCCGCTCGCCTCGTAATCCTTCAACGTCGTGCGGAATTCGCTCGGAACACGCAAATCGGCTCGCCAGCTTTCGTCACCGCGAACCGCTTTGCCGGCGAGATGCTTTCCGTCGAGCACCTCCAGAACCCAACGCGGACACCGAGTTCGATCCGGCGATCCGATCAAATAGCCGTCGGCCGGCTTCAAAAACTGATCGTCCGGCAAACCATACTTCGACAAGACCGCCAGCCGGTCGGCCGGTAGGTTTCCGTGACACAGCGCGAACGCTGCGAACAAAAACAGCAGAGTCACGATCGAACGCAGTTTCACGATCACCACCTTTGAATCAAAGACTTTCGTGAAAGACTTCCGAAGTCTCAGAGACTTCGGAAGTCTGGTCGTCGAAGTTCTGATCTCACCAATGAAGACTGACGACATCGCTCGGCGTTCGACTCGCTCGATACGCGGCAACGTGTTGTTTTTCTTCTTCGGTCAGCGGCCGGTTGCTCGCCCTGGCCAGCAGCCGCAGCACCTTAAACGCTCCGGCCGCGAACGGGGAACGCAACACGCCGAGCACTCCGCCGAGCACTCCGCCCGCCGCGATTTCGACCCCAAACGAGGCCAGCAGTCCCAGCACGATCGTCATGTCAGCACGTCTCCGATCTTGTCTTTGATCGCCTCCCGCGCCTTGGCCGCGATGAACCCGCGAATGCCGCCCGTCGCGTGACTGACACCCAGCAGCGACAGCACGAACGCAATCACACGAGCCGGCAGACTCTTTTTTTCGACATCGTCCGGCGTCTCGGCGGCCGGCTCTTGTGCGTCGAGCTTCTCGTCGATCACGTCGCCAATTTGGGACACGATCTTGTTGACCAGCGAAGCGTCGTCCGCACGCGGTTCAGCCGGCACGCTCGCCCCTCGCCCCTCGCCCCTCGCCCCTCCGCCATCACTGATCGGATCAGGAACCGGCAGCGGCGGAGTGCTCTCGCGATCATACGGCAGCAGCCCGTCAGGCATCAGCAGGCCGCGCACGACGTTCGCGAAGTCCGCCTGATGACCACGCTCAAAAATCACATCGACCGGCAGTCCTTCGGGAATCATGCCGGCCAGAATCTTCTCGACCTTGCCGGCGATCAGTCCCTTCAGTCCGATCGGCAACTGCCGCACGAGCACGATCACCGCGACCGGATCGGCTTCGATCCGCGCCGCTTCGCAGATCGCCGCGTAGCGGTTCGGCTGAGTCCGTTCGTCGATCAACTGCAACTGCGCCTTGCCGTCGAGATGCTCGTTGATCCGCCGCTCCACAAGCCCACGCGATTTCTTCAACGCGACACTCCGAGCCATCCCGCGCACCATGCCGACATCTTGCTTCGCCGCGAGCACGATGATTGACACCGTGGACCAATCCGGCGGAGTTTCGATCGGCACCGGCGGAGCGTCTGCGGGTGGGACGACGTCCGGCTGCTGGCCTTTCGGAGCGGCCTTCCAGCGAGGATCAGCCGGAGGATCGGGCCGGCCGACAAAGATCTGTCCGACCGATTGCCCGACGTTCCCAAACCACTGCAACAGACCATCACGCGAAGCCGTCTTGTAGCCCGTGCGTGTGGCCGTCGTGCCGCGCACCCAGGCGACGGGGAACGACTGCATTCTCTTCCCGGTCGTCAGCTCGCATTCGGCGACGAGCTCCGGTTTGTCCCACGCTCCGCGTTCACGCTTCACGATCACGACATCGCCGAGCCTTCCGGCCGCCGCATCCTTCTCAAGCGTGATGCAGTCCGAGCACCGCTCGACACAAAACGCGACGAGTTGCGGTCGCTGCGATTCGTCCGCCGCTTTCGGATTGCCACCGGACTGACACGCGACCACCGCCGCGCGAGTCGCCGTCCAGGTGATCCAAAATGAATCCTTGAAGTCGGTGCCGTGGCACAAGCCGACGACTTGCCGCTTCGAGTTCACCAGCGGCCC
>Ga0075471_10000264_pt1 | contig 29820 bp, 26 predicted proteins | sample DEB19_08_DNA_2_FD_74787 | JGI IMG/M metagenome (GOLD analysis project Ga0075471, IMG submission 74787) | Aqueous microbial communities from the Delaware River and Bay under freshwater to marine salinity gradient to study organic matter... | ecosystem: Environmental > Aquatic > Marine > Coastal ...
CGCGCTCGAGCGCGGCGTGATCCTCGCCGACACCAAGTTCGAGTTCGGCTTCGCGCTCGGCGCCGACGGCAAGCCCACCGACGAGCTCATCCTCGTCGACGAGGTGCTGACGCCCGATTCATCGCGCTACTGGCCTGCAAACGACTACGCGCCCGGCCGCGACCAGCAGAGCTACGACAAGCAGTTCGTGCGCAACTATCTGCTGAAGCTCGTGGCGGAGAAGCAGTGGAACAAGGAGCCGCCGGGGCCGCCATTGCCTTCCGACATCGTCGAGGCGACCGTGCGCCGCTATGAGGAAGCGCTCGCAAAGCTTGCGCTTCCACCCTTCGGCGCCCCGCGCGGAGGCGCGCGATGAGCGCGCAACTGATCGACGGCAAGCTGCTCAGCGCGACCGTGCGCGAGTCGCTCGTCGCGCGCATCAAGGCCGCTGGCCGCCCCGTGCGCCTCGACGCCGTGCTCGTGGGCAGCGACCGCGCCGCCGGCATCTACGCGGAGAACCAGGCGAAGACCTGCACCGCCGTCGGCATCGACTACCGCCTGCACCGCTTGCCCGATGGCGCGGGGTATGACGAGATCGCGGGACGCATACTCCTCCTGAACACAGAGGACGATGTCCGCGCGATCATGCTGCATCTGCCGCTCCCCGCGGGCGTGGATGTCGAGCGCATCCAGTCGCTCATCGCGCCCGAGAAGGATGTCGAGGGCGTCAACCCTGCGAACATCGGCAATGTCGTCTACGGCCGCCGCAGCCTCGTGCCCTGCACGGCGCTCGCGTCGGTCGAGATGATCGAGTCGACGGGCGTCGAGCTCCGCGGCTCGCGCTGCGTGATCGTCGGCGCGTCGAACATCGTCGGCAAGCCGATCGCCGTGCTCCTCATGCGCGCCGAGGCGACCGTCATCTCGACCAACAAGCACACCCGCGGGATCGCCGACCTCACCCGCTCGGCCGATGTCCTCGTGGCTGCCGCGGGCGTGCCCGGCCTCATCAAGGCCGACATGGTCAAGCCCGGCGCGGTCGTCATCGATGTCGGCATCAACCGCGTCGCTGGCCCCGACGGCAAGTCGATGACCGTCGGCGATGTCGCCTTCGACGAAGTCCGCGCGGTGGCTGGGTTTATCTCTCCCGTCCCGGGAGGCGTCGGCCCCATGACCGTCGCCATGCTTCTGCGAAATACCGTCGACGCGGCGCTTCGCTAGGGCGGGTCGTCGGTAGCATGGGGACCTCGAAAGGAACCCCATGATCGCTCTCGCAACCATCGTCGCCTCCGCGCTGCTCGCCCTCCCGCAGGACAAGCCCGCCGATAAGGCTGTTCCCGCCACCCCCATCAAGCCGGCCGCCGCCGCGCAAGCCGCGTCCGCCGCACCGGTCAAGAAGCTCGGCATCGGCGACGCAGCGCCTGCACTCCAGTACGACGAGTGGATCAAGGGCTACAAGATCGACGGCATCGCCAAGGGCAAGGTCCATGTGATCGAGTTCTGGGCAACCTGGTGCGGCCCGTGCATCGCCGCGATGCCGCACCTGTCCGAGATCCAGAAGAAGCACCCGGAGGTGATCGTGGTCAGCGTCGCCGCCAGCGAGCGCGGCAAGGACCAGGCCGCCATGATCGAGAAGGTCAAGACCTTCGTCGACGGCAAGGGCGACACGATGTCCTACCGAGTCGTGTTCGCTGGCGACAAGGAGAAGATGTCGAAGCCGTGGATGCAGGCCGCCGGACAGGGCGGGATCCCCTGCTCGTTCATCGTCGACAAGGATTCGAAGGTCGCCTGGATCGGCCACCCGATGACGATGGACAAGCCGCTCGCGGAGATCCTTGCGGGCACCTACGACGCGGACGCCGCGAAGAAGGCCTTCGAGGCCGAGCGCGCCGCCGAGGAGGAGATGCGCGCGATCTCGGGCGCGATGCGCAAGGCGATGGCATCCGGTGAATACGCCGAGGTCATCGAGCTCATGAAGTCCGCACTCGCCAAGAACCCGAACGATGCGCTGCGCATGCAGCTCTTCCAGGTGCTCGCCGGCCCTGGCGACCGCGCCGCCGAGGCGTGGAAGCTCGGCGACGAGATCTTCCAGGCCAAGAAGGGCGAGGCGATGGCGATGAACCAGCTCGCGTGGACGATCGTCGACCCTGAGGGCGGCGTGAAGAACCCGAACCTCGACCTCGCGATGAAGGCCGCGGAGGCCTGCGTGAAGGCCGATGGCAAGAACGGCGCGTACCTCGACACGATGGCGCGCGTGGTCTTCCTGAAGGGCGATGTCGCGCGCGCGGTCGAGCTCCAGAAGAAGGCGATCGAATTCGCTCCCGAAGGTGCGATGAAGAAGGAGATGGAGGAGACGCTCAAGAGCTACGAGTCCTCCGTCAAGAAGGCCTAAACTGGCGCGCCTGAACGCAATCGACGGGGCGTGGTTCCGCGCGCGGGACCACGCCTCGTTCTCTTTTCCGCCGCTATTCTCCCCGCCATGTCGTTCAGCGCCTTCGGCGGATCACTCACGCAGGGACTCAAGCGCCACGCCGTCGTCGTGGGCGCGGGCATCGTGGGTGCGTCGACCGCGTGGCACCTCGCGAAAAAGGGCTGGGCGGTCACGCTCCTCGACCGCGAGATGCCGCGCGCGATGTCGGACGGTGCGAGCGGCGGCAACGCGGGGCTCCTCTCGATCGGCCACTATCCGCTCACGCGCCCGGGCGTCTCGTGGCGCGGCCTCAAGTGGATGTTCTCGCGCACGGCTCCGCTCTACATCAAGCCGCGTCTCGACCGCGAGCTCGTGTCGTGGCTGTGGAACTTCCACCTGCACTGCAACCAGCGCTACCTCGACCGCTGCATGGAGACCCTGTGCGCGATGGGCTGGCAGACGCTCGATGTGCTCGAGCAGATGATGGCCGAGGAGCAGATCTTCTGCGACTACGCGCGCGACGGCTGGCTCGATGTGGTGATGAAGCCGGAGAACATGGCGAAGGCCGAGGCCGAGGCGCGCAGCCTCGAGAAGTTCGGCTACAAGTGGGATCGCATCGAGGGCGACGAGCTTCGCCGCCGCGATCCGTGCTTCGCGGCCGAGGTCGCCGGCGCGATCCACATGAAGGACAGCGCCCATTGCGCGCCCAACGACCTGATCGCGGGCCTCCTGCGCGCGCTGCCCAAGCACGGCGTGAAGGTGCGCTTCGACGCCGAGGTGCGAGCGTTCCGCCAGACGAAGTCAGGCGCGATCACGGCGGTCGAACTCGACGGCGGCGATGTCCTGAGCGCCGACGCGGTCATCCTGTGCGCAGGCGTCTGGAGCGATGCGCTCGGAAGGCTCGCGGGCGTCAAGATCCCGATGCAAGGCGCGCGCGGCTACCACCTGCAGTTTGACTATCCGCGCTCCGAGGCGCCGGCGGTGCCGTCGACCGGCATGGTGCTGCACGAGACCTTTGTGGCGATCACCCCGATGAAGCGCGATGGCCACCAGCAATTGCGGCTTGCAGGCACGCTTGAGATCGGACCGCTTGGCCAGCCGTGGATGCCGGAGCGCCTCGGCATGCTGCTGAAGGGCTCGCGCCCGTACCTTCAGGGTCTCGACATGCTCAAGCCCGCGGGCGAATGGGCTGGCTACCGCCCGTGCACCTCCGATGGCATGCCTGCAATCGGCAGCGTGCGCGGGAAAGCAGGGCTGTATGTCGCAACGGGCCACGCCATGATGGGCATGACGCTTGGCCCTGTGACGGGCAAGGCGATGGCAGAGATCGTGGCGGGCGAGAAGCCATGCTTCGATGTCTCGATGCTTCGGCCCGATCGCTTCTAGCGATCACTCCTTCGCTTCGTCGCCGCCGTCTGGGCCGTCGCCTTCCGCTTCATCGCCGTCCCCCTCGTCTGTCTCGACGCCGTCGAGGACGCCAAGCGCAGCCTCGAACGCCACCATCGCGCCCAGGCGCGCGGTGCGGTCGTCGATGTCGAACGCGGGGCAAAGCTCAGCGATCTCGACGCCACGCACGCGGCCCGATGCCATGATCCCGCGGAACACGCGGCGAAACGCAGAATCGGGCGCGATGCCCATCGCGTTCGGCGCGCTCACCCCTGGCGCGAATCCCGCGGCGAACACATCGAGGTCGACAGACAGGCAGATCTCCGCTTCGTCGACGCCATCGTTGATCGCCTCCATGACGATGTCGATGGTGTCGAGCGCGAAGCCATCGGCATCGACGAGCGTGGCGCCGATCGCCTCTGCGCGCGCGAACAGCAGGCTGGTGTTGCCCGCGCGTTGCACGCCAAGCGCGAGATAGCGGAAGGCCGCGTTGCGCGCACGACACCATTCGGCAGCCTGCGAGAACGGCGTGCCTGAGTTCGGCCCCCCCTCGGGAATCGGGCGGAGATCGAGGTGCGCGTCGAAGTTGATGCACGCGGGGGGCGAGCCCGTCGCACGCGCGACGCCGAGGAAGTGCCCGAACGCCTGGTCGTGACCGCCGCCGAGGATGACCGGCATCGCACCGGCGCGCACGATCGCCTCGACCGCCTGGGCGAGCGACTCCTGCGTCTCGAGCACGGTCGCGCCCGCGACGATGTCGCCGCAGTCGAAGATCGCGATTCCATCGATCGCGGGAAACGAAGCCATCCGCGCGCGCAGCCGCGCAGGACCTTCGGCTGCGCCAGGGCGTCCGAGGTTCGCACGGACGCCGAGATCGCTCGCGTAGCCGATCAGGCAGACGGTCGGGTCAAAGCAATGCTCGAGCGGATGGCGAAGGTCGACATGCTGCACGACCTGATGCCAGCGCGAGACCTCGGGAGCGGTGCCATCGCTGCGCCCGCTCCAGCAGGCGCGCACAGCGTCGCTCGGCGCGCGATAGAGCGGCGAATCCACCATCACTTCTTCTTCCCCCCGAAGATCCCATCGAGCGCCTCTCCCACGCCTTTCTCGAGCTTCTCGCCTGCGCCCTTCATCGCTTCGCCGGCGCCCTTGCCAAGATCGCCGAGGCCCTTGCCGATCCCCTTGAGCGCCTCTTCGGCGCCCTTCACGCCGAGATCGACCGAGCCGAGCAGACCCTCGCCGATGACACCGCCGATGCCCTCGACGGCACCCTTCATGCCGCCGAGAACCTCGGCGCCGATGCCCTCGATGTTCGCGGCGATCACCGACTTCATGACCGAGCCGATCACGACGCCCGACAGCTCGCTCGCGAGCACATCGACGCCGCCCTTCGACGAGAGGTCGCGCACGACGATGTCGGGCAGCTTGACCTCGACCACGCCGTCCTTGCCACCCGCGATGTTGCGGAGGTGCACGGTCACGCGCTCGATGCGGAGTTCCTTCACGAGCGCTTCCTTCGATTCGCCGGGCGGCGGCTCGGGCTTCTGTTCCTGCGGCTTGTCGGCGCCCGTGGCCTTCTTCATGTTGTCGACGATCCGCTCGACATTCAGCGTGCCGTCCACATCCTTCTCAAGGTCGATCACGAGATCCGACAGCGCGATCTTGTCGATCACGATCTTGTCGCCCGTCAACTGCGAGAACGGTGCCTCGACCGACACCGAACCGAGGTCCAGGAACTTGACCGGCGCGTAGCCCTGCGGATTGTCGACCTGGAGCTTCTCGATCGTGGTCTTGCCGGAGACAAGGCCGATCGACACGCTGCCAGCGCTCGTCGGGACACCGAGGACATGCGAGCCAGCGGCGCCGATGCCCGCCTTCACGATCGCGTCGAGGAAGAGCACGAGCCCGACGGCGAAGACGATCACCAGGAGCGCGAGCGCGATGAGCGCCTTGCGAAGGATGCCGCCACGACGAATGGTTCGGGGAGCCATGGCGCGCAGAATACGGGCTTCGTCGCCGCGTTTGCGGGGAAATGCGTCCTTCAGTACGAACCGCTACCATCTCCGCCCCATGGTCGAACCCGACATGAACTCCCCCGAGGCGAAGCAGGCGATGGCGCATGTGAAGTCGCTGCTCGGCTTCATCGGAGAGGATCCGACCCGCGAGGGGCTCGTCGATACGCCCGCCCGCGTGGTGAAGGCCATGTACGAGCACTTCTGGGGCTACCACGCCGACCCCTTTGAGCCGCTGCAGCGGACCTTCACGGAGATCGAGGGCTACGACGAACTGGTGCTGCTCCAGGACATCGAGATCCACAGCCACTGCGAGCATCACATGGTGCCGTTCGTCGGCAAGGCGCATGTCGCGTACATCCCGAACGGCCGCGTGGTCGGGCTCTCGAAGCTCGCGCGCGTGGTCGACATCTACTCGAAGCGGCTGCAGGTGCAGGAGAAGCTGACGGCGCAGATCGCCAACGCGATCAACACGACCCTCCGCCCCCACGGGGTGGCCGTGGTCATCCAGGCCCGCCACTTCTGCATGTGCTACCGCGGCGTCCGCCAGCCGGGCGCCGTCACCACGACCTCGAAGCTCCACGGCTCGTTCCTCACGAACCCGGCCGCCCGCATGGAGCTCTTCACGCTGATCGGCCTGAAGCCCGCGTGACGCCTGCTCCAGCGGAAATCGCGCACTCGGAGGCACCTTCCGAGCCGATATCCTCCGCTCCCCGAAGGCACCACCATGTCCGAAGTCACCGCACCGACGCCCTCCCCCGCCGCCCCGAAGAAGATGGACGACATCGTCGCCCTCTGCCGCCGCCGCGGCTTCATCTTCCAGTCCTCCGAGATCTACGGCGGCATCAACGGCTTCTGGGATTACGGACCGCTTGGCGCGAGCCTCAAGCGGAACCTGAAGAACGCGTGGTGGAACGATGTCGTCGAGCGCGAGCTCATCGGTCCGGATGGGAACCCCGTCGACATCGTCGGCGTCGACTGCACCATCATCATGAACCCGAAGACCTGGGTGGCATCGGGCCACGTGGGCGGCTTCGCCGACCTAATGAGCACCTGCCGTCAGTGCAAGAAGCTCATGCGCTGGGACCATGTCTGGGACATGACCGGCGAGAGCGACTGGCTCAAGTCGATCGCCGAGCTCTACGGAACCGGCGAGTCGGTGAGCAGCGAGGCGCTCATGAAGTGGGCGCAGACGAAGGGCCGCAAGCTCGCTCCCGGACTCGCGCTCGTCCGCAATCCGCAGGTCACGCTGAGTTGGCTTGCACAGAAGCTGCAGTCCGGCGCGCAGGCGCTTCCGCTTCGTGAGTTCGTCCGCCATCTGGCGACCGAGCAGTTCGCCCGGGACGGTCTTCAGACCCCGTGCCCGCACTGCGGCGGCGAGCTGACGGAGCCGCGGCAGTTCAACCTGATGTTCGAGACCAACTGCGGTGCGGTCAAGGACGAGAACTCGCTTGCGTATCTGCGCCCCGAGACCGCGCAGGGCATCTTCACGAACTTCTGGAACGTCTGCGACTCGACGCGCGTGCGCGTGCCCTTCGGCATTGCCCAGATCGGCAAGGCCTTCCGCAACGAGGTCACGCCACGCAACTTCACCTTCCGCAGCCGCGAGTTCGAGCAGATGGAGATCGAGTTCTTCATCCGACCCGACACCGCGAACGAGTGGTACACGTGGTGGCGCGACTGGCGCTTCTCCTGGTGGCAGAGGATCGGTCTCGCCGGCGCGAACCTGCAGCTACGCGAGCATGATCGCGACGAGCTCGCGCACTACGCCAAGGAGGGCGCGGGAACGAGCGACATCGAGTACCGCTTCCCTTTCACCGCGCCTGGCTTCGGCGAGCTCGAGGGCGTCGCCCACCGCGCCGACTTCGACCTCAAGGCCCACTCCACCCATTGCGGCAAGGGCGAGAAGATGCGCTACTTCGACCAGGAGAAGAACGAGCGCTACTTCCCGCATGTGATCGAGCCGTCCGCGGGCGCGGACCGCGGCACGCTCGCGCTCCTCTGCGAGGCCTACACGCCGGATCCGTCGCGCGCCTCGGGCGTCTACATGAACTTCACGCCGCGCATGGCGCCGGTCAAGGCTGGCGTCTTCCCGCTCGTGAACAAGGACGGGCTCCCCGAGATCGCGGAGCGCCTGTACCGCGACCTGCGCCGCAAGCACAGCGTGGAGTTCGACGAGAAGCAGTCGATCGGCAAGCGCTACGCGCGCATGGACGAGGCGGGCACGCCCTTCTGCATCACCATCGATCACGATGGCGCCGCGAACGGCACCGCAACCATTCGGCACCGCGATACCCAGGCGCAGGACCGCGTGGCGATCGACCAGATCGCCGCATGGGTCGACGAGCGCGTCGGCTAAGCGGCACGACTTCCGTCCGGCATCTGGGCGGACCCGTGCTGCAAAAAAGCACGACGCCGTGTGTCTTTCCGCAACACACGGCGTCGGCCCAAAAGAGCGATGGGAGACTGCCGACGATACGCGGCAGCCGTCGACTGGGATCGACGATCCAGGGGTATCGAATGGATTCTTCCCGTACTCCAGCGTGACCCGTGCAGTTTTTGCAGTTTGAGAGGAAGCCGGTGGACGGCGCTTCAGAAAGCGACCGATTGCGGTGCCGCCTGCAAAAAGCCCCACGCCGCCTTGCGGCGGCGTGGGACTCGTCCCTAACTGGAAGCACGCCTCTTTCGAGGGGACCCGTCGTGAGGAGTCGCGGGCCTCGGCTTCCACGGATGCTCGCGCGCTTTCGCACTGCAGGGCACCCCGGATAGGCCCCGCCGCGGATCGCAAGCGAACTTCCAACGCGTGAAGTATGGATTCAGAATCCCGCGCGGTCCATAAGGAAGACTCCCCAAACCCCGCGCGAGTTCATCGGCGCTGGTCAGGCAAAGACGCGCTCGTCGACATGCATGCCCTGCGGGATGACCAGATCCGCCGTATCCACCATTGTGGCAATGGGATACGCACAGGCGTCGACTGCGAATGCCCCCGCTGGACGATGATTGCCGCTGCGTCCGAGTCCACCGAACGGGAGTTTGCTGCTTGCGCCCGCTGTGCCGGTGTTCCAGTTGATGCACCCCGCGCGGCACTGGGCGAAGAAGTGACGCCATTCGCCTTCGTCCGTGCTGAACAGGCTTGCCGCAAGTCCGAAGTTGGTGGCATTCGCCTGCGCGACCGCGTCATCGAGGTCCCGCGCACGCGCGAACTGGACGAACGGACCGAAGATCTCATCCTCGCTTGTGCTGCGCTCGAAGCGTTCGATCTCAGCGGCGCCTGGAGAGAGGAAGTAGCCGGCGCGATCCATCGGACTCGCCTCGAGCAGCAGTCGCCCGCGCCTGGCCATCGCAGCCTGTGCGCGCAGAACGGCGTCGCGCGCCTCACCGGTGACGAGCGGCCCCATGAACGCCGGCACGCCGTCGTCGGCAGCGGCGATCATCAGGTTCGACGCGAGCTTGAGCACCATGGGGATGAAGCGATCCGCGATCGAATCCTCGACCACGATTCGGCGCGTGCAAGTGCATCGCTGGCCCGTCGTCGCGAACGCGGCGCGCACGCACTCGATCGCGGCTCGGCGTAGATCCGCCTTGGCGGTGACCACCGCAGGATTCGATCCGCCCATCTCGAGCGCGATCAAGCGCCCGGGCGTATCGAGGTTCGCCTCGAGGATGCGGCGCCCGACCGGGAATGAACCCGTGAAGAGCACGCCATCCACCTCGGGATGCACGGCGAGCCGCGCCGCGATCGCGCCACCGCCCTGCACCACATTGAAGACGCCTGCGGGAAAACCCGCCTCGTGCGCGAGCTCTGCGATCAGCTGGCCCACCGACGCGCCCTTCTCGCTCGGCTTGAAGACGACGGTGTTCCCGAGCAGCAGCGCAGGCACGATGTGCCCGTTTGGGAGGTGTGCAGGGAAGTTGTACGGCCCGAGCACGGCCATCACGCCGTGCGGGCGAAAGCTGCAGATGCCCGTCTTGCCCGCCCCCGCCGAAACCTCGAAGCCGGCGACACGCGCGAGCACGCGATCCTCAAGCGTGATCGTCACCTTCTCGGCCACGATCTTCGCCTCGAGCTCAGCCTCCCACTTCACCTTGCCGACCTCGCGCGAGATCGCGGCGGCGAGGCGCGCTGCGTGCTTGACGCAGGTCTCGCGCCAGCGCTCAAGATGCGCCCGGCGCTCGGCAAACGGCAGCCCGCTCCACGCGGGCAGCGCGCGGCGGGCTGCGGCCGCCGCATCCTCCGCGTGCGCGGGAACGGGAGTGCCCTGCCAGACGATCGTCGTCGGATTGGCAGGGTCGCGCGTCACGATTCCGTCGCCCGAGAGCGTGCGGAACGAGCCGTCGACGAAGTCGCACGGCGAGCGATTCAAGTACGCGGAGGACGCGAGCACGGGCTCATCCCTTCTTCTTGCGGGTGCGCGTCTTCGATTCAGGCAGCGGCGTGAAACCCACCATCGCGCCCTCGGCGGCGCCGATTGTCTCGAGCGTCTCCGCGGGCAGCACGATGCGGTCGCCGTGAACCTCGCACGCGCTGCGGGTGGCGCGGAATCCACCGCGCCCCTTGTGCGAGACGAAGCCGTCGACGCCGGCGCCGGGAGTCCCGACGCTCGCGCGCAGCGAGGCCGTCGCCTTCACGATGGGGATGTCGTCGATGCGCACATCGAGGTACGGGCCACCGTCGAACGGATCGACATGCCCGTGGTGCTTGAAGCCCTGCTTCTCGAGCATGCGCTTCGCGGGCTCGGTCTCGTCGCCGACCTTGCCGATCAGCGCGCGCGCCTCGGGCGGGAGCAGCGAGGCGAAGATCTCGCCCTTCGGCCACAGCGACAGCAGGAATTCCTTCGAGCGCGAGCTGAAGAGGTCGGCTTCCTTGTAGGAGAGGTTGATGAAGCGGCGGCCGAGGTACTCCCACAGGAGCGTGCCCGAGTCCGGCGTCAGCGGACCCATCATCTCGGCCAGGATGCGCTCGGCGAACTGGTCGCGGTGCAGCCCGATGAAGTGGAAGCGGATGAGCGAGAGCAGCGAGCCCAGTCGCTCGGGACGGCCGCGGAAGCCAGGTGCGAGGATGAGTCCGCCGACCTCGCTGGGGCCGCTGACATCGGTGCCGAGCTCGAGCGTGGTGTGGGTCTGTCCAAGCTGCAGATCCTCGCTGTAGAACGAGCGCTTGCCCGTCTTCAGGTAGATGTGCGGATGCCCTTCCCAGGAAACGCAGCAGAGGATCGAGCAGGTGCCGACCACCTCGCCCGACTCGCCGTCCTCGAGTACGAACATGAACTCGCGCTCGCGGATGTCGTCGACCTCGCTGCCGAAGCTGCGGCGGCTGCGCGAGACCTTCGCAGCAAGGAGGTCCTTGTCGGCGGGCAGGTTGATGAAATGCACCATCTTCGCCAGCTTCAGCAGCGTCGGAAGGTCGTCGAGGATGGCTTGGCGGATGACGAACATGCGTCAGGCCGTCCGCGCGAACGACTTCTCCATGATCTCGAACACGGGGCCGAACTGCTCCGGCTTCATCACGCCGACGGGCGGCAGGAACCGGAGGTGATACGGGCCGTGGCCGCAGCTGAAGGCGATCACGCCGTCCTCGAAGAGGTTGTTGAGGAGCTTGCCGATCTTCTCGCGGTTTCCGCCGAAGGGCGTCATCCGCATCATGCCGCCGTGGCCGGCGACGACGGTCTTGCTGGTGCGCCCGAGCGAGTTCACGACAGGCGGGAACCACTGCGGATGCTTGGCCACGAAGGCGTCGGCGTACTGCTTGTATGCGGCGAACAGCTTGGCGATCCGTCCGTTCGGGCCGTAGTAGCCGCCCGACTGGAGACGCTGCAGGATCGAGAGGCCCGTGGTGAACGCGCTGGTCGATGCAGCGAAGGTGCCCGAGAGCAGGCCGGCCTTCGGATTGAAGTCGGCGGTGTAGAGGCACGCGCACGCCTGGGTGATCTTGCCGACGGTGACGACATCGATGTACTCGCCGAGGTTGAGCCGCTCGAAGCAGAACATGCTCTCGGTGCGGCCGAAGGTCTGCACCTCGTCGTCCCAGATGGGAATGCCGGCCTTCTTCGCGGCCTCGAAGAGCGCCACGAAGAACTCGCGCGGCGCCGTGTTGAACCCACCCTCGCCCTGCACGAGCTCCGCGATCAGGCAGCAGTGCTGCCCGGGGTAGCGGTGGATGAGCTGCTCGAGGTGCCACACCGTCATGTCGATCGAGCGCTGTCCCATCTCGGGGTCATAGAACGGCAGGTAGTCGACGAGGATGTTCTGCGCAATGCCCTGGCGGTACGCGGCCGTGTCGCCGATCTGCGACATCGTGGTCGAGCGGCCCATGAAGCAATCGGTGAAGGCGATGATGCGCGGCGCTGCGTTCGTCTTCTGCTGGCAGACCTTGAGCGCGGCTTCGTTGGCCATGCAGCCCGAGTTGGTGATGAAGCAGTGCTTCAGGCGCGAACTGCGGCCGGCTTCGCCTGCGAGGAACTCGCCGAACTGGATCGCCTCGGCGTTGTACTGCAGGTTGCCCTGCATCACGAGGTCGCTGAGCGAGCCGCGGATCGACGCCTCGATGAGCTCGGGGTCGCCGTGCCCGAACATGTGCACGCCGATGCCGTTGATGAGGTCCCACTTCACGCTGCCGTCGACGAGCTCGACGAGCGGTCCGTTGCCAACGCCCGAGCCAAGGTAGGGGTAGAGCGGGCCGCGGCCGCGCACCTCGGTGGCGCGCTTGAGCCAGCCATCGAGCGTCTCCTTCAGCTCCGCGCGCGCTGGGCGCGCACCCGTGAGCTCGCGCTGCTTCGACTCGACCTCGGTGCGGATGGCGCGAATGGCGGCATCGATCGCGGGACTCGAGTGGAGTGCGGCACCAGTGGTGGACGGAGCGGTGAGCGTGGTCGTCATGTGTGAACCTGCCCGCGCAGGACGCGGGTTCCTGTTTTCGACTCTTCAGAGAGGGGGTCTGTAGCGTAGGGCGAACGAATTCGCCGTGTTACGGGACACGCACCTGACGCGCCAGCAGGATCGCGAGCGCGGCGGCGCGTGGAGCGAGGGTGTCGAGGTCGATGTACTCGTCGGTTCGGTGCAGGTTTCCACCCACAGGTCCCATGGTGTCGAGGGTCGGGAGCCCCTCGGCCTGCATGAGGTTCCCATCGGAAACGCCGCCGGACTTGCCGAAGCCGGCCGACTGCCCGAGCGACTCGCCGATGGCGCGGATCTCCTCGCCAAGCGCGCGCACGGCGGCCGTCTCAGGCTTCGCCGGGCGGTTCGACTCGTACTCGACGCGGGTGCGCGGCAGCGGCGCATCGGCCGCGGTCGCCAACGCGAGCAGCCCGCGCTTGAGGACATCCTCGTGCGCGTCATCGCGGAAGCGGGCGTTTCCCCACGCACGGGCGCGGTCTGCAACGACATTCGTCGTCTTGCCGCCTTCGAGTGGCCCGATGTTGACCACGGTGCCCTGCTCGAGATCGACGAGCTTCGCGGCGTCGAGGATGCGCGCAGCCAGCTCGTTGACCGCGCTCACCCCGTTGGCGAAGTCGCGGCCCGCGTGCACGGCGCGGCCCTCGCACTCGATGCGGAAACTCGCGCTCCCGAGCCGCTCGGTCACAAGCGAACCGTCGGGCAGCGACGGCTCCATCGCCAGGCCGATGCCGCCCGCAGCGGCGCACGCACGCGCCTCGGCGCGGATCGCCGACTTGCTATGAAGGCTGCCGGTCTCCTCGTCGGAGTTGAGGAGCACGGTCCACGCGGGCATGACGCCGAGTTCGGCGAGGACCTCGAGCGCGTGGATGAGGACGACGAGACCGCCCTTCATGTCGATGGCGCCCGGGCCTTCGGCGCGCGTCGCCGCGGTACGCGTGAGGGTCTGGAAGGCGCCGAACGGATCGTGCACCGTGTCGAGATGGCCCGTGAGAAGGACGGGGCGCCCTGCCCCGCCGCGCGCGACCGCGCGGAGCGCGACCGGTGGCGGCGCGTCCGCCGATTGCCCGGGCTGAACGAGCCACGCTGGCCGCTGTTCGCCCGCGATTTCGCTGAGGTCTGCGCCGAGCGCCGCGAGGCGCGCGCGCATGATGGCGCGGAAACGCGCGAGCCCCTGCTCGTGGCCCGAGCAGGTCGGGATCGCGACCCATTCGGCCAGATCGCGCTCCATCGCCGCCTGCCGCGCGTGAAGGAGCGCCGCGATCTGCTGCTCGCGTGCGTCAGCCATGCTCGGCTCCTGGACGCAATCCCGAGATCAGACCGTTTTCACGCGCAACGCCCGCAAGCGCGTCGAGGTCGACCTCGCCCTCGTACACCTCGGTCGCTGGGCCGGTCATGCGCACGCTCGCCGTGTCCGACGGCCACTCGAGCCGCAGCGGACCGCCGGGCAAATGCGCGTCGATCGCGCGCGCGCAGCGGCCGAGCAGGACGCCCGCGACGCACACCGCGCTTGCGCCCGTGCCGCAGGCAAGGGTGATGCCCGAACCGCGCTCCCAGGTGCGCATGCGCGCGTGACCTGCACTCGGGCCGTAGCGCACGAAGTGCACATTGATGCGCGCAGGAAACCAGGGATCGTTCTCCATGCGTGGTCCCAGCTGCTCGAGCGGAACCTTCGAGGGATCGTCGCAGCAGAGGATCGCATGCGGGTTCCCCATCGAGACAAGCGTGACATGCGGCTCGACCTTTGCGTCGATCCACCAATCCCCGCCGCCCCACCTTGCAAGGTCGACGGGCGTGCCCACGACGCGCGCGTCCGCGGCGACACCCTCGATCTTCGCGGGAATCCGCGCGTGCACGAGGATCGGCGCGCCCATCTCGACGGCGGCGTGCGACACACGCCCGTCGGCGCCGCGCGACCACGCGACCTCGAGGATGCCGCGCCCGGTCTCGATCCGCAACGGATTCGAGCTGGCAAGGCCTCGGTCGACCGCGTACTTCGCGACGCAGCGGATGCCGTTTCCGCACATCTCGCCTTCACTGCCGTCGGCGTTGAACATGCGCATGCGCACATCGGCGTCACGCGCCGTCGGCGGGCACACCGCGATGAGTCCGTCGCTTCCGACTGCGAAGTGACGGTCGCTCACGAGCCGTGCCGCGCGCGCGAGATCAAGCTCCGCATGCTGCAGCCCGTCGATGTAGACATAGTCGTTGCCGATGCCATGCATCTTGGTGAAACGCATGGCGTGAGTGTATCCGCTCGGTCAGGGCGCCATGAACTCAAGCGCGTTCAACTCAAGGGCAGCGGCCGCGGCCACGATCGCTGCCGATCCCCAGCAGATCAGCGCGATCTGCCTGTCGATCCACATCGACGCGAGCGGTGCGCCGTCGAGCAGGCGCAGATAGCGCATCCGCCACGCGATCGACCCGTGCCTCCAGCTCCCGCGCGCCACCGGAACATGGTTCAGGTACGCGATCATCCGCAACGCCTCGCACATGTCGTCGACCGCCGCGGAGGTGGCGTCGTCGCGCCCCGCCGAGCGGCTCATGAGCTGCACCGCGAAGGTGTCGGCCTGCCGCTCGAAGCGACGGCTGGCGTAGCCGAACAGGGTGATCGCGATCGCGAAGATCGACACATCTGTCGAGATCGAGACCACGCGCTTGATCAAGCGCTGCGCGTCCCCATCGGCGCCGACGGCGAGCCTTTCACAGACCTCACTCGCGAGCGGTTCGACTGCAGCCATGACGACCAACCCGAGCGCGACCAGCACCACGGCGAGCCAGAGCATGTGTCGACGAACCACATGCCCCAGTTCGTGAGCCATCACGGCGCGAATGTGCCTGCGGCTCATCCCCTCGAGCAGCCCGTCGCTAAACATCACGCATCGAAGCCCAGGAAGCATGCCCACAACCGCGGCGTTCGCGATGAGTCCATCGGTCGGCCAGACCCAGATCTCGCGCACGCCCACACCCGCCGACGCGGCCATCTCCTCGAGATCGGAGCGGATCGGACCAGGCTCGAGGCGCCGCAAACCAAGCAGGAACGGCACCAGAAGCGGAAACAGAACGAACAGGCAGAGGACGCCTGCCGCGCTGCCCGCGACGCGGATCGCGTCGGCCGACCCGGGTGCGACTCGGAGCGCCACCAATCGCGCTCCTTCTCCCAAGGCCAGCATGATCAGGATCGGCGCGAGCAGCGGAACCATGCTGGCCCGCGCGCGCGCGAGCAGGTACGCGCCGCGCGTGGGCGTCGGATGCACCGGCGCGCCCGAGTCGAGCGATCGCATGAGCCGCGCCTCGCGCAGCCGTCGCTCGATGGGATAGAGCATCGCGTGATGCGCAAGCGTCGAGCTGACCGCGACCCCGAGGAACAGCACGATGGTCGCGAGATGCCCGAGCGTGCCGTCGACCTTGACGGGCAGTTCCGTCCCTGAGGCGACCAGCATCACGAGCGCCACGCATGCACCGATGCGCGCGCTCGACGCGAAGGCGCGCTCGATGCCGGACTGATCCTGGCGGTCCATCCCCCGCTGGGCGGCCCGGTTCATCCAGGCACCCGTCGCGACCGCAAGAGCGGGCGCAAGGCCAAGGATCGCGAGCCCCCACGCAGGACCGATCGGCAGCACTCCCGAGAGTTCACTCGCGAGCATCGCTATCGAGAGGTGGACGATGAGGATGAGCTGCATGCGCGGTCAGCCCTCGGGCCGTGCGACCGCGCCAAGATCGACCACGAAGCGGTCGTATCGGTAGAAGTCGACGCCGAGCAGGTCGGCCGAGAGGAAGGTGAAGACGAGTCCGTTGCAGCGGGTGCTGTCTGCGAAGGCGAAGTCGCCTGTGTGCGGCCCGGCGTACTGCGAATTCTCGTACTTCTGCGTGTGGTTGTGAAAGTGGAACAGCCCCGTGTAGAGCGCGTCGAACAGCGCCTGCGGGCTCTCGAAACGGAGGTCGCCATTCTTCGATCGCGGCGGAAACTCGAGGATTTCGCCGCGCGCCTGCGCGTCGAGCGCGATCACACCGCCGTACTCGGTCGTCAGGTCCTCGCGGTCGCGGTCGGCGAGTTCGAAGAGATGGCGGCGGATCGCCGCGTCGTCGAGGATGTCGAGCGCCAGCACCATTGCGGCGAGGTCGGACCAATGCGCGCGCTCGCGCTGCTCGTAGAGATTCTCGCTGAACCCGCTGCCGAAGCCCGTGAAGTCAGGCGAGGCGCGCCGACGCCCCTTGGTGCGGGCGTCGATCTCGGCGAGCAGCGCCGAGTCGGTCGCGGTCAGCAGCTCGCTTCGCCGCCGATGCGCGGCGACCGCGACGGGAATCGAGCGGATCTCGACGCCCTCGCGGCGCTCCCTCGGCATCGCAGCCAGCGCGGCGCGGGCGTCATCCATGAAGGCTGCTCGCGACGGCTCGCACAGCTTGCGAGCCCAGAGGACCTCCTCGCGCGTGGTCGGGAGCACGCCGAGTTCGTTCGCGACCCGCGCGAGGTCGCCCAGCATCGCGTCGCCCTTTACGCTTGCGGGATCAGCCAGGAGCGCGCGAAGCCGCGCGGAATCGCCCGACTTCATGAGCAGTTCCCAGCATCGGGTGCGCAGGTTCGCGCTCCTCACCGGATCCGACTCACGCATGGTCCGCAGGAGCGTCGCGCTGACCTGGTCCTCGCCCACGATGCGCCCTAGTGCGACGCGCTCCGGCCGCTCAGCCGACTCGAAGCCGACTGCGGGGTTCGCCCACGCGCGGATGAGGGTCGGAACGAGCTCGTCGAGCTTGCGGTCCGCGATCAAGCCGCACACGCGCTCGCGCCAGGCGATGTCGCCCATGCGGGGCAGGCTGTTCTCGAGCGCCTCGACGAGCGCCTTGCGGTCGGTGTCTGCGAGCAGCCCAAACGCTTGCACGCGAGCGTCGATCGCGTATCCGTCCGCAGCGACCATGCGGCGGAGCGCCGCCGTGGTCGCCGGTGACGGTCCGAACGAGCGCGTCGCGTCAAGGGCCGCGAAGTACGCCTCGCGCGACTGACCGGGCCGCGACATGACATCCGCGGCCTGCTGGCTGCTCTGAGGCGAGGTCGCACATCCGACAAGTACGGTCAGCGCCAGAATCGGAGCGAGGCGAGGCGAGGAAGCGCGAAGCGGCACTGGGTCGAGCACGGCGGGACCGTATCACCTTCCGAGGAATGCGACCGCTCATCGGATCCCGCCCATTTCATCCCTTCGCGAGGACGACCCCCGCAACGACAAGTTCATGCGGGTCGAACTGGAAGGTCAGTTCACATCCGATTGCGAGGCGCTCTGCGGGCGTTCCTCGTCGCAGCACCGCTTCACCCTGCCAGAGGTGGCACGCCAGGAACCGACTTGGAGGAGCCCGTCCCAGTTCCAGCCGGTCCCCGAGGGGTGGCCGAGCGAGGTCCCCGACCCCGCGAATCCCACGGAAGCGCCGAGAAGTAGTGAGATCGGCGCTTTTTGCCGCACGATGGAGGGTGAATCTCCTGCCGAATGCTTCCGTCTCGGGGGAACCTCGGTTAGTCTGAGTTTGTCAGCCAAGTGGCAGACGGGTCGCGTGACCCGGGCAGGAGGTCCCCCATGCTGGTCATTACTCGACGCGAAGGTGAAGAAGTCGTCATCGGAGACCCCTCGAGCCCGATGGGTGTCGTGCGCATCGTCGCCATCAAGGGCGACCGAGTTCGCGTCGCGTTCGACTTCCCGCGCACCGTCGAGGTGCACAGGCGCGAGGTTGCGAATGAGATCCTCGAGAACGCGACGCCAACTGAGCGCCCCGTGATCGGGCAGATCCGTCCCGCCACAGAAGGCGGTTGAAGCTCCGCCGAATGGAAGAAGCCATGATCCAAGGCGGTCGCTCGCGCGACCGCCTTGTCGTTGGCACTCAGGCAGCTCAGGGTCGGGTGCTCGATCGACTTGGGAGTCGACCTCGGAGGCAAGCGGTTCCGCAGATTCCGGCGTTGCGTCCATCCTTTGGGCGGTCGCCGCTGCGGCGGCTCCCTCTGGTGCTCGTATCGCCAAAGCGAGCGAAGGCGCGCACGCGGCTGCATGGCAGCCGCCAGCGCGCCAAGTCGCGAGCGAATCGCGACGGCGCTCCCGACATGCATATCGCCAGAGCGAGCAAAGGCGAGCGACCTGCGGCGAAGCCGCAGCCGCTCGCCAGTTGCGAGCGCTCCAAAACGACAGCGGCTCCGACCTTCGCAGGTCGGAGCCGCAAATCGTGGATGACCAGCGATCCGTGCCGGTCAACTGAGATTGCCTGGCCGTCCATGGCCAAGCGGAGCGATGCGAAGGAACCTGCGCGCACCCGTGGCGCAGGCGTGCTGGAGACGGTCGTTGCCTCAACGATCGTGCGTCGGCGCATCCTTGCGCTTCAGCGGTCCAGCCACCGGTTGCCCGGCTCCTTCGAGGCGGTTGGCTCGACGATCCGTGTCGCACCAGCCGCTTTGTCGTTCCAAACGCGATTGCGCCCGCAAGGGCACCATCGCGCCATGTTTCATGTTCGTTCGGCCTGTCTCGCTGCTCAGGCTGGTCGGCGCGCGCGGAGCGCCCTGCGCTCCAACTCGCGTTCCTCGAGCGTTGCCAGCTCAAGGTGGTCGCGCACACCCAGGATCACGACCGTTCCACTCAACCCAAAGTCGTTCAGCAGCCGATCAGGGATGCGCACACGACCCGCGCTATCGAAAGGCACCCTCGCGGACCGGGGAAACAGATCCCGGTTGAACCTCACCACTTCTTCCTGCGTGACCAGGCCACTTTCGATCCTGTCGGCCTGTTCCTCGAACTTCCTCTCCGGCCAGAGCCAGAGCGATCCGTTCTGTCCGGGGGCAGCGACAAACGCCTCGCCATGCCGATCCGGACGCCATGCGTCGCGAATCTCGGAAGGGATTGCCAGCCGCTGCTTCGCGTCGAGGGAATGCTCGTACTCGCCGAGAAACATGCTGCGGAGTCCTTCGCGTCCCTTGCGGGACAATGGGAGAATACTACACCTTGCCCCACCTTTCAACACCTTGACCCACTCAGGGGTCTTTTTTCTTGAAAATATTTTGACGCGTGTTCGGGGATTGGGTGGCGCTCCCGCGCCTGCGGGTCATCCTTGACCCGTTCTGATGGGATTCTGCTCGGTGCGATGTGTTCGGCACCAGCCCGTCGAGTTGTGTGATGGCCTCCCCCATGAATCAGACCCCGAGTCCTGAGATGTTGCAGGCGCTGGCCACCGTGCCCGCCGGGCAGTTCCTCATCACCACCGCCTACGGGGATGTCCGCGATGGGCGCATCGTGGATCGCGTCCAGCAGTGCGGCACCCAGCCAGCAATGCTGCTGATCGCGATGGAGAAGGGCCACCCCCTGTCGCCGCTCATCCGCGATAGCCGAACCTTTGCGCTGTCCTTGCTCGATCCTTCCGAGCGCATGCTGCAGCGGGTCTTCGGACCAGATCGCCGGATCGGCGACGATCCCTTCCTGACCTACCCGCACCAACGCGGCAGCATGGGCGCGCCGATCGTCACCCGCGCCGTCGCGTGGTTCGACTGCGAGGTCGTGCGCCACCTCGATATGGAGACGAACTTCGAACTCTACATCGGGCTCGTGCACGCAGCCGGCCTCGGCAGCGCACCCGCACAACGGCTCTCCGCAGCGCTCAACATCGCCCGCACCGGCGAGCCGCGCACGCTGCGCCCGCGCCTGGCGCCCGACCGCAGCCCCGCAGCGGAGTCGCCCGCGGAGCGCCCGCGCTCGGCGACGCCGATCCGAAACGGTTCGCGCGTACGCTAGCGCACGATGCTGCGACTTCCTGCCGCGCCACCTTCGCTGCGCGACGATCCCTCGAACCGCCTCGGCCTCGACTACGCCACCGAGAGCACCCGCTTCCCGAAGCTCGGCTTTGGGATCGTGGACATGCACGCACACATCAACGGCCTCGAGGCGAGCGCGATCTGGGCGCCGATCGCACGGTCGTACGGCATCGAGAAGACCTTCTCGATGACCCGGCTCGAGGATGTGCCTGCCATGCGCGAGCGCTTTGGCGACGCGATCGAGTTCATCACGATCCCGGACTTCATGCACAAGGACAAGCGTCACGGGCATGGCACCGACTATCTCGCGCGCATCGAGAGGTACCGCGAGCGCGGCGCGCGCATCGTGAAGTTCTGGAACGCGCCCCGCTTCATCGATTTCGGGCTCGAGGCGGGCGACAAGCACCTCCTCGCGCTCGACGGGCCGATGCGGATCGAGCAGATGCGGCTCGCCGAACGGCTCGGCATGATCTGCATGACGCATGTCGCAGACCCCGACACCTGGTTCGCGGCCAAGTACACGGATCGCGAGAAGTATGGCGCAAAGCTCGACCACTACGCTCCGCTGCGCCGCGCGCTTGATCGCTTCGCGATGCCTTGGATCGCAGCGCACATGGGCGGGTTCCCAGAGGACCTCGAGTTCCTCGACAGTCTGCTCGAGTCGCACCCGAACCTGCACCTCGACACCAGCGCGACCAAGTGGATGGTGCGCGAGCTCGGCCGCCACTCGCGCGACGAGATCGTGTCATTCCTCGAGAGGTGGCGCGGGCGGATCCTGTTCGGCACCGATACGGTCACGACCGACGAGCATCTGCGCGAGGGCGACAAGCTCTCCGAGATGGGCAAGAAGGCCACTTCGCGCGAAGGCGCGCACGACCTCTACGCGAGCCGCTACTGGGCGCTGCGCATGATGTGGGAGGGTTCAGGCGAGGTGACTTCACCGATCTCGGATCCCGACCTCGCCATGGTCGCGCCCGGCCGGCACGGTCCGCTCGACGGTCCCCCGCTGCGCGGGCTTGCGCTTCCGCCCGACCTTCTGCGCGTCCTCTACCGAGACGCGGCGCTTGCCCTGCTTGCGAAGGCGTGAACCTCGCGTGCAAGATGCGCGACATCGTCGGCAAATCGCGTGGCCATCGCGTGGCTCGCGTGAGCGCCGAGGTCGATCGAGGCGTGGACGAACGCCGGGAGACCGCATCCGAGCGCCCACAGCGCGGGAAGCGGTGACATCCGCTGCGCCGGGATCGAGCGCTCGCCTTCCCGGAGCCCGCGCCAGCCGGAGCACTCCGGCGGCATCGACGCAGCGCCATCCTGATCGGCGACGACCGCATCGATCGCAGGGAAGATCTCCCATGGGCGATCGATGCGCTCATCGACGAGGAACGGCTTCCCCTGCGCAGCCTGCTCGAAGAACTGCCCGAGTTTGTCGATCCGAGGCGTGCGCGGCGAGCACACGAGGCGCAACGGTGCGCCCGCCACCCGGGCCATCGACGCAGCGCGGATCGCAAAGGACGGATCGATCCACTCGCTCGGCTCACCGACCAGCGCGAGCGCGAAGTCATGCGCGCCAAGGCCAAGTTCGCGGCGCACGCGCGCGCGGCGCTCGACTGCCCACGACTGCACGGACGGAAGCGAATCGGGCGCGCCCGCGAGCGGGATCGACTCGTCGAATGCGGCACGCGCGCGCGGGCCATGCGCGATCGCGCGTCGGATGGGTAAGGTCGCGGGAAGGTCGCGGAACCGACCGAACGACCGACCTGCGACGCCCACCTCGACGGCAGGATCGAGGCCGAGTTGGCGGAGACGAGCGGCGAACACCTGCGGACCAAGGACGAGGACGCCGTCGCCCGCCTGCGACTCGCGCGCGATGCGTTCGAGCGTGCAGTCGCTCGATTCCTCGAAGCTCACGACATGCAGCGCGGGCGCGCGTCCGACCGGCATCACTTCCTCCGCGTGCCGAGGTTCTCGCCGAGGTCGATGCGGTCGTGCTCGTAGAAGAGTTCGCCGACCTCGACCGCCACGCGCTTCGCGAGCGTGTCCTCGACCTGCGTGCGGCCCGCGCGCGTGCGCAGCACGCTCGTGTCGCTCTCGCGGATCGTCGCGGTGACCTCGCGCCCGTCGGGCATGCGGTCGCCCGCGGGGTAGACGCGTTCCTTCGTGTCGATGTCGATCACCTTGACGCGCACGATCGCCGTCGGGCGGATGCCCTGGTTGTCGCTGCGGCCCGCGATGTCGAAGGTGGTCGGACGGATGTAGATGACCTGGCTCGCGTCGAGCGAGCGCGCGATCGACTCGATCGAGAGCAGCTTGTTCGCGTTGGCGCCGGCGCCGTTGCGCGAGACCGCGATCGCGTCGCGCGTCGAGACCGTCGAGGTCAAGATCTCGCGCTGCATCAGGTCGAAGCTCACGGCGTCGCCGATCGCCGTGCGCAGCGCGGTTCGGGGGAGGATGTTGAGCGGATCGTCGACGAACACGACCGTCTTCTTGTTCATCAGCGTGTGCTCTGCGTCGATCTTGCCGGGACCGTCGATCGCGTAGGCCACGGGCGTGACGATGTTGCACGCTGGAATCAGGGCGCAGGCCGAGACCGCGATCGAGGCGAGCGCGGCGCGGGCGAAGTTGTTCTCTGTTCGGCGCATGGTCGTCGGGGTTCCGTCGTTGGTTCCGTCGGGCGGCGCTCGGGAGCCGCACGGTCACATCTTGGGATACTTGTCCTCGATGTGGCGGTAGAAGAGCCACGAGGAGCGCTGGATGAACAGCGTGAGCAGACCGAGCTCGATGTCCTCGCGGCGCGCCGACTCGCGGCCGACGCCTTCCTTGTCAGGGAACTTCGAGACGATGCTGGTCGTGAAGACGAACTCATCGGGTGCCAGGCTGTCGGCCTCGACGACGCCGATGTTGCCGCCGGCCACGCCGTCCCAGAGGTAGCTGTTGCCCGTTGGATTCAGGCGATACTCATAGAGATCGATGAAGACCAGGCGCTCGACTCCGAGTTCCTTGGCGATGTCGCCGTACGGCATCGCGCGCCACTGGGGCGTCCGGTACTGCCAGCCGAGCACGGTCGCGGGCGGCAGGACGGTGGCGTCCTTCACATACTGCGCGATGCGAGCCGAGATGTTCGCAGTGATGTTCTTGACGACCGCGGGGTGTTCGACCAGCGTCGCGTAGTCGGCGTTCACGATCACGGCGCAGGTCTTGCCCTCGAGGCCGTCGTAGGCGGCGGGCACATCGAGCTTCTTGCCGCGCTCGATCTGCTGGCCGATGGCGCCGACGGCGCCTGCGATGCAGCCGCCGAGCGCGAAGGCCGCGCCTGCGATGCAGGCTGCGGTGCAGACGCGGAGGATGGTGAGATTCAGGTTCGTCATCGGTCAACCAAGCCAGCCGCGCATCGATGCGGCCTTGTAGCCCCAGGCGAGGAGCGCCGCGATGCCCAGGATCCAGGCGACGCGCGCGCTCCACAGACGCTCGAAGACGGGCCATACGGTTCGGCCCGACGCGAGGGTCCATGCGGATCCGACGAATGCCATTCCCGTCACGATCGCGAGCAGGCAACCCATCGGCTGGGTCGCGAAGCTCTCGATCAGCCGGCCCTTCGCAGCGAAGGCGAAGGCGGTCGTCATTCCGCAGGAAGGACATGGTACTCCGAACCGCTGCGGCCACGAACAGGCAGGCAATCCGAGGGCCTGATGGGTCCCGAAACCTGCCTTGGAGGGCGAGAGCGCCCACGCGGTCGCCAGGACCCCGCCCGCCGCGAGAACCACGACCAGCGCCGCCAGCCGGCGCTGGCGCACGGCGTCGGGCGCCAGCGCGTCGGGCGCGGGGTTCTGGGTCGGCGGCGGCTCCGCAAGTTTCGGCACGGCACGCAGGGTAGCGCGCGCGCGCGGCGGGCGGCGTACCTTCCGCGCGATGCCCGACGCGCCCGTTCAACTGCCGCCCCGCTCGATGCACTGGGCCGACGCCCATCTCGACCTCGCCTATCTCGCCGTCAACGGGCGCGACATGTGCGCCCCCGTCGCGGCCGACGCGCCGCACGCCCTGACGCTGCGGTCGCTCGCCGAAGGCGGCGTGCGCGTGGCGTTCGGCACGATCTTCACCGAACTCGGCGGGGATCCTTCGAAGGACCGCGTCGCGTACCGCGACTCCGACGACCTCGAGGGCGCCCACCGTGCTGGCCTCGTGCAGCTCGAGTGGTACGAGACGATGGAGCGCGCTGGCGAGCTCGACATCGTGCGCACGCGCGCGGACTTCGACCGCGCGCTGCGCGGCGAGACCGGCCGCCTGGGCATCGTGCTGCTCATGGAGTGCGCCGATCCCATCCGATCGCCCGACGAGGTCGCCTGGTGGCATGCGCGCGGACTGCGCGCGGTCGGGCTCTCGTGGGGGCACGGCAGCCGCTACGCGGGCGGCAACGCGCGCGCGGGCGGCATCACGCCCATCGGGCGGCGCTTCGTCGAGGCGCTCGACGCGCACCGGATCCTGCACGACGCGTCGCACCTCTCGCGTGCCGCGTTCGACGACCTGCTCGCGATCTCGCCGCGATGCGTGATCGCGTCGCACTCGAACGCGCAGGCGCTCCTGAAGGAGAGCGAGCGGCACATCACCGACGCGCAGATCGCTGCAATCCGCGAGCGCGGCGGCTGGATCGGACTGAATCTCTACGGCAAGTTCCTCGCCCACGACCGCCGCGCGACGCTGGCCGACTGCACCGCGCACAGCATGCATGTCGCGTCGATCGCTGGAGCCGACCGGATCGGGCTCGGAAGCGATCTCGACGGTGGTTTCGGCCGTGCGGACCTGCCGATCGAATTGCAGTCGCCCGCCGCGTACGGGTGCCTGCTTGATGGACTCGAGGCAGCGGGCTACATGCGCATCGGCGGCACGCGAGAGGGCTTCGCGCACGCGAATCTCGTGCAGGCGATCGGTCGCGCCGGTTGCCTGTGATGAGCGGTTGGCCCCGAGGCGAATCAGGCCGAGAGCGTCTGGACATCGAAGCAGCGACGCCCGGCGAACTCAAGCTGGCGGATCACATGGATGGTGGCGCCGTCGATCTGCTCGAGGTCGCGCAGGTCACGCACGAAGACCTCGACCGCTGGATCGTCGGTCGAGGTCAACTCGGGGAACGCACGCCGGAAGAGCGACGCATTCTCGTCGAGCCAAACGCGCGCGCGCGCGAGCATGCGGAGATCGTCGATGCGGCACACGAGGTGCAGCCGTCCGCCGTCCGCGATCGCGAACTCGATCCGCTCGCACCGCGGCGCCGTGTGGTCGATGCGCTCGAGTCCATGCACGAACGGCACAAGCGACTCGGGCATGCCGCCTTCGACGATGCGCGCGACCGGTGCGGCTGCCGAGGGGCCGTTCACAGCCGAGGCCGCGTACGAAGAGACATACGAAGAGACATACGAAGATGCGTGTGAGGCGTTGGGCGCGGGCGTGGGCGCGGGCGTGGGCGCGGGCGCGGGCGGGGGCGCTGGAGTGGACATTGGAGCGGACGCTGAAGCGGCGGCCGGCGCTTGGGGCGCGCGCGTGGTCCCTGCCGCGGCTGCGCTCGCCTCGCGCAGCATCGCGCTCGCATCGGCGAGGATCTCACGGTTTGCGGCCTCGTCGCGCACGGGTGGCGTACTGCGGACCGGCGGCGTGCGCACGGCCTCCATGCCGCGTCCGCCGCGTGGCGGCAGATCGGAGCGGAACGGGATCGCGTCAGGTGCAGTGCGCATGACGGGCGCCTTGCGCTCGACGCGCGGCGAGAATCGCAGCGGCGCATCGCTGATCGCGTGATCGGTGGTCTCGGCCTGTCGTGCCGCGGGCTGCTGTCCGATCGAAGCGAGCACTTCCACGATCTTTCCGAGGCTCGGTGATGGATCGTCGAAGGTGCCGCGGAACGAGCTTTCAGCAGGGGCGACGCGCTGCATGCCGCCGCGGACGGGGATGGTCGTGTGCAGCGAGGCGCCCGCTGCATCGCCGATGCGGGCGGCGACATTCGCAGTCTCCTGCGCGTCGGCCCCAAGCACTGCGACCGAGACCGCAGGCTGCGCTCCGCCAAGTCGGGTGATCGCCTCGTGCGCGCCCTTCACAAGGCGGTACGCGGCGACGACGGCGGGTTGGTCCGCGCCCGTGAGCACCACGATGTCATCGGTTCCTGCGGGAATCTCCACGGGTTCGGGATGCGCGGGCACGATCATCCACTGCGCGACGACGGGCGCGATCGCGCGCAGCGCCTCCTCGTAGCGAGCCTGCGGTCGGATCGACGGGCGACGCGCGCCCGCTCGGAAGAGCTCGATCTGCACGCTGTCCGAAGACAGACGGACCAGGCAGACGGGACCGTTCTCGCGCGCCTCGCGATCGGCGTACTGCGACAGCCACAGTCCGTTCATCACCGGCAGGTTTCCAACCAGCACGAGGGTGCGCCGCGCGGCGAGCCAGCCGCCCGGCAGGCTTTCGAATGGCGAGGCCGTCGTCATGGACGGCCTCCTTCGTGCACGCTCGCGGCGGGCTCGGGCGGCATCGTCTCGCGCGCCGCGGGCACGACGACGATGTTCGCGCCGACCGACTCGTCGCGCAGATGGTTGTACTCGTCGAGCATCTCATGGCCTTCGACTGCGACGCGATACGCGTGTGTGCCGGGTCCGAGGGCGACGACCGCCTCGAGGCGGCGACGGTCGGCGCTCTCGGCAAACGGCGTCGCACGAGCGTCCCATCCGTTGAAGGGACCGACGACCGAGGTGGCGCGGCGCGAGAACGGAAGCGAGAAGAGCACGGTGCCGTCGGCTTGGATCCGCGGGCCATAGCCGCCGCCGAGGAGCGTGCCGTGGCGCGCGCGCTCGTTGAGCGCGCGCAGGCGCGAGGCCACATCGGCTGCGCGCCCGCCGTCCGGCTCGCGCGGCGGCTGCGTGACCGCGGTCTGGATCTCGGCCGCGCGGGTCTCGGGCACGGGAGCCACTGCTGGCGCAGCCGGGATGGCAGCGACCGGCGCCATCACCGCCGCCGCGGGCGGCGCCCCCGTTGGTACAACGGGCGAGGCAATGTGGAAGGTCTCGATCGCGGCGCTCGACTCGAGGTTGTACTCGTCCAGCACGCGGGTCACGGGCGCGTGACCGCGAAGCCAGGTCGCGAGCGCCTCGAAGTCGGCTTCCGCGGCGGAGCCTGGCGCGAACTCGGTGATCGACTGTCCGTAGCTCGCTGCGTCGCGCAACTCCTCGTGCTCGCGGATCGCGATCGGGAGCAGCGCCTCGGGACAGCGACGCGAGAGCGCATCGACGACATCGCGAGAAAGCGCGCGGCGCTCGTTCACCAGCGTCGGGAGGAGTCGGAAAGGAATGTCGCGGCCGAAGCGCCCAACGATCGCCTCGATGGTCTGGATCTGCTTCTCCGCGCCCTTCAGGCTGAAGTAGCCGGTTTCCACGGGAATCAGCACGAGGTCCGCGGTGCGCAGCGCATTGAAGGTGAGCAGGCCGATGGTCGGCGGACAGTCGATCACGCACCAGTCGAAGCTGTCCTTCCACGCGGCGAGCACGCGCGCGAGGCGGCGATCGCGGTCGAGGCGCGAGGCGAGCGGTCCGTTCGGCGCCTCGAGCAGCGAGAGCTGCACGCTCGACGGCGCGAGGTGTAGGTTGCGTCCCACTTCCCACACATACTCGTCGGCGCGCAGGCGCGACGGCTGGTCTGCGAGCATCGCATCGGTGATGGTGCGCTCGATGCGGTTGTCGGGAACGCCGAGGCCGGCAGCGCAATGCGACTGCGGATCCATGTCGACGAGCAGCGTGCGCACACCATCACGCGCCATCACGGCGGCGAGATTGACCGCGGTCGTGGTCTTGCCACAGCCGCCCTTCTGGTTGACGATCGCTACGACGCGCATGGCCCGTGTTATCGGTGCGCTCTGCCGATTTGCGGGAGTTTTTCAAGTCGCGCCGATCGCGGCGAGCGCCTCGTGGACAGCGGAGTCGGGGGCCCCGTCCTCGATGGTCACCCGGCCGAGCGCGCGGGGGAGAACGAGCCGCATCCGGCCGCCCTCGACCTTCTTGTCGAAGGCCATGCGGCGGAGGATCTCGTCCGCCGGGATCGGCGCAGGCAGCCGGGTCGGAAGCCCGATGCGCTCGATGAGGCCGACGATGCGGTCGGCGTCGCGCGGGGGCAGGAATCCGCACGCGACCGCACACCTGCAGGCTGCGTGCATGCCGATGGCGACAGCCTCACCGTGGAGGAGATGGAGGGTCGGGACCGTCTCGACCGCGTGCCCGAAGGTGTGCCCGAGGTTGAGGTGCGCGCGTTCGCCGCGTTCGAACGGGTCGCGGGCGACGATGTCGGCCTTCACCGAGGCCGATGCGGGGATCAGGCGGTCGAGGGCGGATGCGTCGCCCGCGGCGAGGCGCTCGGCGTCGGCCTCGAGGGTGCCGAAATGCGGTTCACCCGCGATCACCGCGTGCTTGACGCACTCGGCGAGCCCTGCGCGGAGCTCGCGCGGAGGAAGCCCCGCGAGCGTGTCGGCGTCGGCGACGGTGAGCCTCGGCTGCCAGAACGCTCCGGCGAGGTTCTTGCCGAGCCCGCCGCCTGGGAGTGAGAGGTTGATCCCGGTCTTGCCGCCGATCGAGGCGTCGACCATTGCGAGGAGCGTGGTGGGCACCTGCACGAGGTCGATGCCCCGCATGTAGGTGGCTGCGGCGAAGCCAGCGAGGTCGCCGACGAGCCCGCCACCGAGGGCGACGAGCAGCCCCCGGCGGTCGAGGCGGTTCGAGAGCGCGGCGTGCCAGATGGCGTCGACGGTTGCGAGGCTCTTGGTCGCCTCGGTCGCGTCGAGGTGGTAGGCGCCCACATGTGCATGAGCGGCCGCGAGCGACGCGGCGGCGCGTGCGCCGAACGGCGTGATGCGGCGGTCGATTACGAGGAGCACGCGACGGTCTGCGACGGAAATCCCTGAGGCGGGAAGGACCTCGCCGAGCCGGGCGATCGCGCCGCGCTCGACAAGGAGGCTCGTCGGCGCACTTGGGACTTGGATCGCAATCCGGGTCGACTTGGTCATGTGCGCTCCTCCACCGCGCGGCGCAGTCCCGCGAGTGCTTCTTCCGCTGAACGGTCCGCCGACGCGGCGTCCCGATGTGTAGAGCCCCCTGAACCAGTGGCCCTTCGGCGCGCGCGCCCGGCCGCAACTCGCGCACGGACCTTGAGCATCGCATGCGCAATGGCGAGCAGGATCACGATGGCGAGAAGTGGCTTCAGGTGCGGAGGCATGGGGGTAGCCGCTCGGCGCGTACAGCGTAGTGGAGGTCAGCCGCGTCGTTGAGTGACCCCTGGCGGCGGCCGACTCCGTGCTTCGAGCACCGCGTGCGTCCGTGCGCCCACCCTCAGGCTCGGCGCTGACGCCAGTCCGAGACGAC
>Ga0075471_10000265_pt1 | contig 29733 bp, 26 predicted proteins | sample DEB19_08_DNA_2_FD_74787 | JGI IMG/M metagenome (GOLD analysis project Ga0075471, IMG submission 74787) | Aqueous microbial communities from the Delaware River and Bay under freshwater to marine salinity gradient to study organic matter... | ecosystem: Environmental > Aquatic > Marine > Coastal ...
CCTGCATGCGAAGCAGCACAGCCTGCTGATCACGGGCCGCCTTGTAACCACCGTTTTCGCGCAAGTCCCCTTCGGCACGAGCAATTTGAATCTCACGTTTATTCTCGGGGATCTGGACATTCACAAGGTCTTCAAGTTCTTTCTTTTTACGCTCAAGAGATTCCCACGAAACGATTAGTCGATCATCCTGACGTGAAGCCATATTGTCGGCCATCATCGACTCCATTTCGGGTCGCGATTTAATAATGCGTGCCATAAGGGAGCGGCGAGTGAGGTCATCGAAAGCGGAATTCCCTAGGATGCGTTTTGCAAGAAGGCGAATGTCTTCCTCCTCAGCATCAGCCACCATTTCACCCAAAAGAAAAGCATCGTCAGAAAGAAGGCTTTGCAGACGGCCGGTACGTTTAGGACCACCTTCCATTTGATCATGATCAATCACATCTAAAATTGCGTGCCCCAGGTCAATGTCGAAGCAGGACTCGGCAAGCCCTTTGCGCTCTCGAGCCATCCAGATAAGCAGGTCGGCGCTGAGATTGCGATTGCGGAGGCATTTCTTAAGTGCATCGGCAAGCACGTCAAGCTCGTCATTGTCATTCAGCACGATGGCAATTTCAGCCACAGCCTTACCGCCGCTGCGGGTGAGTTGCTGTAGGATCTCCGGCACCCAAGCGCGGTTGGGGAAAGCCTCAGGAAATGACCGGTAAACACGAGCTAAAGCCGAGGAAGCGAGCGTCTTGATGGCGTCAGCCAAGTTCGTGCGAGTCTCTGAAACGAGATCAGCCAGCTTCATGCTTCCGAGAGGTGCTGAACCGCCGATGTGCTCAATAAGTTCGTCTCGCGCGAGGAGAAGTTGCAGGCTCTCCTTCAGGTGAAGCTTAAAAGCCTTCCGAACGGTGTCGGAAAGATCTTGAAAAACAGGTATCAGCTCGATCTTGGCGTCGCCAAACAGGTCAATGTCCTTCGCAATACTGGCGAGTGCAGCAAGCTTTGCTTTCATATCACGAGATGCAAGGAAGCCCTTGACCATGACATCCGCAGGCTTCTCGGCTTGGTCGCGAAGGACGAGGTTTTCAGCTCGTTTAGCAGGCACCACGATGTGACGATGAGCTTTGAGGGCTTTTTTGGCCGCCTCCCACCAGCGTTTGTAATCTGCTTCGGGAACAATTTTGCCCTTAAGAAGAGATTCAAGACCATCAAGGGAGAGCGAATTCCCGCTGCTCTTCAGAGCGAGCTCGACCAAGGCCGGTGCGCTGTCTTTTGCCAAAGCCTTCAGGCCATCCAAATCTGTGAGACGGCGAGCCAGCAGACTTTCAGGCGGCAGGATTTCGAGGGAATTCGCGGCAAAGGCCAGCTTCATGCTATGGCCAAGCTTTCCTTCGAAATCGATACCAATACGATCTCCCAAAAGGTCCCATTCGGTGATTCGGCCTGTGCCCCAGCTTTTGTGCTGGACAGTAGTTCCGGGTTCGAGTTTCGAGACTTTTTCTGCATCTGCGCCGGAGAGCTTGCCGGCGGCCACAAGATTTTGCACCTCTGGATTCATGGGGGTAGCAGAGTAGGCACTCAGGCAACTGTGGCAAGGGATGGTTTCCCCTTCGCAAACTTTCCTGATAATCGTTGTTGCCAAACTGGGCACGAATTTGCTAATTGAATCTCGTTGCATGAAAAACCACTTTGCCCTCCTCATCCTCGCTGCTTTCTCCATCACTGGATCTGCTATTGCAGACATCCAGTCTCCTCCAGGTCATCACTACACGTGGAGCGGCAAACTCACACGTGGCGTCGGCAACATCGCTTTTGCACCGGGTGAGTATATAACCCGTTGGCGCATGGCACTAAAGGATCGCGGTCCGGTTGCGGGTCTCACGGAAGGCTTGGTTGAAGGAACGCATCGCAGCATCGTTCGTCTCTTTTATGGTGTCTATGAGGTGGCTACCTGCCCTGTGCCTTCTTGGAAACAAACATATCGTCCGCCCTATCCGAGCCGCGAGACAGTGGATAACTGGTGGGGATACACCGACTTCGTAAATGAAAACGGCCAGCTCACACATACGCGTTACTCACGCACACAGGGCTGGTAACCCGTTTTTGGCATCCGAAGATGTGATTTTTTCTTAATGCCGTTTCGCTTATCTCAGACTCGTCTGATGACATGCATCTATATAGCTTCAGAGAATGTTTGATGAAGTTATAAGAACCATCTGCGAGTAGGGCATATCTGATTTATATCTTATCTTTTTTCACCGTTTAAAGAAGCGACTGTAGCATTTCAAAAAGGATGACCGAAAGGATCGCCGAATGTGGTGGTCTCAGTGACAAAAAAAGACGAGGAGGCTATTGGAACAATAGCTTATGAGTCAGTGACGCTGCCAATGAGGCTACTCCGTCGACGGGAATCAGCCAGACATTGTGAGAACTGGTCGAATTGCCTCTAAAAACTTATGAGTGTCATTATAAGCTGTAAAAATCGAAAAAACATGCACAGGCAGATGCAAATTTCTCCATTTATCAGTCCGTAAACCTTGAGAGGTTACACTGGGATCCAATGAAATCCCATTAATTGCGTGCATGAGTTGGGTTTCGAATCATTTCACCAGCCTAACCAGCAAATCTTTGCTTTCGACGCTTTCGCCAATTTTGACGCAGATTTCGCTGACGGTCCCAGCATTGGGTGAGGAGACGGCCGCGAACATTTTCATCGCTTCGAGCGTGAGGAGAGTTTCACCTTCTTTGACCTTCTGACCAACGCTAACGGCAATGCTGGCGACCATGCCAGGCATGGGGGCACCGACCTGGTTAGAATCGGCGGGGTCGGCTTTGGTCTTGGTAACGGCGTTTTTGGCGAGGGCTTTATTGGTGACCGTCGTATGGCGAGGATAGCCGTTGAGCTCGAAGATGGCGGTCTGCTGGCCGGAGGCATCCGGCTCGGTCATGTTGAGAAGGCGAACGAAGAGCGTTTTGCCCTCTTCGAGACTAATGTGAATTTCCTCCTTATCTTGCAGGCCGTAGTAGTAGGCGGGAGTGGGCAGCACGGAGACATCGCCGTGGGCCTTGCGGAAGTCGGCAAACTTCAGGAAGACGTCGGGATACATGAGGTAGCTCCAGACATCGTCCTCGCTAGGATCTTTTTTCAATTTGCCCTTTAGCTCGGTGCGAACTTCGGCGAGGTTAATTTTTGCAGCATGGATGCCGGGGCGGCCTTTGATGCGCTTGCCATCCTTACCGACGATGGCGGTGGCAAGCTTGTTCCACTTCTGGCGGCTATCGGCAGCTTTTTTGGCCTCCATGCCATAGAAAGGCTCACCGAGCCAGCCTTCGAACATGCTGGTAACATCCTTGCTCCACTTCGTGCCGGTGAGGTTGAAGATATCCGACGGCTTCACACCGCGCGCAACGCACTCGATAGCTAGGTCGCCGACGACTTTGCTGGATGGCGTGACTTTAACGATGTCGCCACAAAGCTGGTTCACCTCTGCATAAGCATGGGCGATCTCCGGCCAGCGTGGGCCGAGGCCCATCCCGATAGCCTGCTCCTTGAGGTTCGTGTACTGACCTCCAGGCATCTCGTGGAGATACACTTCTGCTGTGCCGTAGGGCTCGGCGGTGTCGAATGGCTTATAATACACCCGGACCGCGGCCCAGTAGTCGCTGAACTCCTGCAGCGCTTCAGGATCGAGACCCGTGTCGCGCGGCGTATGCCGCATAGCAGCCACAATAGAGTTCAGGTTCGGCTGCGATGTCCCACCGGACATTGAACCGATGGCCGCATCGACCGCGTCAACCCCAGCTAATGCTGCTTCTAGGATGCTGGCAGCGTTCACACCGCTGGTGTCGTGCGTGTGGAAGTGAATCGGGATGCCGACTTCATCTTTGAGCGCCTTCACGAGCTTCTTGGCTGCAAAAGGGCGAACAAGGCCTGCCATGTCTTTGATGCAAAGCATGTGCGCCCCCATCTTTTCGAGTTCTTTGGCGAGGCGCACGTAATATTTGAGGTCGTACTTGTCGCGCTTCGGGTCAAGTATATCGCCAGTGTAGCAGAGCGTGCCTTCGCAGATGGAAGTGGTTTCCTCACGCACTGCCGTCATGGCAGCTTGCAGATTGGGCAGGTAGTTCAGCGAGTCAAAGATGCGGAAAATATCCATGCCATTCTGCGCGGCATGTTGAATAAACCCCTTCACGACATTGTCCGGATAATTCGTGTATCCGACGGCATTCGATCCACGGAACAGCATCTGGAGAAGGATGTTCGGCACCTTGGCGCGGATCTGGCGGAGTCGCTCCCACGGGTCCTCACGCAGGAAACGCATGCTCACGTCAAAAGTAGCACCGCCCCACATCTCAAGTGAGAAGAGATTCGGCGTGCGTCTTGCGACCGCATCAGCAACGGCAAGCATGTCAAAGGTGCGCATACGTGTTGCAAGCAGCGACTGATGCGCATCACGCATGGTGGTATCAGTGAGCAAGAGACGCTTTTGCTTGGCGACCCAGTCTTTGCAGAACTTCTCAGGTCCCATCTCGCTAAGAAGATTTTTTGTGCCCTTTGCAGGTGCGATACGATGATCGTATTTGGGAATGGGTGGCGCGATAAAAGAACAGTTCGGCTTGTGACCTTTAGCAAAAGGATTGCCGTTCACGATTGTATCTGCCAAGTAACTGAGCAGTTTCGTAGCGCGATCTTTTCGCGCGGCAAATTGTAGCAACTGCGGATTGTTATCAATGAAACGTGTAGTGGCCTGTCCTGCCCGGAAATCGGGGTGATGAACTACGTTCATAAGGAACGGAATGTTCGTCTTCACTCCGCGGATTCGAAACTCACGCAGGCCACGATCCATACGATCAAGTGCCTGTTCATAGGTTCGAGCAAAAACGGTCATCTTCACCAGCATCGAATCATAGTAAGGCGTGATGACTGCATTTGTGGCACCCAGCGCGCCATCGAGGCGAATGCCGAAACCACCGGCACTTCGGTAAGTCAAGATTTTGCCAAAGTCTGGCGTGAAGCCATTTTCAGGATCTTCCGTTGTGATGCGACACTGAACCGCAAAACCGCTCTTCTCGATCTTTTCCTGCACGGGCAGCGCGAGCGGCTCGTCGTGCATCTTGTGACCCTGTGCGATTAGGATCTGACTGCGCACGATGTCGATGCCGGTGATCTCTTCCGTCACGGTGTGCTCAACCTGAATGCGCGGATTCATTTCGATGAAAAACCACTCACCCGTCTCATGATCGACGAGGAACTCAACCGTTCCAGCGTGCGTGTACTTCACTTCCTTCGCCAATTTCACCGCCGCAGCGCAAAGACCGTCGATAATCGACTGCTTCACACCATAACTCGGCGCCTGTTCAATCACCTTTTGATGACGACGCTGCACCGAGCAGTCACGCTCATGCAAATGCAGAACATTTCCATGTTTGTCGGCCAAAATCTGAACCTCAATGTGCTTCGCTTTACCGACGAATTTTTCCAAAAACACTGCGCCATTGCCGAACGCTCTCGCCGCCTCCGTCTGCGCTTCATCTAGTAGCTTTTCGAGATCCTTCGCCTCACGCACGATTCGCATGCCGCGCCCGCCGCCACCGAAAGCCGCCTTGATAATAAGTGGAAAGCCGATTTTCTTCGCGATCGCCAGCGCGTCTTTTCGATCACTCACTGGCTCGTCTGTGCCCTCAAGGATTGGTACGCGAAGCTTGCGCGCCACATTGCGCGCGGCCGTCTTATCGCCCATCATCGTCAAAATCTTTGCATCAGGCCCGATGAAGATAATACCGGCTTTTTCGCAGGCCTTCGAAAACTCCGGATTTTCCGAGAGGAAACCATAGCCAGGATGAATGGCGTCCACTCCTTTTTCTTTTGCCAAGGTCACAATACCCTCAATGTCGAGATAAGCACCGAGAGGTCCTTTGTCTTTGTTCAATTCATAGGCCTCATCCGCCTTAAAGCGATGGGGGCAGAAGCGATCTTCCTGCGCATAAATGCCGACAGTGCGGATGCCCAATTCGGTCGCAGCCCGCATCACGCGAATGGCAATTTCAGAGCGGTTTGCAACCATCAATTTTCGAATCGGGCGAACGACGGAAGATGGGAGTGTAATGCGAAAAGAAATATCGGCAGGAATCTTGGGCATGGTTGTGACGTGAAAAAGCTCCGCATAGTCTCGTAGATTTTCATCATGGCAAGGTCGAGCATGCCATTTGGGGGGGGGCGAAGACCTCAGACGCCCCGCTGATTCCCAGGCAAACTGATCTAGGCGAAAAGCTATAGACTCTTCCCCGGTTCTTGACGCACGTTTATCCTGCCCTTAGTTTCTACACCAATGCGTTTCCCCTTCTTTTCCCGCCTACACGTCGCCGCCTTTGCCGTGGTGGCGGTTTTTTTCACAGCTCAAACACCCGCCTACGCGCTGCTCGACTTCATTTTTGGCAAGAAGGATAAGATCGCACCGACTGCCGATGAGCGCGCAATCCAAGAGCAGGCGGCGCAGGGTATCTTGGCTGAAGGTCTCGCAGCCCAGCAAGGTGGCAAAACAGGACGTGCCAAAAGCTCCTATGAAAGAGTTGTAAAGCAATACCCATTCACGAAAGCTGCCGGGGAGGCCGCCTACCAACGTGCCATCATCATTCGCCATACAGAAAATGACCTCGAGGAAGCGTTCAATTCATTTCAGGAATTCATCGACAATCACCGCCAGAGTCCCCGCTTCGCCGAGGCCATTGAGCGCCAGTATGAGATTGCCGAAGAAGCCAAGGGAGGAAAGAAGCAGCGCAGCCTTCTGCTTCTGCCCATGAAAATGAATCCATCCGACATTCTTGCCTTTTACGAAAAAATCATCAGTAATGCTCCCTACGGAAAGTTTGCCGCGCTTAGCCAATTCAGTATAGCTGAAATACAGCAGGACCTACGTGAGAAGGATAAAGCTGTTCAGGCTTACCAAAAAGTTGTGGACAATTACCCTGGCACCTCGCAGGCCTCTGAGTCGCAGTTTCGAATTGCCTCGATCAGTAATGTCGCGGCACAGCGGAGCGAAGATGCTTCAAATCTCACTGCCACGCGTGACGCTCTCAAGACCTACATGGCTGCCAACCCAGGTGGCGAACGCAAACAAGAAGCTGAGCAAATCCTCCGGCAGGTAAACACTGCTGAAGCCAACCAATCTCTCACTATTGCCAAATTCTATCGCACGCAGGGCAAAACGGTGGCCGCAGCCATGTACCTCAATGAGGCAATCAAATTCGGCTCACCCGACGTATCCACGGAAGCTCGTGAGATCCTAGCTGAGCTTGCCGCCAAAGATCCGGAAGGAGTCTCCCAGTCTCGCCGAGGTCAGCCAGATCAGGATTTCACCAAGCTTGCCTCCAAAGACCTGAAATCCAGGCCAGACTACGTAGGGCCAATGGCTCCGGAGCTAGCACGCCTGACAGAAAAGCCTCGCATGCGTTCCGGCAATGACTCGTTCATGCCCATCCCGTTGACTGAACCAGCCTTGCCTTTGCAGCCCGGGGGTGCTGCTCCAGCTCCAGGGTCTCTGCTTCCTTCCCTGCCGCAGATGGAAAAGCCGGCAGTGCTCCCTGTGCCTACAACGCCTGTCCCAGCGCCGGCGGCCCCAGCTGCTAAACCACCTGTTCCGCCAGCTCCCAAACCGGCGTCGTAACCGAACGCCATGTTCGCTTTTCTATCGCATTGTTCGCCTTCGCCCCACATGAAATATTTCTTCACTCTAGCATTCACAGTTCATGCACTTTTATTGAGCGGTTGCGCAGGTTATCAACTGGGTGGACAGAAGCCTCACCAGCTACGCGAGGTCCATACACTGGCGGTTCCATCTTTTGAAAATCTCACCTTGGAGCCTAGACTCGCGGTCAATGTGACCAACGCTGTCATCACAAAATTGCAGAGTCACGGCTCTTACCAACTGGCTAACAGATCGAATGCAGATGCCGTTCTGGTGGGAACCATCCGCTACATCCAGCGCAACCAGTTTCGTGCGGACCGCACCAACGTGCTCCGCACTTCCCAAATGCAGCTCATCGTGGCGATCGACTACCAGATCAAAGATCGCTCCGGCCGAGTAATGCACAGCAACTCCGTTACAGGAGAGTCGCAAACGCTGATCGATCCCAACCTCCAACTCTCTGAAACGCAAGCGCTGGAGGATGCAGCCCAGCGTGCCGCTATCAATCTTGCCAATGACATCTGCGAGGGCTGGTGATGATACGGAAGAGGCCCGTTTTGCGGGTTCGCTCTCCTCAGAAGTTCTTGAAGACGAGCCGTTCGAGGCTCCGCAACTTTCGGGACGACTTCCTGTAGGTCTGCACTTGGTGGCAACACCGATCGGTAACCTTGGTGATATCACACCGAGAGCCATCGAGGTCCTCCGGCATGCTGATTGGGTTGCTTGTGAGGACACTAGACACTCTGGCATGCTATTCAAGCATCTCGGTCTCAAATTGCGACTCATCAGCCTCAACGAGCACAATGAGGCTCAGCGCATCCCACAGCTTCTCGACCACATGCGCGCAGGGGGCAGCGTGGCAATGGTCTCAGATGCTGGCATACCGACCATCTCCGATCCTGGACAGCGGTTAGTAGCAGCAACCGTCCAAGCTGGATTTGCTATCGACAGCCTGCCCGGCCCCAGCGCCGTACTCACCGCACTGTCAGCCAGCGGCCTACCGACAACACCCTTCTATTTTGGTGGTTTTTTGCCTCATAAAAAAGGCGCTCGCACCACAGAGTTAGTAGTAGCGCTGGGCCGCGCAGCCACCAGCATTTACTTCGAGAGTCCTTACCGCATTCTCGATACGCTCGAGATTCTCGCCGCTGCAGCGCCGGAGCACCGCATCGTGGCCGCTCGTGAGCTGACAAAAAAATTTGCTGAGTTTCAACGTGGAACTGCGGCGAAAGTGCATTCTCACTTTCAAGCTAAGCCCCCGAAAGGCGAGTTTACACTGCTCATCGCCCCGGCCACACCGCCCAAGTGGCTCACTTGGTAAGGCGCTGCCACCAGCCAAAGGCAAAACCCATCCCAGAGCCAAAACCAAGGCCATGGAATAATCCCCAGCCAAGCTTGGCTGCCACTACCACCTGCGATTGCTCCCAGCCTTCAATGCCGCGCTCCAACAATCCATGCATCCAAGCCGCTCCCATGAAGTAGCCGAAGGTATGCAGTGTGAAAAGCACAAAGGCGGCCAGCCAGAAACCAAGAGGTCGTCCTAGAAACGACCAAATTGTCCAAGCGAAAAAAACCGTGCTCAACGCAGCTCCGGTCCATTCACCCGCACCCTTCTTGAGGACAAACCACGCTAGGCTCCACAGGACTGCATAGCCAGCGAAGGCTGGCAAAAACATTGCATAAAACCTCTGCAGTCGATTCACACCTTTCAACAAGCCGCTCAAAACTAAGCCAGAGCCTGCAAGATAGACGAGGGCGATGAGCACATACATTTTGGCTTCAGTGCCGGCTGCATGTGGTGCGAAAGCCCAAATCGAGTAGGCTAATGAGCTCATTAGCCCAAGGCCGATAGCACCATGCAAGGACGATCGAAGAAGTAAGTTCATGTAAAAAGCAGAACGCCAGCTGCATCCCGCAATTACCAGAACCCACCCTCAAAAATCGCCGTTTTTTCTCAAAACATCCATGCATAACAGTTTCTCTCATCTGACATCACCACTCAAATCAAGGCTAGCTTGAAGCAAGTAAGCGTTTGCCGCACAGCAGTGCCGCTTTATCAGCAGCGGTGCATGCTGCAACTCAGCCAAGTCCTCCTTCCAGTCGATCATACCGATGCCAGCCTTCATCTGGCTGCGCTGGAGTTACTGCGCACAAGTGAGAATGACCTGAGGTCCCTAACCATTAAGCAGCGCGCCATCGACGCACGCCGAGGCCATGTTCATTTCAGCTACACTTTACTAGCCGATGTCACAGATGAGACCCGCATATTGCAAAAAATTGCCCCCGCGGCTCGCGTGCAAGTTGCCGTTCCAGAAGGCTACCATACGCCTCAAGGAAGGCACGAGGTCTCCGAAAGGCCCGTGATCGTTGGTAGTGGGCCATGCGGCCTGTTTTGCGGCCTGCTGCTGGCTCGCGCAGGGATGAAGCCTCTGCTACTGGAACGTGGCAAAGCAGCGGGCGAGCGAGCGCGTGATGTAACTGGCTTCTGGAACCGAGGTTGGGGCTTCAACGCCGAATCCAATGTTCAATACGGCGAGGGTGGCGCAGGAACCTTCTCAGATGGAAAGCTCTACACCCAGATCCGAGACCGTGAGCACCGTATCCCGTGGTTGCTGAAAGAAATGGTGAAGGCAGGTGCGCCGGAAGACATTCTCATCAAAGCGCGGCCCCATATTGGAACCGACCGGCTGATTAAAGTGGTGCGTCATGTGCGCGAGGAAATCATTTCTCTGGGAGGTGAAGTGCGCTTCGGAGCGAGGGTGAACGATGTGGTCATTGAAGGCAGTGCCATGCGTGCCGTGGTGCTTGCCGATGGCACTGTGATTGAGGGTGGCTACTTCATCTTTGGCATCGGTCATAGCTCGCGCGACACTTTTGCAATGCTCAAACGCCATGGCGTGCCCATGGAGCGTAAACCCTTCTCGATCGGTGCACGTATTGAACACCCACAAGAGCTCATTGATAGCTCTTTGTATGGTCGCTGGGCTGGACACGAGCGTCTAGGTTCCGCGCCGTACAAATTTGTGGCACACACTAGCACTGGTCGAACAGCTTACAGCTTTTGCATGTGCCCCGGCGGCCTCGTCGTGGCCGCGAATTCAGAACCTGGCACAGTCGTCACCAACGGCATGAGCAGCTACGCACGCGCTGAGTCCAACGCGAATGCTGGCTTTATGGTTGACGTGAGCCCAGAGGACTATCCTGGTGACGATGTGCTAGCGGGTGTGGAACTCCAGCGAAGCATCGAGATGGCTGCTTTCGATCTCGCAGGTGGCACTTACAAGGCACCAGCCCAGCTATTGGGTGATTTCATGGCTCGCCGCGCCTCCAACGGTCCAGGCAAGGTGAAACCCAGCTACAAGCCGGGCGTAGTTTGGACTGATCTCACCACTGTGCTGCCGGAGTATATTGTCGAAACCTTGATCCAAGCCGTGCCACGCATCGATAAAAGTTTGCGAGGCTTTGCACTCGAAGAAGCGGTTCTAACCGGTTTCGAAACACGTAGTTCATGTCCAATACGCATCCCTCGCGATCCTGAAACACTCGAATGCAAGGGCGTGCGCCATTTTTATCCTGCAGGCGAGGGGGCTGGCTATGCAGGGGGCATCATCTCTGCTGCTGCTGATGGCATGCGTGTCGCCGAAGCTCTGCTTGGCCAAGCTCAAAAGAAAAGTGCCATGAGTCGTTAGAGCTCAAGCACAGGCTTTATCATCCTTCCAAGGGAGAGGCACGAAAAAACAAGCTCTTTTTTCAACGGCCAAACACTTCCTTCTCGGTCAGAAGACCATCTTGGATCACCGTATCGCGGAGATTATCCTTCGTAACTGAGAGAATGGGCAGAAAAACGGAAGGCACATCGCTGTGACCATTTGATGACATATCACGGGCCACAATCGGACGTCTTTTAGCAAGAGCTACCGCCAGCACTGCCGCCTGCTGAGAAAGGCGGTGCAGCGGTTTGTAAACGGTCATCGTCTGAGTGCCCTGAACGATGCGCTGGCATGCTGCCAGATCAGCATCCTGACCAGTTACCAACACATTTCCTGCAATTCCCTCCTCAGTGAGCGCCTGAATGGCTCCACCGGCGGTGCCGTCATTGCTGGCGAGAATCGCATCAAAATTCGGGCCGTGTTTTGTTATGGCAGCATTGATGATTTTCTTCGCGTTCTCAGGCTTCCAATCATCCGCCCAATCTTCATGGAGAACTTCCACTTTTCCGGCAGCGATCAGTGGCTGCAGAATCGCATCCTGCCCCTGCTTGAAGAGCTTCGCATTATTGTCTGTCTTCGCACCGTAGATGCGAAGCAACCGCATTTTTCTATCCAAAGGCATTCGTTCGGCGAGGAACTGAGCTTGCAGCTGTCCGACCTTCACATTGTCAAAAGTGATGTACAAATCGAGGTCACAGCCAGTGATCAGGCGGTCGTAGGCAAGCACCGGGATGCCCGCCTGATGAGCAAGAGTGACTGCCTTCGCCATGGCAGCAGCGTCCTTGGGTATGATGACAAGCGCATCCACCTTACGCGTGATCAGCGCCTCGACATCGGCGAGCTGCCTTGTGTCACTGCTGTTGGCAGAGAGCACCTCAACATCAGCTCCCAGCCTGTTCGCCTCTGCGACGAACAGATCACGATCTTTCTGCCAACGCTCTTCCTTGAGCGTATCCATTGAAAGACCGATCAGGGGTCGTGGGCGGGTTGCAGCTTGTTCTGCCCCACTGCGTGAAAGCACAAGTCCGGTCAGCACGCTGATCACACAAGAGATGATGACGAGAAGGATACGTGGATTCATGATCAACCTAAAAGGGCGTTGCTAGTCCAAATAGCCCATCGACTTCATCCACTCAACCACTCGCAAAGGCCATTCATTGATCGGTTGACCGTTTTTCTTCATGCCAAAGCCATGCCCTCCTTTCGCGTAAATGTGAAGCTCAGCAGGCAGATTCTTCTTTTTGTATTCGAGGTAAAGCAAAGCGCTGCCGGAGGCTGGCCAAGGATCATCCTGAGCATGCACCAAGCACATCGGCGGAGCCTTCGCACTCACTTCAAAACCCGGCAGCAGCCGTGTGCTCTGGTCCTTACTGACGAGATAGGCGGGATATACTGGAATTGCGAAATTCGGTGTAGCATCTTCAACATCCAACTTTGGATCGATGGAGTAAGTGCGTTCATTCGCATGCAGAGCGGTCATCACCGTCAGATGGCCCCCCGCGGAGAAACCCAAAATGCCCACGCGATCCGGCTTGATACTCCATTCGGCAGCATGGTGACGAATCAGACCCATGGCACGCTGCGCATCCTGCAAAGGTTCGCGGCTCGGGTCATTCGGGTCACGCTTCGGCACTCGATACTTCAGCAGAATGCCGGTAATGCCATGGAGGTTTAGGAACTCGCAGACCTGAGATCCCTCGTGCTCGTAGGCGAGAATACCGTAACCGCCACCGGGACAAACGAGAACCGCGGCCCCGTTCGGCTTCTCAGGCTGAAAGACAGTGATCATGGGCTCTGTGACATTCGTGAGACGGAGCACATCTTTAGCGTTCTTTTTGGGAACCTCTTTCTCGGCTTCCATCTGGAAGCCGGGCCTCTCAGGCGCACCCTGCGGCCAGAGTTTCATCTGAAGAGGTTCTGCAGCTAAAAGGCTGCCATAGGCGATAAACAGGGCAGGTGTAAACTTCATGGGAGCTGCATTGGAGCGGAAATCATCACGCAACGCAAGGCAGCATCATGGCATCCCTCATGCCATGGAGGATTTTTTTGTTTGCAGGGCACACGGTGGCCAACACCCCACCGAGCAAAGGATCATCCACCTCCGCTGCACCAAAGTAGTAGGGACACAAACGCACCCGACTCGGCACGAGCCGCGCGGTCTCTGCCTCATCGAACCAAGCCGGATGTTGAACTACCTTGGCTCGATGAAACTCCTGCAAAATATACGGATGCCTTGAGAAGCTCGACAATGCTTCCTCTATCACCTCACCCCACTGCTCCTGCGAGAGGTCATGGCCAATGAAAACCCCACGTGACCCCCAACTACGATCCGAGAAGCCACTGATCTTCAAAACCAACTCCCGTTTTTTACCACCAAAGGACTTCATTTCAGACCAACTCTGGATGTCGAGCTTAGGAAATACGGCAAAGGAAGGCAGAGGCGCGGGATCAACCACCCAGCCAAAAGGGATGCATTTTTGAAGCAGGGTTAGGTGCGAGGAAAGAAGCGTATCTTGCCAGTAATCCTCAAGAGCAGGCGACCAAAAAAGTGCCAGCCAGAGCTTTTCCTCGAGAAAAGCTTTCAAGGGTGGCGTGAAGGCCACCTCACCGCTTTCCGCCATGCGGAGCATCACATCCGCGTTTTCAATGTTCGCCAGGTCGAAAAGCTCAAAAAAGCGATATAAAGCCCTGCCATTTAGTTCGTAAGGCTGCAATTCCCAAGGCCGCATGACACGGCGTTCGAGCTTTTCAGCCAGCCACAGCATCTCCGGCACATAGTCCCCACTCTCTTTAGAGATGATAAAATCCTCAACTGGAAATGCCTGAGCGAAGCTATTGATCATGCCCGAGTCTCCTCCGATGACATTTTGTCCCAGCAAAGCGTAGGTTTCATTCAGCCAAGCTGTTAGCCCAATACCACCTGGCAACGAATCGAGTTCCGAAATACAGACTCCATCCGACGTCAGCAGCAGGTCAGGTCGCAGCACCCGCGGAAGATCATTCCGCCAACGTTCCAATCTCCCCAAACGCACCACACGTTCGGGCTTGCCTTGGTCGATGAGACGACTCACCCAAGCATGACGCTCATCAAAGTAGAGTGTGTTGCACGCACGCTGAAAAGAACGCAGCGCCGCACCGAGTTCACGAATGAGCGTCACTGTATTTTCATCCAATACGAAAGCCTCCGGTGAGAGAACCCACTCCTTGTCCGCAAAAAAACCCTGCGCCGGGAAAGCAGCACGGAGGTGGGCGATGGTTTCAGTAAGTTTCATGCGGTGCGCATTCATTCCCTAGGTTTGGCGTCTCTCAACCTCAAGACGAGGCGAAATCCTCAGCAAGATACCTGCGTTTTTTGCTTCACTATTTGGCCCGATTAGAATGTCGTTTTGCCACAGCCTTCGTTGCGTTTCTGACTTAACTAAAGTACGAAGGCTTACCCGACTCAAAGCCTTGCTGCATGGATTGAATCTCTGTAAGGCTAGCGTCTGCGGGACTGTCTATTTAGCTATTGTCATTGCTGAACAGGCTACCAATACGATTTCAGTCAACAGACTTGTCTGTTGCAATCGTCTTTTTGGCGAATCAAGGCACTGCCATGCATCGTGGAAGCATCTTTTTCGTATTCTGGTTCCCCCTGATACTAGCCCTAGCGAATTGCAACACCCTGCAAAGAGCCGGCACGAATACGCAAAGGGCTGGAACCGAGGGATTTCGTTTTGCCCACCGCGTAGTCACCGGGGATATTCCGCGAGTCACGCGTTTTGTCAGCCAGCACTTTATGAACCTGTTTTTTCAGGATCCTGATGGTTCATTTTGGCTTGCAGATCAGATCCGGGGAAAACCCTCTATTTTGATTTCACTGGGTGAACAAAAAGTCTATCTTTTTAAAGATGGTCAATTGGCGGGAGGATCACCTATCTCCTCCGGTGCCGAAGGATACAACACACGTCCCGGCCGCTACCGCATCATCGAGAAAGACATCGACCATCTCTCCTCGATCTATGGGGACTACATCGATTCTCAAGGCAATATCCTCGAGACCAACATCGACAACCGAAAAGACCTACAACCACGGGGAGCAAGATTTGATGGAGCCAAAATGCACTACTTCATGCGCATTTACGAAGGGGTCGGCATGCACCAAGGTTATCTACCAGGTTATCCCGCATCACACGGCTGCATCAGACTACCTGGTCACATGGCGGAAAAATTTTTCCACGAGGTTAGTTTAGGCACACCCGTGGAGATCGTGCCATGAGTTTTCAAAGAGAAAAACATAGCTCACCAAACCCGCTCAAGCACACGTCCGACAAAACCACTAGCCGCACCTGTCCGAAAGCGACGCTTGTCTCCCTCTCCGCTTAGAGTGCTCATGGGACCTTTTTGGTCGACCACACGAATCGAATCGACCTCAATACGGGCCACTGGGCAGTCATTGCTGTCCACCGGCATTTTGGCGATGTGTTGCAGAACGTCGAGTCCTGAAACCACTTGCCCAAAAACGGAGTACTTGCCATCAAGGGAATCGAAATGCCCGAGAGAGATGTAAAACTGCGAGCCGTTTGACTTTCGCGTAGGGTTCACACTGTCTCCTCGACGTGCCATAGCAACGGCACCTATGCGATGCGGCCGCTTGATCTCGGCCGGCACACTTCGTTCTTCCCCTCCGGTTCCCCATTGTTCGCGCTTGTCTTCGTCGGATGTCAGAGGATCGCCAGTCTGAACAAGAAAATTCTGTATAGCTCTGTGGAAGGCGAGTCCATCGTAGAATTTGCTTTCACACAGATCGATGAAATTTGCCACCGTCTGCGGGGCATCGCTCGGGAATAATTCGATCACGACAGACTCAGCCCTGGAGCCAAAAGAGATTTCCATGATCGCTAGTTGGTGGACTGAATCACGGGGCCATTGAGAGGGATCATCCAAGCGGGGCAAAGTCGCAGCTGGCGTGGTAAAGGTGCCACCTCCGTTGCGCGTCGTGATGCGTGCGCCAGGTGCACCGGCGGCAGGCATTTGCGTGACACCTTGCGGAGGAAGCATGGCACCGCTCGTGCTGGATGATGCGGCGTTTTTCTCGGCCGCATCAAAGACTGCTTTCTGAGCCTGTGCGGCCAGTTTATCCAAGTCCTCCTGAGTGGGAACCGTGGAAGGCGCCGTCGATTGCACTGGGGATGGCGCTGTTGGCTTCACACTCGATGGAACCGGCAATGTCTGCCCCACAGATGGACCAGCGAGCATCAGCAGGAGCAGGAAGGTGTAGAAAAATGATGTATTCACGAGCGTTCAGAAAAGTCAGCGCAGGCTGGCAGGCACATTGACAGAAGGCTGTGTGGCGGGTGCCACCTGTGCCGGGACAGGAGCTGGTGGTATCGGAGCGGTGGGCGCGGGCCCTGCCGCCGGAGGAACCGCTGGCACTCCCTCATTGAAACCTGAAGCGGCTGTGGCCGTCGAACGGGACTGAAAGAATTGCTTTGGCCCTCCACGGGTTTTGCGACGCTCCAACCCCCAGTTGACGTCCATATCGTCGGCCTGCTGAACAGTCGGGTATTTCAGATCGACATTGTGTCCGCAGGACACGACAAGCAATGAGGCAAGTAAACAAACAAAATGGCGAACAAGGGACATAGGAAACAAGAATTCAGATCTGAAGGTTTAGTGCGCAAGATACTAGGCTGCTGACTCCTCGCTGGCAACAGCGAATCCCGCGACGACGGGCCAGAATATTTATAGGGATTGTTGGATGCGCTCTTTCCATCTCTCCGCCCGCTCAGCAAAGCTCTTGTGCTCCTCCTGATAAAGAATGCCACGGGAGACATTCACCAGCAGTGGCGCCTTGCGGCCACAACCCTTCAGGGCTGCCAAGTCGCCCCCTTGCGCACCCAGTCCGGGGATCAGCAAGGGGACATCAGGAATGCGAGAGAGCACATCAGGTGCCGCATTCGTCAGTCCGACGACCAATCCAGCCTCTGCCTGCCCATGCGTCATGTCAGCCACCAATTCATAAATATGCCGCTCTCCAGTTTTTTGAAGCTCAATATCCTTCGCACCGGGATTCGAGGTCACTCCAAGCAAGTAGATCCCCTTCCCTGCGTATTTCAAAAACGGCTCCAATGTATCTCGCCCCATGTAGGGGTTCAATGTGACCGCATCCGCTTTGAGCACATCAAAGCAGGCCCTCGCGTAGTAGCCCTGTGTCTCTCCAATGTCACCACGTTTGACATCAAGCACCGTGGGAATGTCTGCCGGAATGAATGCCATGATCTCCTCGAGCATTTTCATTCCCTGCCATCCCAGCGCCTCGAAGTAGGCGGCATTGGGCTTGAAAGCGGCCGCATGTGGCGCCGTCTGCTCGATCACTTCGAGAATCCAGCGCTTCGTGACCTCACTGGCATCCGCAGCACGAACATCAAGCCCCACGCAGAGATTGGAACCAGTGGCGGCGATGCGGGAGCGGAGTTTGGAGGTGAAGGACATGCTGTTTGCATGACACAGGAATGCGTCGGAGCAAATCGAAGATGTGTCAGCACACCCGCCGGTTGACGCCCCTGCTTAGCCCTGCATCCTCATGGCTCACATGAGCCATTCCGCCGCCTCTCCCCCGCCCGTTGTGGGCATCATCATGGGCTCCAGTTCCGACTGGCCCACCCTGCAAAATGCAGCCCAAGTGCTAGAAGAGTTTGGCATTCCTTTCGAAAAAAAGGTCGTTAGCGCCCATCGCACCCCGGCACTACTCTATGAATATGCCACCACCGCTGCGAATCGGGGGCTGAAAATCATCATTGCAGGGGCTGGCGGCGCTGCACACTTACCAGGCATGACCGCCAGCATGACTTGCCTGCCAGTCCTTGGTGTGCCAGTGCAAAGCCGCGCTCTGAGTGGGGTGGATAGCCTGTACTCCATTGTTCAAATGCCCGCTGGTGTCCCTGTGGCCACTTTTGCCATTGGCAATGCTGGAGCGCTGAATGCTGGGCTGTTTGCCGTTTCCATGCTGGCGAATAAAGATGAGACCCTCACTCGAAAACTCGAGGCTTTCCGCGAGCGCCAGACCCAAAAGGTGCTCGATAGCCAAGCCGAACTCGAAGCCCCTGCCAAATAGCCGCCACCAAGGTAATATCTTTTTCGCTGAAGCACGCCAAAGGCGTGCTAGCGATGAACGAACATGAGCAAATCTCTCAGCGGACAATGCATCGGATTCGTCGGTCTCGGTAACATGGGCTGGGCCAATGCACGCCATCTCCACGCAAACGGCGCAAATGTCACGGTCTGGAACCGCAGCCCTAAGCCAGCAGAAGAGGCCGTGAAGCTAGGCATGAACCGTTCGGCTTCGTTGCCTGAACTCGCGCGCACGATCGGCCCCGGCATCATCTGCATCAATTTGACCATGACCGATGTGGTGGAACAAGTCGTTTTCGGAGTCGGCGGCCTTATCGACGGGCTGCATCCAGAGGCTCTCATCATCGACTTCGGCACCACGGGCGTGCCTCAGACCAAGGAATTCGCTAAAAGAGTCCACTGGGTGGATGCCCCCGTCTCAGGAGGTCAAGTGGGTGCGGAGGAGGCTACTCTTAGCATTATGGCCGGCGGTTCAGAGGCGGATTTTCAGCGGGCTCTTCCCGTGTTTCAGGCTTGTGGGAAAAACATCACTCACATGGGACCTAGCGGTAGTGGCCAAGTCGCCAAGCTAGCGAACCAGCTGATTGTGGCACAGACCATTGATGCCGTCGCGCAGGCCCTCCGAATGGCCGAACTCTCCGGCGTCGATCCTGCGCTTGTGCGAAAGGCCCTGCTCGGGGGCTTTGCCGAAAGCCGTATCCTCGACCTGCATGGTGACCGAATGATCCGGCGTGACTTTGCTCCCGGCGGCCGCGCAACGCTCCAACTCAAAGACGTGCGTTTGATGTGTGAACTCGCGGACAGCGTAGGTCTCGATTCTCCCACCCTCCGCAATTCACTCGCCCAGTGGGAGAGATTCGTGCATGAAAAAGGCCTCGGTAATCTTGACCACAGCGGGCTTTTTCGCTTGTACGAATGAAGTTCCGTTTGGCAGCCTCATCCCAAATCCAGCTGCGACACTTAAACCGCCATCAGCAGATCGATTTGAACGTTATATAGGGAGGAGCAAAGCCAATAATCCATCCGCTTATAGCAGGCTTGTTGCTGGCGAGCCATTGAACCACCAATAATTCTCAAAGAAAAAACGTGTCATCCTATTTTGCCATTTTGCTACTTCACCCTCAAGGCCTCCAGAACGGCGGTCAGGCTGCGAAAACTCGTTCAGAAAGGGTTCAAAATCAGGCCAGTAACGTTGGGGCAGCACCTGCGGTCTCGCAGGCTGGTCTTGAAATTGACCCAAGCTCAGGCTGCTGAACAATTGAACACTTTGCGTGAACATTATGAGCGCTGGGAACGTGACGAGGTGGCTCCGACAGCCTCCTTTTGGCCTCGCCTCATCGGGTTCCTTGGCTCTTATCCAATGGCCGTTCAGTCCCCGGCTGACCAGATCGTGATGGCTCGAAGGATCATGGGGTTGAGCCAGTTTGCCTTTGGTCGGAGGATTCAGGTCATCGCGAAAAATGTCCGCGAATGGGAGCACGGCGTGGCGAAACCCTCCCCGGCCATGCTCGCAAAAGTGCAGCAACTGGTGACTGACACTCCGGTTGTCGGACTGGCGCCCGTGTGATAGTCATCGGCCCGTGAAGGATTCAGGCACCTCTCTTATTACGGACAAAGCCTCTCTGTTGGCACTTGTAACAGGATTAGCCGTTGGGCTCTCGGCGGCACTCTTGAGAAGTTTCATCGTGACCATCCCCGGGATCATTGCTGGCACTCAGCTTCAACTCGTTTTGATTTTGACGCTGTCGGTGATCTCGGCGCTGGTGACAGTGATACTTGCCCGAAAGCAGTTCACGTCACGGTTTCATGCACCGGGCGAGGCGGGCCGCCTTGGAATTCAGGCGGGTGTCTTCTGCGCTCTTTGGGCTGGCGCAGTCCTTACCGCATTGGCAACATGGGACGCCAGCGGGGCGGACAGCGCCGCTCTGGATCGGGCACTGCGCTCGCGAATGTGGCTCGTCTGTGCAGTCAGCCTCGCCGCCCTGCTTCCGAGCGTGCTGTGTGGTTTTGTTGGAGGGTTGATCGGGGGGCAGCTGGCCCTCAGGAACTCGGCGACGGCTCAGACTGGCGAGGTTCCAGCGACTTTTCCTTGGCTGCGATGGGTCAAAGTGGGCATCGCTGGGCTGGCCGCTCTTCTTATGGCGTCTCCCATCTCATTCATCGGTCGAGCTCCGGTGATTGACCCACCTCGTGTGGTCGCGGCCCCTTCCATCGCTCCAACTCCACCGGCCCCTCCGCCGTTTCGGTATGATCCGCCCAAAGACATCAAGTCCGCCAAGATCGGCGAAATCCAACCCGACTTCACCAAAGTCATCCCTCAGGTGCAGAGGGACTGCCCCGTTGCCCTGTCGCCAGACAACGTGATGCTCGCCTTTGGAGATGCGGCTGGATCGCAGCCCGCGATAGGCATTTTCGACCTTCATCGGTTCACCAAAACGGCATCCATTCAGGTTCCTTCCTTTCCTCACGGCAATCTGTCCTGGTCTCCAGATCAAAAATCCATCGCCTGCACGATTGGCGAAGGAAAATCGCGCCGTGTGTGGGTTGTGCGCATTGGCGAAAGCAAGGCCATCGAGTTACCGCGTCCACCTGGAAGAGACGTGCCGGGAGGTGATCTCCACTGGTGGCAGGATAGAGAACTTGCCTTCTTCCCATCTGATGAAGCGCCCCTGGCTTTCGATCTCGACAAGCTCGTTTTGCTGCCATTGGAAGAGTCGGCGGGATACAAGAAGCTCGACGACATCAGTAAAAGACTTTGGAAGGAAGGCCCAAGGGAGACTTGGCCGGGCCAGACGCATTGGAAGCTTGGAGTGCGCACTCTGATCACATCGGCTGTTCCGCCGTCGCGCCGCGAACCAGACAGCCCCTGGCAGTTGTCCGGCCAGACTGTCTGTGCCTTCACTCACCCCAGCCTGCCCATCTCCTTTGGTCTCAAGTCTCTTGGCGTGGACGAAGGTGACAAGATTCTTTGCTCAGACGATGGCTCGAAGCTCATGCGCCTCATGAATGGAAAGATCGAAGTGACTTTCATGAAGCAGACGATCTGCCCCGACCTCGTCTTTGAGGTGGAGATGCCGCTGCCGGTCGATGAGATTGAAAACACGGGCTGGAGCACTCAGGTCAAAGAAAAGCAGCTTTGCCTGATGATCTACGCACCCCTGAAAAATCCGCTCAATGATCGAGTCGTCGGACCTGACTACAATCAAGTGCGTGCGCTCACCCGCTTGCTGGAGTGGAAAGGACGCCAGGGTGTTTTTATCGTTCAGACCCATGATGGCAGTGTCCAGGCAGGCGATGTGGCCTCAAGCCTTCACTATTGGGAGCCGGGCAAGATGTCTGAGTGGAAGCCTGATAGCACACGCAAGTGGTGGACCACTATCAAAACGGCTGGCTCGCCACTTCCTGCCAAGCTTCCAGAACTTCACACGCCGCAGCTCTTGGACTTAACCCAGGGCCCGTCCGTGATGATTGTGACGAAGGCCATCGAGAAGCCCCACGAGCCGCCTCCTCAGAAAGTGACAGAGGTCGCACCGCCACCTCAGCCTCCCGCGCCTCCTCCTCCGCCAGCCATCTCGGCAAGTGATGTGAAGGCGTTTGTCTCTGAGCATCATGCCAAAGCCTCAAAAGGCGACCTTCAAGGTATGATTGCAGACTATGAAACAGTGGTGGACTTTCTCGACAAGGGACTGCTGACGAGAGACCTGATTGGTGCTGATGAGCGAGCGCATCGATCCAAGTGGCCGATCGGCAGCGAAAAGATCGTTGGTGAGATCCGCATAGTCCAAGAAGGAGGACTTTGGCAGGCGGAATACACAATCGAGTTCTACAACGAGAACGGAGCTGGTGAATGGCACAAGGGGCATGCGGACCTCACGCTCCGATTGAAGGAGACTGGCAAAACGCTCTCCATCACATCGCAACGGGCCAAGGTCTATGATGTGACGAATAGCAAGCAGGCACCGAAGGCTCCGGCAGCCGGGGCCGCTCAACAGCCCCAGGGCGTGCCGGTTAGCGTTCCCAAGCCTTGCTTTGTCGCAGTCACTCGTGCCAAGGACTTGGGACAAATCGAGTTCACCGATGAGATTAGTTTCGCGGGAACCCTCACCTGGCATCGAACGTATCGCGAACTCTCACCAGATGGGAAGGTCGTGAATGTTTGCCGCGCCATCTATGAAGGCAATGGAGGTGTGCTTCCCAACCGGCAGGGTGCCCGCATCTATGTCGGCTCCCAAGGCTGGCAAAGATCCATGGGAACACCGGCATTTGTTCGTCTTTGCGAGCGAAGCGCTGCTGCTTTGGTTGGCAGGGCGTTCGTCTTCCAATTTACCCAGAATGGAATGATCGAGTCGAACACAGGAACCACTTTCAAACTGGTGAAGTAGATGGGGAAAGCCTTCCCCTAGCGGCGACTGCGTGGGCCGCTACCCCTTCGAGCGGGGAGGTTTCCCCGCAACGCCCCTCGCTGTTCGACCTGCCTCAGCTCGCTCGATCTTCGATCCAGCTCACGCCACCGCTTTCCGAGGTGCATCAGTGATCGCTGCCAGCCTGCCGCAGGCTCCGCCTTTCATACCGCTCTGGCAGCGTTCCCCCATGCACATGTGGCCTCCCCGCCGCCAACGGCCCGTCTGGCATCGGCTCCTGCGTCGTCCGAATGGCAGACCAGCCGTTGCCCCGGCCTCCCTTGGCCGCGTCACCAGCGACGGAGGCTAGGCCAGTTCCTCCCCGCCTTTCCACGAGGACTAGCCCAGTATCCGTCACCGGCCACGCGGGGGCACGGGTTCGGGAAAAAACTTCGGCTGACCGAAGTCACGGGTTTCACGTTATCCACAGGGCGACATGACACACCGGGTCACCTTCATGGTATGATGAGGGTATGGAAAAAATCGTGCGCAAATCAGCGGGTGTGAAGTTCGAGAGTGATGTGCTGGCGTTCATCGACCGGCTCGCTCGTGAGCAGCAGCGCAGCCGCAGTTTTATCATCAATGCAATCCTCAGGTGGTATTCCAAATGGCTCTCAGAACAGCAGGCCAAGGTCGAGGCGGAGCAAGATCAGCCGGTGATCCGGTTGTAGGCCACCATGCAGAGCATTCTGGATCGAAAAGCACCGTTTCAAACATCCCAGGCTCCTGAGCCGGTGATTTCAGCGTTCGAGGGCTTCAAAGCACCGACATCCAACACCACCTACACGCCGAACCAGTTCTTCGATGTCGTCATCCCGCACTTCTCGCGGGGAGTCGTGCGCATTGTGGCCTACCTGCTGCGCAAAACGCTCGGCTGGTGTGATGCGAATGGGAATCCGCAGGAGGAGCAAATCGAGGTGACCTACTCGGAACTGGAGCGAAAGGCCGGCGTGAGCCGTGACATGATCCGTGGCGCGCTGGATGACGCGCTGACGGGTCACTTGTTCGAATGCGTGACCGAAGGCCGAGCGAAGCACGCGCACGATGCCGGGCAATCCGCCTGCTACCAGCTCCGATGGTCATCCATGCCCTACACGACGCGATTGGAGCAATTTGAGGGCTTCTTTGAAGGCGAAGGCAATCGCACCGACATCCCGAACGAGTTCTTTGACGTGCTCATTCCCCATGAGCCGCTTTCCGTGATCAAAGTCGTCGGAGCGATCATCCGCCACAGCATCGGCTTTCAGGCGAAACACGGCCGCCGTCGCCAGCAGGTGGCGCTGTCCTATCAGCAGATCGAGAACTACGCTCGCTTCGGTAGCCGCTCCGATCTCGCCAAGGCCATTCGCATCGCGATGGAGAAGAACTACATCGTGCGGCTGGAGAGCGGTGTGTTCAGCCATGAGGCCACCGAGCGGCGGCGTGCCGTGTATGCGCTTCGCTGGTGCGATTTTCCGAACGGTCAGAAAAACGAACCAGCCGTCAATCAGTCAGAAATCCAGACCAGCATCAGTCCGATTTCCGCACCAGCGCATCAGTCAGAAATCCGCACCAACATTAAAACGAAACCAGGAAATGAAACTGGAAACAGCCCTGCGGCTGACACGCAGTTGAGAGACCGGCTTCTCGGCTTCGGCTTCAGCGAAAAGACCATCGCGAAGCTGATGCGGGAGCACAGCCGCGAGGAGATCGAGCAGCAGATCATCTGGATGCCAGACCGTGCACCAGCACGCAGTCCAGCGGGGCTGCTACGTCGATCCATCGAGCAGCGGTGGCCCGCGCCGATGAAACTTCGGTCAGCCGAAGTCACTAGCGTGACGCAGGCCGGATGGGACTTCGCGCGATGCTTCTACGCGGCCTATGGCGGCAATCGAGGCGAGCCTGTGAATGATCCATCGCCACGCGAGGCGCAGACTGCGGAGAGCTTTGTGCAGCGATTGATCCGAGCCACGAGGGAGGAGGGCCACGCTGCCGAGTGGGGCCGTGAGCTGGGCAGCCTCGCACGCGAGCAGCGGCATCCGTTTCCATCGCTCACGCTTGCCATCCGCCAGCTTGGCGATGCCTTCCTCGTCCAGCGGGAAAAGCAGCGCCTCCAGGTGCAGCTCGCCAGCATCACGCAGAGCCGTGAGCAGCACGAGCAGCGCTTCCGCGATGACTGGCTCCGCTGGCTTGCGGCCAAGGAGTCCGAGATGCGTGAGACGCGTCCCGAGGACTATCAGCGCTTCATCGCGCAGCGGGAAAGCGAGCGGTCAGAACTCGCCGCCGATCCGAAGCCATGGTCGCGTCGCGTGCTGGAGCACTTCGACACGGACAACGCCCGCCTCGGTGCCTTCCGCCAGTGCTTCGGCCTCCCGCACTTCTGGCAGTGGGACGCCGCCTTTAACAGCCAATCATTCAAACCAAACCCATGAACATCATCACCGTCATCAATGCCAAGGGAGGTTGTGGTAAAAGCACCATCGCCATGAACCTCGCCAGCGGCCTCGCACGTCACGGGCATCGGGTCCTGCTCATGGATCTCGATCCGCAGGCGCAGGTCACGCAATGGCTCGCCGCAGGGGATGGACTCACGCCGGAGGGCACGCTCGTGGCCGCTCTCACGCGCCAGCAATCGCTCTCCGAAGTCATCCAGCCCACCGGCTTTGAAAACATGTCCTTCGTCGCCAGTGCCGACGGCCTGGAGGACCTCGGGCGTGAGATCAGCCAGACGGAGGGCTATCCCTCCATGCTCACGCAATTGATCGCCGAGGAGCACATCGCCGACCGCTTTGACTTCCTCGTCATCGACTCGCCGAACCAAATCTCGCCGATCATGGAGAACGCCATCTTTCCAGCGGACGCCTTCATCGTGCCGTTTGAAAGCACGAAGGCCGTGAAGAGCTACGCCAGCATCTACAAGCTGCTCGTGAAGCTCCGCCCGACCGCCGACTTCCGCATGCTGCATGTGCTGAGCAATCTCACACGCCTGCCAGGCCTGCGAAAGCGCGTGCTCGCCCTGCTTGCGGATGACGGCATCCCATCGGCACGCAGCGAGATACGCTCCTGCGGATGGATGGCGCAGGTGGACGAGAATGGAGGCAGCATCTTCCACTATCGTCCGCTCTCCAAAGGAGCGCAGGACATGGCCGCCCTCGTCGAAGAGGTGCGGGACTTATTCACTAACGGGCCGCAGGCCCACGCGGAGACCGCCGCCGCATCGCCCGACCACGCGATGAGTGCGGAAGTCACCGCCCCAACAGCATGACCAAACTACCCGATGGCAAAAGCCGTCTCGATCTCGTGAAGTCCGGCCTCACCGGCGGACTGCCAAAACGAGGCCGCTTCATTGTCAGCATCGACCGCCTTCTCGAAGACCCGGAGAACGAACGAAAAATCTTCCACAACATGGACGACATGATCGAGTCCGTGCGTCGTCACGGCATCATCGAGCCCATCACCGTCACCCAGGAGGGCGACCGCTACCGCATCCTCACCGGCCACCGCCGCTTCCGCGCCGCCAAGGCCGTCGGCCTCACCGAGCTGGAGGTGCTCGTGCGCGAGCCGGATGATCAGATCACCCGCCGCTTCAAAAGTCTCATCTCCAACATCCAGCGGGAGAACATCCCCGCCGTCGAGTTGGCGGAGACGCTTCACAGCCTGCTCAGCTCCGGTGCCGCCGCGTCTCAGCGTGAACTCGCCCGGCAGATAGGGAAGAGCGAGCAATGGATGTCCGGCATGCTCCGCGTGCTGGAACTGCCCGCACGCCTTCAGGAGGAACTGCGTAGCACACCCGGCATCGGCTACGAGATGGCCCAGCGCATCGCGCAGGTGGGGGACTCGCAGTTTCAGGAGCAGCTCGTCACCGCCGCCGTGGCAGGGGAGAGCGTGGGCCGCATTCGCGAGCGCATCGCCAGCTTCCGCACCACCCAGGGCTCCACGTCGTCATCCCGACCCAAGACACGCACCAGCCAGCTCATCCAGCTCACGCATCGAGAGGGGAGTTGCGTTGCCAGCCTCCGTGCCAAACGCGAACCCGGAGCCCAGGAAGCCATGCTGGAGGCCCTCCGACAACTCGCCGAGCAGGTGAGAGCGGACGACAGCCTGCGGTGAGTCCAGGCCTCCATTCCTGCCCCTCGACAAATCCGCCGGGGCTTGATACAATGCACCCATCATGAGTTCCACCGTCGAACACATCCGCCAAGAGATCGACCAGCTCGCCCCTGATGAGATTCGGGAGCTTTTCACCGATCTCCAGCAGGAGTATCCGTTGCGGTTGCTTCAGGTCGAAGAGACTGCGCCAGACCTTTCCGACCTCAGTGAGGCTGACAAGGTGAAGCTCGAAGCCCTCCGCCAGGACATCCAGGCTGCTGCCGACTCCTTGGATCGTGGTGAAGGCATCCAGATCGATTGGGATGCCAAGCTCGCACGCCGACATCAGGCATACGCGGCACGTCAGGCCGCTAGCTAAAGCCCATGTCAAACGTCACCTACTCAGAGCTGGCTGACCGCGACCTCGACGACATCTGGGATTACATCGCCCAGGACAGTGTTTTTCAGGCTGACAGGCTTTGGCAGCGCATGCGCGACAAGCTCGAATACCTCGCCAAGTGGCAGACCGTCGGGTGGCCACGCCCGGAACTCTCCAAAGGCTGCCGCAGCTATCCCTTCGGCAAATACTGCTTCTACTTCCGGTCTTCTGACTCCGGCATCGAGGTGCTCAGGATTCTGCATTCCGCCCGCGATCTCGATCAGATCACCTTCCCTAAGTAACACCACACCACGCCAAAGGCGTCAAGTCCACCGACCTTACCAGGGCTGCTGCGAAGCAGCTCTTTTGCTTTTCAGACACCGTAGCGGCGATTGCCAATCGTCGAGCCAACCCTCAAAGACACCGTCAAAACTACGGCTGACCGAACTCGGACCTCAAGGACATCGACTGTCCGAAAAGCCTTGTTTGAGGCTATGAAGATGTCCTTGAGTCGGAAAAACAATATTCTGCGACACGCTTTTCCCCGGCCATTTCCGCTCTCCCGTCATCCACGAGGCCCTACATCCACCCCTATTTACATGGTATGTAGGGGTGCGCGAAAAAATCGCGGCGAGTGCTATCGCACCGACAACGGTTTCAAGGCTTCACTGAGCCGCGAATCGCCGCCAGGCCTTGTCACGGGTGCCCCCACGTGTTCGGGCTGAACGCCCGACTTCACGCGGTTTCCTACGGCGACAAGGACTTGATCGACCTGCGGATAAAGGTCATGGCCAGCACCGGGCTACCCGCCCTCGGCCAATGACCAACCGCGTGAAGTCGGCCGCTCCGGCCAGCCGGCTGAAAAGCCGGACTGCCCTCGCCCTTCACACGTGGGGGCCACGACGGGGGGACTACTATGCCTAGCGGAAGACGAGTGACCCATGTTAACTAAGTCTACGACAATGCGTCACACACAGCGCTCCAATAGAGCCACATTGACTCACCCAGTCACTCATTTAGTCACATGAGCAATAGTGAAAAACTGCCGATTCCCTTCATAATCAAAGCCTACGGCAGGCTGTGAATAACTGGCACGGTCTATGCCTAGAATTGAGCAGTGTGACAAAACTGACATTTTATCCCATCGGACGAGCTGACTCGTATCTCATAGAAGTTGGCCACAAGTTGATTCTCTGCGACTACGCCAACATGGGGGGCGAAAAGGCGTGCGACCTCGCTAAATCTATCAAGGAAGACATGGGCTGGCCAAAACGAAAGAACATCGACGTAGTGGCAATCACCCATCTCGACAATGATCATGTGAAGGGAGCTTCGGATTTCTTTTGGTTTGAAGCCTTTTCTAGTTATCAAAGCGATGAGAGGGTTAAGATCGACGAACTCTGGGTTCCTGCTGCGGTCATCACAGAGACGGCGCTTGATGAAACCGACGCCAAGCTGATCCGAGCAGAAGCCCGACACCGACTCAGAGCTGGCAACGGTATCAAGGTGTTCTCGGCTCCCGATATGCTTGATGCTTGGTTCGCACTGGAAAAGATCGATCCTGCCGACCGACGACACTGCATTGTAAACGCAGGTGGTCCTATCGACACGTTCGATCTCGAACGTGACGGGGTTTCATTCTTCCCCCACTCCCCATTCGCACAGCGAGAAAATGGAAACCTTGTTGACCGCAACGCCGATTCTCTTGTCCAACAGGCTACCTTCAGAGTTGGAGGCAAAGACTTCTACTTGTTGATGACCGCTGACGTGACGCACACTGAACTCGATAGGATAGTTGAGGTAACCGAAGACCACGAAAACGACTCGAAGCTTGATTGGCACATCCTGAAGGTTCCCCATCACTGTAGCTATAAGGCGCTGGCCGACGACAAAGGGAGCCCAAAGACCACGCCGACACCGCAAGTTACACGCCTTTTGAATCATGGTAAGAGCGGTTCCATAATGGTCATCACAAGCGGCCCAGTCCCGAGCGGTTTATCGGAGGAAGGAGCAATGCCTCCACACCCTGAGGCACTGGCGTGCTACGAGGAATGGAAAACGAAATTGAATGGAAGGATTGTAGTCACGATGTCCAACCCCAATGATTCAGCTCCATTGAGGACAATCATTGATATTGATGCGTTCGGCCCGAAGCTCCGCACCAACTACTCTTCGTCTGGTGCAGCAGTGATCACAGCTACTGTCTCTCCGCGTCATGGCTGATCTCAGCCCAGATCTGCGACATCGTTGTGATGAAACCTTCGGAGCTGTTGTTGCCGCGAATCTGTTGCGATTCCCGCGCGCAATTGAGGTAGTCTCATACCTCACGATGGCAGATCGTGGTCCATTTGTTCGTTTTGTTGAGGCAAGAAGATTGCCATCCCAGCCCGAGC
>Ga0075471_10000267_pt1 | contig 29678 bp, 19 predicted proteins | sample DEB19_08_DNA_2_FD_74787 | JGI IMG/M metagenome (GOLD analysis project Ga0075471, IMG submission 74787) | Aqueous microbial communities from the Delaware River and Bay under freshwater to marine salinity gradient to study organic matter... | ecosystem: Environmental > Aquatic > Marine > Coastal ...
CCGAACGCCCGCCGGTGGCCATCGAGGATCATCTGCCCGCGCATGCCGCTCTTCTCACGCAGAAGCCGGTGGTGACGGCCCCGGTCGCCGACGATCGCGGCCCAGCGGAACCGGCGACCACGGTCATCGATCCGTCGTCGCAGATGCGGCCGGAACGACTGGCGCTGGGCGATGCGGCGGCGCCAATCGTGATGGCCGTTGTGCCGCAGGCACTGCCAACCGCGGGACGCAAGGAGACTCCCCCGCCGGCGCCGGCGGCCGTGTCGCAGGGCAGCGTGGCGCCGCCGCTGCTGCCCGCGCCCGTTCCCCAGGCCGCCGACTCGGGCGATGTCACGATCACTCCCGCTCCCGAGCCCGCGCTCCGGGCACTGGTGTCGCGACTGCAGCCCGACGCGGCGGCACCGGCGACCAACAAACCGGTGTCGGAGGCCCGCCCGCCGACCGCCGCGGTCGCCGCGCCCCTTCCTGGCGCGGAATGGAACGATCCCGATGGTGTCAACTGGAGCGACTCGCCCGCCACCGCCCCGCGGGAGCCTGCGGCACGGGGCGGCAGGCTGCTCGGCAGGCTCGTTGATCGCCGCGGTGAGAGCCGAAGCGAGGCCCGCGGTGAGCCGTCTCCACCCGCCTCGGGCAGCCCTCCCGGGGGCCGGCTGCTGGATCGCATGCGCGACCGGCTCGGCCAACGCGAGACGGACGAACCGCCGGAGCCGCCGCCGTCGCCCTCGGCCGACGGCAGGCAGTGGCCGCATCCCGCCCGGCTGATCGAGCAACTCGAGAGGCTCCAGTCCGACGGCGGCGCGGAGCCGGCCGGGCTCTGGGCGGCTGAAACCCTCCGCACGCTGGCCGCCGCGCTCGAGACCGGCGGCCCTCGTGATGCCGGCGGCGATGCGCCGCTGATCGCGCTTGGTGATCGGGTGCCGGAGGGGATGCAGGTCGCCGACGCGACACCCGACGCGGCCCGGGCATCGCAGATTCGGCGGGCGGCGCTGGCGGTCTCGCGGCGGGTCGCGGTGTGGCGGGCCGGGGCTTCGTGCTGCGCGGAGATCGAGGCAGGACCGCTCGGGGACGCTCCCGCGGAGGTCGGGGCCGGGCTCGCGGCGGCCTGCACCACCTCCGAAATCGCGCGGCTGCTGCAGGCGGTCGAGCGGTTCGAGTCGTCCCGCGCGGGCGGCGACGCGGCGGCCGTCCGCGAATCGCTCCGCGGCGTGTCGGCATCGCCGTTGCCGGCCGCCGCAACGCTCGACCGTGCCGTGCACGATCACTACCTCTCGCCGAACGTCCGCATCGTGATCGACGAGGAGTTCGTCGAGAAGATGCTTCCCGAGCCCAACGTCTCGACCGGCCCGCTTCAGGATTTCGTCCTGGGCCGGAAGGTGCGGGGCACCAAGACCGTCGAGCAGTCCACGGGCGTGAGGTTCGCGGCCGATCCAGGGGCGATTCGGCTCGAACTCCTCGTCAACGGGGAAGTCACCTCGCAGACCGTCACGGAGGCGGGCTCGGTGGCGATCCATTCTCGCGGCCTCTCCACCTTCACGGTGGCAAAGCCGATCCAGGTCACGCCCGCCGGCCTCGTGTTCGGTGCCGCCCGGGGCTCGGCCTCGAATCAGTCGCGGCTGGCCAACATCGAGACCAGCTTCGACGCCGTGCCCCTGATGGGTCCGCTGGTCCGCGGCATCGCCCGCAACCAGCACGACGGCAGCCTCGACGAGGCCAATCGCGAAGTGAACATGAAGATCGTCTCCCGGGCCTGCCGCGAAGTCGATCAGCAGACCGAGCCGCAGCTCACCGCGGTGGCCGAGCGGATTCGCGAACGGTTCTGGCAGCCAATGCAGCAGCTCGGGCTGGAGCCCACGGCCGTGTCCTTGGAGACGGCCGGCGGAACCGCGACCGCCCGGCTGCGGCTGGCGGCTCCGACGCAGCTCGCGGCGCACACCCCGCGGCCCCGGCCGCCCGAGAACGCGCTGTTCAGCATGCAGGTGCACGAGTCTTCGGTGAACAACACCTGCGGGCAGTTCGGCCTCGCCGGCCGGAAGATGAGCCTCGAGGATCTGGTGCGGTTCATCTGCGCCAGGCTCGGGATTCCCCCCCAGTTGCCCGACGATCTGCCCGCCGGGGTCGACGTGACGTTCGCGGCAGTCGATCCGCTCCGGGTGGAGTGCCGTGACGGACTCGTGCACGTGCGGATCACGCTCGACGCGCTCGAGAGCGGTCGCCGCAACAACTGGTACGACATCGTGGCGCAGGTCGCCTATCGCCCGACGCCGGCGGGCATGCAGGTCGCCCTCGAGCGCGAGGGTCCGGTGCAGCTCAGCGGTCCCGGGCACAAGGGCCGCATGGAGTTCGGGCTGCGGACGATCTTCGGGAAGATGTTTCCGAAGGAGCGGCCGGTGAACCTCGTGCCGGAGAAGGTGCTGGCAAACCCGCGGCTGGCGGGCGTGCAGGCGGTGCAGGCCGTGAGCGCCGATGGCTGGCTCGCGATCGCGCTGGCCGTCACGGCGCAGGCCGGCGGCGGGCCGGCTTCAAAGACAGCGAGCCGCCTGAGCGATCCGCCGTCGCGAATGCTGCGCCGCTGACATTCAGCCTTCCGGCCGACGTGTCGCATAAACGTGCGATGGTCGCGGCCGTCGCGCGCGAATGCCACGAGGTGGCGGCCATCGACCGCGACGACAAGCGGGTGCTCTGGCGGTATGGCGACGTCGATCCGACGTCGGGCGAACTCTGGCTCTGGGGAGATACGGAACGTCCCGCGAATCTTCGCCGCGCGGTCGTCCCGGCTCGGGGCAGGCAGCCGCTCGAGATCGTTCCGGACCTCGCGACGGAGTGGCCGAACAGGTGACGAGCGGATTGCCGGATGCAATGACGACACCTCGAGGGCTCCCTGCTGCCGTGCGCCACCTGCCAACCGTCGCCCTGATCTGGCTCGCCGCCGCCTCCATCACCGGGGCAGGAACGGTCGACGGCGGCACGTCCGTCGTGGCCGCCGACTGCCTCGCGACGGCCGTATTTCATGCCCCCGCCGAGATCGGCACGGGATCCTTCGGGATCTTCGAGACCCGCGCGGCGGCCGCGGATGCCCCGACCACCGGCTGGTCGATCGACGTCGCCAAGCCCGGCCCGCGGCTCTGGTCGGCCCAGCTCACGATCCCGATCGGCGAGCGGATCGCGGTCGGAGACGCGGTGCTGATCACGTTCATGGTTCGTTGTCTGCGGCCGCCCCCGACCGGCGAGGCGGGGGGCGTGATCGTCGTCGAAAACACGACGCCTGGCAGTCCGAAACTCGGCATGGGCGGCTTCACGGCCGGCGAGCACTGGCAGCGGATCGACGTGCCGTTCCTCGCGGGTGTCGATTCCCTCCCCGGCAAAACCGTGCTCGCGTTCCAGTTGGGGGAGCGGCCGCAGCGACTCCAGATCGCCGACCCGCGGGTCGTGAACCGCGCCCGCGGCGTGAAGCTCGCCGACCTGCCACACACACCCATCCGCTACGACGGCCGGGAGCACCACTTCAGCGGCGTCGTCTTTGAAAATGACCTCAAGCCCGGCACCTTCGCGGAGTCGCTGACCAACGGCGACGAGCACGGCCACGGTCGAGCGGCCTTTCCCGCTCGAATCCCCGCGGCGGGCCGTCACCGTGCAGGTGCCTTTGGAAGACGAGCGGCGCTGATCGATCGCGGGCGGGCGGCCATGCGGTTCCAGGGGTCGCCGGCGGGTCTTAGAATGCGACCCCCTGCCACCCGAAACCCACCGGAGCCCTCCGATGCCCGCCGCCGAGACCGCGTTTCGCACCGAATCCGACAGCATGGGCGAGGTGCGGGTGCCCGCCGACCGCTACTGGGGAGCCCAGACGGAGCGGTCCCGCGACAACTTTCGGATCGGTGTCGAACGCTTCCAGTGGGGCCGGTCCGTCAAGCGGGCGCTCGGGATCCTCAAGAAGTCGGCGGCGCTGGCCAATGGCGAACTCGGCCAACTGCCCGCCGACACCGTACGGCTCATCGTTCAGGCGGCCGACGAGGTGATCGCCGGCAAGCTCGACGACCATTTTCCGCTCGTCGTCTTCCAGACCGGCAGCGGCACGCAGTCGAACATGAACGCCAACGAGGTGATCTCGAACCGCGCGATCGAGCTGGCCGGCGGCACGATGGGCAGCAAGAAGCCGGTGCACCCCAACGACGACGTCAACCGCGGCCAGTCGTCGAACGACACCTTCCCCACGGCCATGCACATCGCCGCCGTGGAGGTGATCCACGGCCGGCTCCTGCCCGCGGTGCGGCAGCTCCGCGACGTGTTCTTGGGCCTCGAGAGGAAGCACTCCGACCTCGTGAAGATCGGCCGCACGCATCTCCAGGACGCCACCCCGATCACGCTCGGCCAGGAGATCTCCAGTTGGCGGGCCCAGCTCGACGAGCGGATCGCCGTGGTCGAGCGTTCACTGCCCGGGCTCTACGATCTCGCCATCGGTGGCACGGCCGTGGGCACCGGGCTCAACGCCCACCCACGGTTCGGCGACGTGGCGGCGGCCTTTATCGCGAAGGAGACGGGCCATCCGTTCGTCTCGGCGGCCAACAAATTCGCCGCCCTGGCGGCCCACGATGCCATGGTCGACATGAGCGCGGCCGAGCGCGGCCTGGCGATGGCACTCTTCAAGATCGCCAGCGACATCAGGCTCCTGGCCTCCGGGCCGCGGTGCGGCATCGGCGAGATTTCGATCCCGGAGAACGAGCCGGGCAGTTCGATCATGCCGGGGAAGGTGAATCCCACGCAGTGCGAGGCGATGACGATGGTCTGCGTGCAGGTCTTCGGCAACGACGCCGCCGTGGCTTTCGCCGGCTCGCAGGGCCACTTCCAGCTCAACGTCTTCAAGCCGCTGATGATCCACAACGTGATCGAGAGCGCCGACCTGATGGCCGATGCCTGCGACTCGATGCGGATCCACTGCGCCGCGGGCATCGAGCCGAATCTCGCCCGCATCAAGCATCATCTCGACGACTCGCTGATGCTGGTGACCGCACTCAACACCCACATCGGCTACGAGAAGTCGGCCAAGATCGCCAAGAAGGCCCACGTCGAGGGAACGAGCCTGAAGGAGGCCGCCGTGGCGCTGGGTTATGTCACGCCCGAGCAGTACGACGCCTGGGTCGTGCCGGTGGAGATGACGCGCCCCCTGTCGGCGTAGGCGCGCCGCGCGGCCAACCAGGCCGCAGCCCCACTCGGAGCCGCACGTCAGCCGCGGCGGCCGGGGCCGATCTCGGCTCCGGCCGCCGGGCCACGGGCCGTCAGATCGCGGCGGCGGCGGTCTCGCCGGTGCGGATGCGGACGACCTCGGCGAGGTTCGTCACGAATATCTTGCCGTCGCCCACCTGCCCGGTGCGGGCGGTCGTCATGATCTTGCTGATCACGGCCTGGGCCTCGTCGTCGCTCACCACCACCTCGATCTTCACCTTCGGCAGGAAGTCGACGGAGTATTCGGCACCGCGGTAGGTCTCGGTGTGGCCCTTCTGCCGGCCGAAGCCGCGGACCTCGGTGACGGTCATGCCCTTCACGCCCTGGGCGTTGAGGGCGTCCTTCACTTCCTCCAACTTGAAATGCCGGATGATGGCTTCGATCTTCTTCATGATGGTTCTCCTCGGTTCGGTGCGGCCCGCGGGGCGTGCCGACAGGTCAGGGTGCTCGAGCCGATCGCGCCGACCGACTCCCGCCACCTGTGAGAGAAGGCACGTGGCGTGCCAAACCCGAAATTCACCCGACAACGCCGGTTTTCAGCGAATCGCGGTGAACGTAACGTCGCGCCGGCGCGACGATGACGGACGAGTTGTCCCACGCTCGTGACAGTCCACCGGCCTCACCTTTGGGCCTCGAAAACTCGTCGGGTAGAACACGTCTTCCAGATCGACTGGACCGGAGTGACAGCTGACACTTCATCCGACCGTGGCAACCGCGGCCTGCAAATCTGGGAAAGGATTCGATGATGGTGCGGCTCGCCGGGATTCGCGGAGGCCTCCTCGGGGTGGCACTTGCCTTGTCGGCCCAACTGGGGCCTGCCGTGGCCGCCGAACCCAACTACGACGAAGCGGCTATACGGCCCTATGCCCTGCCGGACGTCCTCGCGGGGCCCGACGGCACTCCGGTGACGACTCCAGACGAGTGGCGGTCGATCGCGCGGCCCCATCAGCTCGCACTGCTGGAAAAGTCGGTCTACGGCCGAAGGCTCCCGGCGGTGCCCGTGAGCGTGGTGGGCGACGTCGATCGGGCCGACGTCGTGCTCGCCGCGGGCGTGGAAGCCACGCGAATCCAGGCCCGGCTGCGACTCGGCGACCAGCCCGCCGCGGCGACGACCGACGTGCTGCTCTACGTGCCCAGAAGAAACCTTCCGGCTCCTCTTTTCCTGCACCTCAACGCCCGCGGCAATCAGGCGGAGCATCCCGACCCGAGAATCCGGCTCTGCGAGGCTTGGCTGCCGGATAATCCGACGCGGGGCGTGGAAGACCATCGGGCGACTGCGGAGTCACGGGCGAAGAATTCCGACCACTGGCCCGTCGAACAGCTCCTGGCCCGTGGCTACGGCGCGGCTACGGCCTGCTCCGGCGACGTCTACCCGGACCATGCCACCGGCCGTTCGGCAAGCGCGCTGGCCGTTCTACTGCCGACGACCGATGGCCAGCCGGCAGCCGATGAACCAGCAGCGATCGCGACCTGGGCATGGCAACTGTCACGGATCCTCGACTGGCTCGTCACGCTTCCCGAGGTTGATTCAAAGCGGGTGATCGTGGTGGGCCATTCGCGGAGGGGCAAGGCGGCCATCTGGGCTGGCGGCTGTGACGAGCGGTTCGCAATCGTCGTTTCCAATGAATCGGGTTGTGGCGGAGCAGCGCTCGAACGGCGAAACTTCGGCGAAACGGTGGAGACAATCACCAGGCGGTTCCCTCATTGGTTCTGTCCGGCGTTCGCTTCCTTCGCCGACCGCGAGGCCGACCTTCCCGTCGATGCCCACGTGGCGCTGGCGATGATCGCCCCGCGGCCGTTGTATGTCGCAAGCGCCGGCGAAGATCGCTGGGCCGATCCGCGGGGCGAGTTCCTCGCCGCCGTCGCCGCCGGCCCCGTCTGGAAACTCTTTGGGCTCGAAGGCCTCGGCACGACCGACTGGCCACCCCTCGACACCCCCGTGGGCCGCACGATCGGCTATCACGTGCGCTCGGGCAAGCACGATCTGCTGGCCTTCGACTGGCTGCAGTTCGCCGAGTTTGCCGATCGCGAACTGCGGGGCCGGCCTCCGGCGGGAGACGGTGAAGCGGCAGCGTTTCGTGCCGTCGAGTTTCATCCCGTCCAGGAGCAACTTCCCGTGCCGCCGCCTCCCGGCGCGATCCTCCTCTTCGGCGACGGCACCGAGCCGGGTGGGCCGAAGTTCACGAGCATGGCTGGCGGGCCGATCGACTGGAAGATCGCCGCTGGCGGGCTGGAGGTCGGCACTTCCCCCGGCCATGTCAATCACGTCGTCTCGGTGCCAACCTTCCGCGATGCCGACATCCACGCGGAGTTCATGACATCGCCGATCGCGAAGGGCAACAGCGGCCTCTACATCCATGGCCACTACGAGATGCAGATCATCGATTCGATCGGACACGAACCGCCCACCGATCACGACGAGGGAGCGGTCTGCCGGTTCGGCCCCCCGCTGGTGAACGCGGCCCGGCCGGTCGGCGAGTGGCAGGTCTACGACATCCGCTTCGTCGCGCCGCGGCGGGCCGCGGACGGAGCGGTGACGGTGCCGGGCCGGATCACAGCCTGGCTCAACGGGAGGCTGGTGCAGGACGGCATCGAGTTCACCGAGCCGCGGTCGCCCTCCATCCCCTACCGGCATGGGGCCACCGACCATGTGCGGGCGATTGCGGCCACTCTGCGAACGACCGGCAGCGGGCCGCTCTTCCTCCAGGATCATGGCAGCCCCGTGAGGTATCGCAACGTCTGGATCCTGCCCCTCGACCCCTGACGGCACTCGCCCCGCGAGGGTTTTGTTGCCGACCGCGGCGGTCATTACATTCTGAAGGTGGCCCGAGCCGCCTATCCGCTCTCCCAGGAGTCTTCCGTGCCGAAACGCCCAGCCCCCACTCGCCGCGGCTTCCTCAAGACCTCGGTGGCCACGGCCGGCGCCGCCGTCGCCGCTCCCTACGTCATCACCTCCAAGGCCCTCGGCGATGCAGTCACGCCGCCGGCGAGCGACCGGATCGTGATGGGGGGCATCGGCCTGGGCAACATGGGGTCGGGCGACCAGCAGGCGTTTCTCGGCATGCCCGAGGTGCAGTATGTCGCCGTCTGTGACGTGCGGGAGAAGTGGCGGAGCGACGCCAAGGACCGGGTCGACGACACCTACGACACGAAGGATTGCGTTGCCTTCGTCGACTTTCGCGACCTGCTCGCCCGCGACGACATCGACGCGGTTCACATCGCCACGCCCGACCACTGGCACTCGATCATGATGATCGCGGCCTGCCGCGCAGGGAAGGACGTCTATCTCCAGAAGCCCGAGACCCTCACGCTCCGCGAGGGTCCGCTGATGATCGCCGCGGCCCGCCGGTATGGCAGGGTCGTGTCCGGCGGCAGCCAGCGGGTGCTCGAAGACTACCGGTCGATCGTCGATCCTTGCTGGGCCGGCGAACTCGGCCGCCTCACGTCGGTCGACCTGAGCGTGGGCCCCCCGGCGATGGCCTGCTACCTGCCCGCCGTAGCGGTGCCGGGGAGCATCGATTGGGATCTCTGGCTCGGCCCAGCGCCGTGGGAGCCCTATAACCCCGGCCGCTGCGACGGCAACTTCGGCACCAACGGCAACAGTTGGCGGTCGTACATCGACTACTCGGGCGGGAGCCTGACGGACTGGGGCGCGCATAACTTCGGCGGCACGATCTTCGCCGCCGGGCTGCTCGACCTGCAGCCCCAGAAGGTCACCTACCATCCGGCCTCGGCCGATGGAAAGTCGCCTGCTTCGGTCACGCTCCTCTATCCCAACGGCGTCGAGATCCACTGCAACCGCAGCCCGCAGGCTCAGCCACAGGGCATCGCCTCGTCGGTGACCCACGAGCGGGGGATCACGATCCGCGGCGACGGCCAGCCCGTTCCCCCGCGGCCCGTGCCCGCCTACAAGGGCGTTGCGGGCATCTACGGCGACTTCATCGCCTGCGTCAAGACCCGTGAGCGGCCGTTCCGTGACATCGAGGTCGCCGTCAACACGATGACAGCTCCCCACATGGTGGCTCTCGCCGAGCGGCTTCAGCGATCCCTCGAATGGGACCGCCCAGCGCAGCGCTTCGTGGGCGACGAGGAAGCCAACCGCCTCCTCGATCGCGCCCGCCGCGAGCCCTGGACACTCTGACCGCCGCATCCCAACCCCACGACCTATCCTCGACCCATTCCACTTCCTGACCACCCCGGAAATCAGCCCATGGCCTTCGACGGTTCCACGCTTGCCGCCCCGTTCGCCGCCCTCGCCGCCTATGACTGGGGGGGCGATGCCGCGGCGTTTGCCACGATCGATGCGGCGGTCGTGGCGGCCCATGGCGATGCCGGTCTGCGGGCCGATCTCGAGAAGCGGTTTGCGGCGCTGCTCGGCCCCAAGACCTCCCGGGCCGCGAAGGAATACGTCTGCCGCAAACTCTCGATAATCGGCACGGCGGCGTCGGTGCCCGCCCTCGCTCCCCTGCTGGCCGATGCCGACAACTCGCACATGGCCCGCTTCGCGCTCGAGCGGATCGACGCTCCCGAAGCGGTCGATGCGATCCGCGGAGCGTTGGCCAAGGTCACGGGCGATCTCCGGATCGGCATGATCTCGTCGCTCGCCAGCCGCCGCGACACCGCGAGCGTGCCGCTCATGGCCGCGCTCCTCGCCGGAGAGCCGGCGATCGCGGTCGCCGCAGCGGGCGGCCTGGGCAGGATCGCCACGCCGGAGGCGGCCGCCGCTCTCGCCGCCGCCAAGGTGACGGGCCCGGTCGCCGATGCCGTGACCGACGCCCGACTCGTCTGTGCCGACGCGTTCCTGGCGAAGGGCGACCGCGTGGCCGCCAAGGCGATCTTCGAGTCGATCAGCGCCTCCGTGGGAGACGCCCCGCAGACTCGTCGCCAACGGGCCGTGCGCATGGCCGCGCGGAGCGGGCTCTTCGCCGTGCTCGACGACACGGTCGGCCGGCCGCTGCTCGTCCTGGCCCTGCTTGTGGCTGCGGCTGCCGGGCCTGCCCGCGCGGAGCCGTCGCCGGCGGCCAGGTCGCTGGGCGACACCGTCGTGGCCGCGATCGCCACGGGCGATGCCGACATGCGGGCGGTGGCCCTCGACCGTGTTCGGTACGGTCTCGAAGGAGGCTGGTTCACCCGGTCCCTCACCGAGAAGCTGCCGACATTCACCCCGGCCGTGCAGGCCGGGGCCCTCCTCGCCCTGGCGGATCGCGGCGACTCGACAGCCGTGCCGGCCGCGCTGAGCCTGCTGGCCTCGTCGCGGGATCCATCCGTCCGTGCCGCGGCGCTCCGCCTGCTCGGCGACCTGGGCGACGAGACGGTGGTGCCCGCGGTGCTGAAGTCTTTGGCGGGGGGCGATCCCGAGCAGGCGGCCGCGCGGCGGGCGCTCTCGGTGCTCCGCGGTCCGCAGGCCGCCGCCGCGATCGTGGCGGCGGCCGGAGATGCCGCCGCGGCCGGCTCCCGCGCCATGCTGATCGCCGTGATCGCCGAGAGGCGGGATCGCAACGCCATGCCGCTGCTGCTCGCGGCCGCCCTCGACGACGATTCCGCCGTCCGCCAGGCAGCCCTGCGGGCCCTGGGAAGGTTCGGCGGTCCGGATCAGGTTCCGGGAATGACGGAGTCGCTTCTGCGGTCGTCCGGCGAAGACCGCAAGGCGGCGGAACTGTCGCTCGTGAGCGTCTGCACGATCAATAAGGACGCCCGGCGGTCCACGGAGATTCTGCTCGGCCGCTACGATTCAGCCGACGAGGCCACCAGGGAAATCCTCCTCCCGGCGCTGGCCCGCGTGGGCGGACCGAAGGTGATGGCGATCGTCGAGGGCATGCTCGCCGATCCCGAGAAGCGGCAGCAAGGGCTCGAGGCGCTCGCGAAGTGGCCCGATGCCACGGTCAAGGATCGGCTGCTCGAACTGATCGGCTCGTCGACCGACGACGCCGAGCGGCAACTGCTGCTCGCGGCCCTGATCCGGATCGCGCCGCTGCCCGACAACAAGCTCAAAGACCCCCAGAAGCTCGAGCTTCTCAAGCAGACGATGGCCCTCTGCCGCCGCACCGAGGACAAGGCGCGGGTGCTGGAGCGGGCCAACGCGATCCGCACGATCGACACCTTCCGGTTCGTGGTGCCCTACCTCGACGATCCGGCGCTCGCCGAGCCCGCCTGCCTGAGCGTGGTCGAACTCGCCCACCACCAGAAGCTCCGCGATGCCAATAAGGACGAGTTCATGAAGGCCCTCGACAAGGTGCTCGCCACCACGAAAAACCGGGAACTGGTCGAACGGGCCACCCGCTACAAGGCGGGCCAGACCTGGGAACGGAAGAAAAAGGGCTGATCCGGTGCTCACCCGTGTGGGGTGAAAGCTCATCGGCCGCGAGGCCACGGGCGCCCCACGCTTGACGTCGGTCTCGTGCGGGCTTCACCCTACGCCCGCCGGCTACTTGCGAAACTGGCCGCCGTCGAGGCCGTGCCCCTTCATGAGGCGGTAGAGCGTGCCCCGCGGCAGCCGGGCTTCACGGGCCGCCGCCGACACGTCGCCGAGGTGCCGAGTGAGCAGATCGGCGAGGTACTGCCGCTCGAACTTCGCCACGTGCTCCGCCCGCTGGGCGAAGAAGCCGATCGCCCCGGCTTCGGCGCCGGCTGTGCGGCCCGCCGCGGCCACCACCTCGTCGGGGAGATCGTCCACGCCCGCCATCGGCGACCGGGTCATCGCGATCGCGCGGCGGACGACGTTCTGCAGTTCGCGAACGTTGCCCGGCCAGTGATAGTTCTTGAGCACCTGGTAGACGTCGGTCGAAAGCCCGCCGACCGTCCGCCCCATCTCCTGCGCCGCCTTGTTGGCGAAGAACTCGGCGAGCAGACCGATGTCGTCGCCCCGCACCCGGAGCGGCGGCAGGTCGATCCGCACCACGTTGATCCGATAGAAGAGGTCGCGACGAAACTCGCCGCTCTCCACCATCTTGTCGACGTCGCGAGAGGTCGCCGCGACCACGCGGACGTCCACCGCATTTTCCTGCCGGGCTCCCACCCGGCGAACCCTCCGCTCCTGCAGCACGCGGAGCAGCTTCGCCTGCAGCGGCAAGGGGAGCTCCCCCACCTCGTCGAGAAACAGCGTGCCGCCGTCGGCGAACTCGACGAGGCCCATGCGGCGGGCGTCGGCGCCGGTGAAGGCGCCCCGCTCGTGGCCAAAGAGTTCGCTCTCGATGAGCGCGTCGGGGATGGCCCCGCAGTCGACCGGCACGAAGGGCCCCTCGGCGCGGCGGCTGCGGGTGTGGATCGCGCGGGCGACGAGCTCCTTGCCCGTCCCGGTCTCGCCGGTCACGAGCACGTCGACCGAACTGGCGGCCACCCGATCGATGATCGAGTAGACCTGCTGCATGGCGGAACTCTCGCCGAGGAAGTCGGCGAAGGAATAGGGCCGTTCGACCGCCCGGCGGAGCACCTCCTCGGCGGCCCGGCGGCGGGAGTTTCGCAGCAGCCGATCGAGCGCGTCCTCGAGATCGGTCTCGACGCGGGCGATGTCGAGATAGTCGCCCGCCCCGGCATGCAGGCAGGCCCGTGCCGTGTCGACGGTCGGCTTCGGGTCGATCACCACCATCGGCAGTTGCGGGTCGGCCTTGCGGAGCGCCGCGTAGAGCACGTCGGCGGTGGGGCCGGAGCGGGCCGTGACCACGCCCAGATCCCAGGAATCGCGGGTGAGCGTGGCCAGCGCCTTGTCGAGCGACGTCTCGACCCGCACCTCGAGCGGCTGCAGACGGGCGGCGATCCTCGCATAGGGCAGGGCGGTGCCGCCGGCGGAATCGATGATGAGGATGCGGGGCTGCTGCACGAATCGAGCCTCGGGCGCTTTCGGCCGCCAGCCGTGCGCCGTTCGCGACCAGTATGCAGGCGTCGACCCCGCGGGGCAACCCGCGGCGCGACTTTCACGCCCCCCTCCCTCTGGTACATTTCAGGAGCGTTTTCCAGGGTTTCCCTGGTGTTTTTCTCGGCGCTTCGGAGAGTGTGCACGCATGGCGATCGACACCTACGCCCCCTGTCCCGGCGGCACCGGCAAGAAGATCAAGTTCTGCTGCGCCGACCTCGTGGGCGACCTGGAGCAGCTCGACACGCTCGTCGAAGGCGACCAGATCTCCGCGGCGCTCGATCAGGTCAGGCGGCTCGAGGACCGCACCCCCGGCCGCGCCTGCCTGATGGCCACCCGAACGAAACTCGAACTGGCATCGAAGCGGTATGCGGAGGCCATGGCCAGCAGCCGGGCCTTCCTCGACGCCTTTCCGCAGAATCCGCTCGCCCTCGGGCAGGCCGCGGTGACCGACGCGATCTCCGGCAAGATGCAGGAGGCTGCAGCGGGCTTCGACCAGGCCCGGGAGCGTGCCCGCGACGCGGCCGAAGGTGAGGCTCGGCAGATCTCCGAAGAGCTCGTCCGGATCGCCGCGACGCTCGTTCAGGCCGCGGCGCAGACGGGGCACATCGGCTTCGCGCAAGGCATCGTCGACTGGCTCGGCGATGCCTCCCTCGGCACCGAGGATGAGCGCCGGATGCTCGCCGCCTTCGTGGGCTCGTCGGGCGTGCCGCCGGCGCTCCGCACCCGGATGCGGCTCGAGGAGCTTGCCGGCGAGTCGCCATGGCGGGCCGAGTTCGACACGGCCCTGAAGCAGGCACGCGACTGGCGGCTCTCGAAGTCCCTGACCGGCTTCCGCAGCCTCAAGGGCGTCGCCGGTGAATCGCGGCCGCTGTTCACCAACATCGCAATCCTGTGCGAGATGCTCGCCCGTCCGTTCGAGGCTTCGGAAGCATGGGCGGCGGTGGCTCGGCTGGCCGGCGTCGCGAACGACGACGCGGTCGAGGCGCTGGGCCGCGCCATCGCCCTCGAGACGGAGGCCGATCCCGACCGTTCGCCCCTGGTGCGGTTCGCAAGCCGCGTGGCTCCCCTGGCCGCGCCCGCCGGCGAGGAGGCCGCCACCGCGATCGAACTCGTGGAAGACAAGATCCGGCAGGCTCCGCACTTCGACCAGGCGGCATTCGATCGTGCCCAGTGGGTGTCGCGGGGAGCCGTGCCGCCGCGGTCGGCATGGCGGGTCTACGACGACGGCAGTCCGGCACGGCTTCTCGCCACGCTGCTCATCTTCGGCCGGCAGACCGACCGCGAACCGGAGGCGATCCTGCAGGGCTTCGCGACCGACATCGAAGCCGCGCGGCCGATCGTCGAGCGGCTCCTGGGCTGCACGTTCGGCGCGGAGCAGGGGGGAGACTCGCTGCCCGCCACGTCGCCCACCAACTGGCTGATGGGCAGCCAGTTCCGGATGCAGCCCCCCACTGCGGCAGTCCCCGCGGCGAAAGACAGTCCCTCGGTCTTCGACACGCTCCTCGACGAGCAGCGGCAGGCGCTCTGGGGCCGCTTCCTCGCGGTGTGGCCCGACACCCCGCTGCCCGAACTGCTCGGCAAGACGCCCCGCGAGGCGCTCCGCGATCCGCAGGGTGCGAAGCGGGTCGACGCGATCGTCACCGAAGGCGAGGCGACCTCGCGGCGGCCCGACGCCTGCACCGCCTGGGCCGAGATGCGGGATCGGCTCGGCATGCCGAAGCCGGCCGTGATCGAGACGACCAAGCCGCTCGAGGAGGGCCTGCCGCCGATGCGGTGGCATCGGCTCGACATGCGAAGGCTCGACCTCGACGAGCTGCGGGGCGTGTTCGTGACCGCGGTCGATGCCGGCTTTGAACGGGCGGCCGAACGGGCCGCCGAGGAGCTCGCCACGCGGGCAGACGCGACTCCCGCCGATCGTTGGGAGGCGCTCGGGGTGCTCGAAGACCGCGCCACCTCGAGCCTGCGGAAGCTCGAGATCCTCGCTCAGCTCCGCACGCTCGCCGGCACGCTGAAGGCCAACGACGGCATGCTCGACGTCGCCGAGCTTCGCGTGCGGATGCAGCGGGGCGACGAGGCCGAGATCATGCGGCTCCTGGAGCATGTCCGCCGCGAGCACTCCCGCGACCAGCAGGTGCTGCAGGCCTTCGCGGAGGTGCTGATGGAGGCCGGTGTCGACCTCTCGGCGCTCGCGGGGCGGGCTGCCGGCGGCGGTGCCGCGATGGCCGCCGCGGGCGGCGGGGCCGTGCCTGCAGCGGGGGCCGCCGACACCGGCAAGCTCTGGACGCCGGGGGGCGAAAAGCCGGGCCCATCCGGCGAGAAGAAGGTCATCTGGACACCGACCTGATCCGGCGAGCGTTTTCGTCGGCGGTTCGGCTCTCGCGGAGCACGGTGGCGGATCCATGACGTTTACGGCGTCGGACGAGGCGACGATGCGGCGAGCGATCGAACTCGCCGCCCGCGGACGCGGATTCGTGGAGCCGAATCCCCAGGTGGCGGCGGTCGTGACCGCCGCCGGCGATCCGGGCAGGATCGTCGGCGAAGGCTGGCACGAGCGATTCGGCGGACCGCATGCCGAGGTGATCGCACTCTCCGCCGCCGGCGCGTCCGCCCGAGGCGGCACGCTCTTCGTGACGCTCGAGCCCTGCTGCCACCACGGCAAGACCCCGCCGTGCACCGATGCGATCCTCGCCGCCGGGATCGCCCGCGTGGTGGTCGCGGCCGGCGATCCCTTTCCGCAGGTCGGGGGCCGCGGCATCGAGTCGCTGCGACGGGCGGGAGTCGTGGTCGAGACGGGCCTCTGCGAGGCCGAAGCGATCCGGCTCACGGCCCCGTTCCGCAAGCTCGTCACCCGCGGACGGCCCTGGGTGATCGCCAAGTGGGCGATGAGTCTCGACGGTCGTCTCACGGCTGTGGCCGGCCACGACCGCTGGATCTCGTCGCCGGAGTCGCGGGCGATCGTTCACGATCTCCGCAGCCGGATCGATGCCGTGGCGGTCGGCATCGGCACGGCGCTGGCCGACGATCCGCTGCTCACGGTTCGCGTCGATGACCATGCGGCGGTGGGGCCGCGGAAGCCCCTGCGGATCGTGTTCGACAGCCTGGCTCGCCTGCCCCTGGAGAGCCAGCTCGTGCGAACGGCCCGCGACATTCCCCTACTGCTCGCGGTCGGCCCCGACGCCCCGGCCGACCGGATCGCGGCGCTGGCGGCGGCCGGCGTCGAGATCTGGAAGGGCGACGATCCCGACCGCGTCGTCCGGCTGGGACACCTCCTCGACGACCTGGGCGGCCGCCGCCTGACCAACCTGCTCGTGGAGGGCGGCCCCGAGCTCCTGGGCACGTCCTTCGCGGCCGACGCGGTGGACGAGGTGTGGGCGTTTATCGCGCCGAAGATGCTCGGCGGCCCGGCCGGGACCGGCGCCGTTCTTCCTGTCACGCCACCCCTCGTCATCGAGGACGTCACCCGTCCGGGCGGCGACGTCCTGATCCGCGGCATCGTGCCAAGGGCAAACCCCACGCCTCACGGCATTGGGCTTGGTCGAAGCTCCCCATGTGGAAAAGCCGACCGGCCGTAAGGCCGCGGGCGACTGCCAACCGATATCACTTCGCCGGCATGTCGCGGATGACGTTGCGCCAGCGGGTCACGAGGGCGTCGTCACGGAAACCCGTCTCGGCGACGGCCGCCCGGAGCGACTTGCAGGCCTCGAGCACCACGGCCGCATGCTCGAGCACCTCCTTGGCCTGCTCGTTTTCATCGGCCGCCGTCAGCTCGGAGTCGGGATCGACCGATCCGTCCCGCTCCTGCACGCAGCCATACCGCGTGAGATACACCAGCCAGGGCTGCACCGCGTCGATGAGGCCGGCGCAATCCAGGGCGGCCGCGGCCACCAGCGGCTCGTCGAACGTGGCCACCTGCGAGCCGGTCTCGAGCCGACTCTCCACCAGCATGCGGCCTGCCTGCTTCGGCACCAGCGAAAAGACGGCGGCCTCGTCGCCCACGCCGATCGCCGGGGCGATCTGGTCGTCGAGCCCGCTGGCGGCCAGTTTCCACGACCAGATGCTGCCATCCTCCACCTTCGCCTTCTCGGGCTCCGGAATCCGGTAGCCCTCCGGCACGGCCTCAGGATCGATCTCCCGAATCGCATCGGTCAACTCGTCGGCCAGCTCGAAAAGGTCGCTGAGCCCTTCACGAAACAACTTCGGATCGTCCAGCGGCAGCACGATCGCCGGCTCCACGACCGGAAGTGGCTCCGGCGAGGAGGGCAACTCGGCCTGCAGTTTCTTGGTTCGGCCCTTGGCGTCGAGCACGAGGCCCACCTGGCCATCCGCCAATCCCTTCACGATCTTGTCGGTGAACACCGTCGCGGCCTTCGCCCCGAGGGGCGCGATGTGCTCCGCGAAGGCGTCGAACCGCTCCCGATCGGCGGCGCTCAGCCGAGGTCGCCCGTAGGTGCCGAACAGCGACCACGCCGAACCCACCAGGTCGACCACCGTGGCGCACGCCGCCGGATTCGACTCGAGCCGCGCCACGTACACGCCCAGGGGCGCGCCGCCGACGTGCTCGAGGAGATCGAGGCGGCGCGAGCCGTCGAAGGGCTGATTCCGCGACCAATCCCAGACATAGCCCTCGTAGCCCCGCTCGGCCAGGAACGAGAAGGCCATCCACGGGCCGGGGTCGGGCAGCAGGGCGTCGTATTCGTCGGCCGCCCGCTCCGCGAGGCTGCGAATCTCCTTCCGCGCGGCCTCGGGCAACTCCTCCGTCTCGCCGAACTGATCGACGACCGCCAGCATCGCCTGAAGGTCGGAACGGGAGGCGCCGACCGCCTCGCTCAGCGATGTGCTGATGTAGGAAACGCCGGTCAGCGGCTTGTCGGCGTGTTCGAGCAGGGGCGCGAAGGCAGGGAGCGTCAGAAGGCCCTGCTTGTCGCCGCCGGGCAAGGCGAGCTTGTCGAGGTGGGTGATCGAATCGCCGATGGAGAGAATCACCCAGTCGCCGAGCATGCCGACGGCGACGACCAGGTCGAGCTGTCGCAGCCGATCGAACACCCGCTCCGTCAGCTCGTCGTCGCCCGTCGTCGCCGCCAGTTCCCGTTCGAGATCGTCCAGGGGCAGGCTCTCGCCGTCGAGCGTGAACGTCAGCACCTCTCCGCCGGCCACCTTCCGCCGCTCGACCGCACTCGCCAGGTCGGGATCGGCCTGCAGGACGAGCGACGACAGCACCTCGATCCGCTTGATCTGATCGACTCCGACATCCCGCTTCGTGGTCTTGAAGCCCCACACGACGTCGGGCACGACGGCGAGATCGAGATTCTCCGCCAGCGTCGCGAGCATCAGCCGCGCCTGCCGGCCGCCGTCGAATGCTCCATCGATTTCGATGGCGAGGTCGATCGCGCGCCCGTCGTCATCCTCATCCTCATCATCGTCGTCTTCTTCGTCGTCGTCATCCTCGTCATCATCATCCTCGTCGTCGTCGCTGGCAGGTGCCGTCTCGACGAGGCCGGCCCGTTGCTGCGACTCGGCGAGCTTCCTCACCAGCCGCCAGAAATCCACGCACGACGGCTCGCCGTAGACGAATGTGTCGGTCGCCACCATATCGGCGAGGAATTCGGCGGCCTCCTCGTTCTCCGGGAGTTGCATGAACGTGTCGAATGTGGAAAAGGGGCTCCCAGGGGTTGACCGCTGCTCCTCGAACGAGTCGATGGCCCGCTGGACCGCGGGGAGCGCCTTGATCGCCGCGAAGGCGTTGCTCTTCACGATCAGGTCGTACTGCTCGCGGAGCCGTAGCGACGACGACAGGAAGGCGGCGTCGTGCGGCACAATGGCCACGCCCATTTCGGCGAGGGAGCCGGGCTTGGCCGGCGGCGACTCGGCGGCGACCTCCTCCGCGGCGGGGAGCGTCTGCGGCACCGCAAGCACGATCAGCAGGCTCGCGAGCACGACCCGCCGCGAAGCCCGCGGCAACCACGATGACCGGGGAATCAGCCAGAGGAAAAGCGAGGGCATCGGCGGCATCCTTCCCGACGAAACGAACAGAGGGCCGCGAAATCCGAGGACGCGGCGGGCCTCCGTAAGATACGCGATCATGCGACGCGGGAACACCTGTATTCCTGCGAGTTCGCAGCCGATACGCTGGCCTGCCCGCAAGGAGTGAATCCGGATGCTCATCGGCCCCACACGGATCGACGACACCTTCGCGGAGGCGTTTCGGCTGCGGTACTGCCGGCTCGTCGTCACCGCGCACGATGCCCACTGGCTCGACGCGGCCCTGCGGGCGACGTGCGGCTACGGCACGAGCGTGATCGGATGCGATGCCGAGGTGGGCATCGAGCGGCCGATCCCCGCCCACGACACGCCCGATGGCCGGCTCGGTGCGGCGGTGCTCCTGTTCGCATTCTCGGCCGACGCGCTCGGCAAGGCCGTGGCCAACCGGGTCGCCCAGTGCCTGCTCACCTGCCCGACCACGGCCGTTTTCGACGGTCTTCCGGACGAGGCCGACCGCGCCGCCGTCGGCGGGCACGTGCGGTTTTTCGGTGACGGCCACGAGAAGACGAAGGTCATCGACGGACGGCGATTCTGGCGGGTGCCCGTGATGGACGGAGAGTTTCTGGTCGAGGAGACGGCCGGCCTGGCCAAGGGGATCGGCGGCGGCAACTTCATCATCCAGGGGCGGTCGCTCGAGGCGGCACTCGCCTCGGCCCGGCGGGCGGTCGAGGCCATCGCCGCCGTGCCGGGCACGATCACGCCGTTTCCCGGGGGCGTCGTCCGTTCGGGCAGCAAGGTCGGCTCCCGATACGAATCGCTGCGGGCCTCCACGAACGAGGCCTTCTGCCCGGGGCTCGTCGGCCGTGAGCCGACGAGCCTGCATCCCGACGCGGCCTGCTGCCTCGAGATCGTCGTCGACGGCACCCACGAGGATGCCGTGGCCACGGCCATGGCGCAGGGTATCCGGGCGGCCGTGGGCCCCGAGGTGCCGGCCATTTCGGCGGGCAACTACGGCGGCAAACTGGGCACGTTTCACTTCCAGCTTCACCAGATCCTGCAGTCGTCCTGAAGACCGCCGCCGTCCCCGGCTCTCACGGCCACCGACTGACCTTCTCCGCGGCTTCCGCCTCTGCTACTCCCCGCGTTGCGCCGGGGTTTCGCCCCGGCCGCGCGGTGTCTCCAGGCCTCCGAGGGTCTTCGTCATGTCCGTCTCGCCATCAGCCTCGCCCGCGTCGCGTCAGGATCTCGTCGTCCCGCCGAGACAGTCGAATCTGTCGGCGATCATCGGGAGCCTCGTGTGCGCTGCGGTCGGCTTCGGACTCGTGTGGGCCCTCGGCATCGGCCGGGCCCCACGGCTCGAGGATCTGGGCGAAGAACCCGGCGTTGTGATGGCGGCCGAGGATGCGGCTCCTGACCGTCAGCCGGAGCATCAGCCCGCGTTCGACTCGAGCGCTTCCATCGACCGCGGTGTCGACGAGCCCGACATGCTGCCGCTCATCGACGATGCCATCCCGGTCACAGACGCGGCGCAAAACACCCGCTGGCTCTCCCCAGCCGCAGAGGAGAGCGGCGACGTGGACGACCGTCCTCCCGAGACCTATCCCACTCAGCCGGCATCGCTCGATCTGCCCGACGGGGTCGTGCCCGCCGCGGGTGAATCGGATCGTGCGGCGGGACGCTTCTCGCGATTCTCATCGGCCGACCTGCCGGCGGCAGACGCGACGGGCGACGCCCAGCCGATCGAACCGGTCGCCACGGCAGCCGACATCGCAGCCGCGCCCAGCCTGCCCGCGCCGCCACCCCACGACGAGCCGCTCCCGAGCGGCCCACCTGCGATTGCGGATGACCCGCTTCCAGAAGACCCCGGCGACCTCGCGGCACCTGCGCCGGAACCACCCGCACCGTCTGCACCGGCCGCCAGGGCCTTCGGGGCCGCCCCGCCGGCGTTTTCCCAGCAGTCCGCCGCCCCCATGCCGCCCGCGCCGCTGCCGCCCCATCAGCCGTTGCCGCCTTCACCCTTCGCAGGCGCTCCCGGCTCCGCCGCTCAGACGACGGCGGCCGCCTTGGCGGCAGAGCCCCCCGTGGCCGCCCCACCACCGGGAGCCTTCGGCTCTCCGTTCGCCTCCGCGCCGCCGATGGTCGCCCGCGACCTGGCCGATGCCGATCCGGAACCCGCTCCCCCGACGACCGCTCGCCCGGAAGCGCCGAAGGCCAGCGGCCTGGGACGGCCGGGGCCGATGCAGCTCGAGGGCGTGCAGACGCCACAGATCTCCGTTGAAAAGCGGGGGCCGCGGGAAATCTCGGTCGGCAAGGCGGCCCGGTACGAGATCGTGGTCCGCAACATCGGCAGTGCGACGGCCCACGAGGTCGTCCTCCGCGACGCGGTGCCGCAGGGAACGGCCCTGGTCACCACCACGCCGCCGGCCAGTCCGGTGAGCCAGGCCTCGGGCGAAGCCGACGGCGCCCTGGCGTGGACGCTCGGCACGCTGCCCCCGGGCGGCCAGGCGGTCGTCACGATGGAAGTCATGCCGCAGGTCGAAGGGGAGATCGGCAGCGTGGCGAGCGTGAGCTTCCGTGCCGACGCCTCCGTGCGGTCGCGGTCGACGAAGCCCGATCTGAGGATCGAATGCACGCCCCCCGCGCCGGTGCTCATCGGCCGCGACCTGCAGATGACCGTCACGGTGACCAACCCCGGCACGGGCGTGGCGACCGGAGTCGTGCTGGAGGGCTTCCTGCCCGACAATGTCTCGCACCGCTCCGGTCCCGAACTCGAGTTTGACGTCGGCCAGCTCCGTCCGGGCGAATCGCGGACGATCGATCTCGTGCTGGGCACCCGCGGCCCGGGAGTCCACGCCGCCCGCCTGGCCGCGCGGGCCGACGGTGGCATCGAGATCACCCATCAGGTGCCGATCGAGGTCACGGCGCCGACGCTCGAACTCGCGATCGACATGCCGCTGCGGCGCTTCCTCCAGCGGCCCGCCACCTGCGCGATCGCGATGGTCAACGCCGGCACGGCCCCGGCGCAGGCGATCGAACTGGCCGCCCAGCTCCCGCCGGGCATGAAGTTCGTGAAGGCCAACAACGCCGGCTGGCACGATGACCGCACTCACCGCGTGCTCTGGAATCTCGAGGAACTGCCGCCGGGCGACACCGGCACGGTGGAAGTGGTCGTGATGCCGGTCGAACTCGGCCCGCAGAAGATCGTGGCCGCCGCCCGCAGCGCCGACGGCCTCGCCGCCCAGGTGGCCCACACCTGCGATGTCGAGGGGCTCGCCGCCCTGTCCTTCGAGGTGGTCGACAGCGAGGATCCGATCGAGATCGACGGCCTGACGGAATACGTCGTCCGCGTGGGCAATCAGGGCACGAAGCCCGCCACGGGCGTGCGGGTCGTGGCGACCCTGCTCGGTGATCTGGAGCCGCTCGAGGCCCAGGGCCCGGGCGGGCACCGCTTCGAGAATCTCACCGTCACCTTCGAGCCGCTGGCGAAACTCGCACCGGCCGAGGAGGCCGTGTTTCGAATTCGTGCCCGCGGCCGCCGCGCCGGCGATCAGCGGATTCAGGTGCAGCTGACGAGCGCCGACCAGCCGGCGCCGATCACGAAGGAAGAGATCACGCGGGTGTATGCCGACCGCTGACGAGCCCTCCGTCGGGCTTCGTACCGATGGGGAGCGAGAAGCCGACCGGCCGTGAGGCCGCGGGCAAGGGTCGATCGAGGATTCGTCTCACTGATTCGCGTCGACGATGACAATCTGATTGAAGGCCCAGGACTCGCCGGCACGCGCGGTGGCCGGAAGGTGCCGCATGAAGGCGATCCGCCGGCCGTCCGGTGAATACACGCAGGCCTCCGGCCGGGGTCCCGAGGCATCGGCCACGCGGGGCGTCAGCCGGCGGCTTTCTCCGCTCGTCACGTCGACCGTCCACACGCTGCCGTCGCCGATGCAGGCGATCCGCCGGCCGTCGGGGCTCCATGTGAACGCGCCGGCGATGTCCCACGGATGCCGCGTCACCTGCACCGGCTCGCCGCCGTTGGGGCTGCAGGCGAAGAGTTGCACCAGGCCCGCCGCGTCACGCATCAGAAAGGCGATGCGGCCGCCGTCGGGGCTGGACCGGAGCCAGTGCCGTGGCCCCTGGATGCCCGGATGGTGACGATCGGCCGTGTGCGTGAGCCGCCGCTGGGAAACACCGCGGGGTGGGGCGGGCCTCGAGACAGTGGTGCCCGCGAGCGGCTCGTCACCGGCTACGGCGAGCATCCGGGGATCTTCGGGCAGATCGACGACGAACACCTCGCTGATCGTCTCGCCGGCCGCCGTGACCACCTGCCCCTGGAAGGCGATCGCCCGCCGCTGCCGGGTGCCATCGGGCCGCAGGTAGCCATCGCTGCCGATCCAGCCCTCCTCGCAGGCCCGCGAAATCTCGTCGCTGCCGGGCCGCGGGTCATCCGTGAGCCGAGTGACGAGGACACTGAATGCGGCGCCGTCGTGATTGCGTGGATGCCCACGGGACACGCTGACCGCCCGACCGCAGATGCTCACGCCGATCCCGCGGAGATTCTTCTGCACCCCGGCAGCCGCGACCTCCGTGAGCGCGTCGAGCACGGCATCCTCGTAGGTGAAACTCACGAGGGCCGCGTCGGGCGAAAAGAGGTGCACGTGGCTGCCCCCCCGCAGGCTTCCTGGCGTGAACGGCGGGACCAGATCACGGGCGTCGAGATGCTCCGCGATGCCCGGCCGAGACGCCCGGACGACCACCCCCTGCCTCCGCGTCGCGGCATACGACCAGTCAGGCGTCGGCCGCGTCGGCCCCAGGATGAAGACCACCCGATCGTCGATCGGGCTGCACGTGGCCACCCCGCAGCAGGCGCCGTCGCCGGACTCGTAGAGCGTCTCGACACGGCCGGTCTCCACATCCACCCGCTCGATGCGGCCGCCGTCGAAGACCGCGCCATCCGCCGTGGAGCGGACGTCGTAGACGAGCCAGCGCGAGTCGGGCGACCACACTGCGGCGTTCGTCAGCAGGTGCCCGTGAGCCGCCGTCGTGATCGTTCGCGGCTCGTTCACCGGCGGAGAACCGCCTGCACCGCGCGGCCGCAGGCTTCGACCACCGCATCGACCACGCGACCGGCCTCGTCGCCGGAGAGAGTGCCGGTCGAACTGCGAAGCGAGAGGGCGACGACCAGGCTCTTCCGGCCGGGGCCGAGACGCTCTGCATCCTGCCAGACCTGCACGAGTCGGCAGTCTTCCAGCAGGCCGCCCGCAGCGGAGCGGATCGCCGCCTCCACGTCGCCCCAGCGCACGGCCTCGTCGACGACGAGGTTGACGTCCCGCTGCATCGCCGGAAAGTCGCTCGGCTTCACGAGCGGCCGTTCCCCCGCCGCGGCAAACTCCAAGCAATCGAGCCGCAGTTCCGCGACCGCCGTCGGGCCGACGAGGCCGAATCGGCCGGCCGCCTCGGCCGACACCTCGCCGAGCACGGCAATCCGGCAGGACGAACGCCCCGACCGCTCGAGCACGACCTCGGCCGCACGGCCGGCCGCCAGGAGATCGATCGCGAGCGGCCGGTAGTCGAGTCGCCCACCGGCGGCGTGGAGGCCGAGACCGGCACACACGGCCTCGACGAGCCCCTTTGCCCGGGCGAAATCGCCCCCGACCACGAACGATGCCAAGAGCGGCTCATCCACCGGCACGATCCCGGGATCGGCCGACGGCCGAGCGACCGCGATGTAGCCCCGGGCGATTTCGAACAGGTCGGCATCCATGACCCCGACGGCGGCATTGCCGGCACGCGCCTCCAGCAGGCTCGGCAGCAGGCTGCGGCGGAGCCGATCCGCCCCACGAACGAGCGGTGGCGAGATCGCGAGCGGGGCCGTGTCGCCCCACGGGCTGGCCGTCGCCGCGAATGCCTCGCTCACCACGCTTCGCGTCATCGCCTCGCAGAGCCCGGCGGCCACGAGCACCTCGCCCGTTCGCCGCACCGTCTGCTCGCGATGCGAGAGCTCGATGGACCGGGCGGCGATCGTCACGTTTTCGGGAACGTGGTCGTAGCCCTCGATCCGTGCGATCTCCTCGATGAGGTCGATCTCCCGCCAGCAATCACGCCGCCAGGTGGGGGCCCGCCAGCGGTGGTCGTGCGGCGCCTTGCCGGCCTGTTCGACGAATCCCAGGCCGGTGAGGATCTGCCGTTGCCGGGCATCGGCGACGTCCACGCCAAGCACCTCGCCGACCCGCTCCGCCGCGAGGGGAATCATGGCCGGCGACGATGCCAGCGCTCCGGCGATCACCATGCCGCGTTCGAGCGTGCCGCCGGCCACGTCGACGATCAGCGACGCCGCCCGGCGGCTGGCCCAGTCGACCATGGCCGGATCGGGACCGCGTTCGAAGCGATAGGACGACGGGCTGGAGAGCACGAGGCCCCGGGCGGCGGCCCGCACCGGCAGCGGCGCGAACTGCGCCGACTCGATCAGCACGTCGGTCGTGGTCGGCCCGATCTCGGTGTCGGCCCCGCCCATCACGCCGGCGAGGGCCACCGGCCGCTCGGCATCGGCGATCACGCACATCCGCTCGGTGAGCGTGTAGGTCTTGTGGTTGATGGCCGTGAACGGTTCGCCCTCCACGGCCCGACGCACCACGATCCGGCCACCCCTGAGCTTCGCCATGTCGAAGGCATGGAGCGGCTGGCCGCATTCAAGCATCACGTAGTTGGTCACGTCGACGACGTTGTTCACGCTCGCGATGCCGACCGTGGCGAGGCGATCGACGAGCCAGGCGGGGCTCGGCCCCACGTGCACGCCGCGAATCACCCGCGCCGTATAGCAGGGGCAGATCTCCGGGGATCGGATCTCGACTGCGATGCTCCGCGTCGCGTCGCCCACGCCCTCGAGCGGCCGGGGATCGGGCACGTGCAGCGGCCGGCCGAAGAGCACCGCGGCCTCCCTGGCGACGCCGATGTGCCCCAGGCAATCGGGCCGGTTGCTCGTGACCTCGAGTTCCACGGCGGTGTCGCTGCCCACCGCGGTGGTCGACTCGTGGTTGAGCCCCGACATCAGCAGTCGCTCGACGAGCTCATCGACCGTTCCCGGCACCTGCACGTAATCCGCCAGCCAGTTCGTCGAGATGATCATGGGCGGCTCAGAACTGCCTCAGGAATCGGACGTCGTTGCGGTAAAAATCGCGGATGTCGTCCACGCCGTAGCGGCGAGCGGCGATCCGCTCCACGCCCAGCCCGAAGGCGAAGCCCGACACTGCATCGGGGTCGTAACCGACCGCCTGCAGCACGGCCGGATCCACCATGCCGGCGCCACCCATCTCGACCCAGCGGCCGCCCCACTCCATGTCGACCTCGACGCTCGGCTCGGTGAACGGGAAAAACGAGGGCCGAAACCTCACGCGGACGTCGCCGCCGAGAAAACTCGAGGCGAACAGCCGCAGCACGCTCTTGAGATGTGCCATCGTGGTGCCGGGCTCCACGAGCAGGCCCTCCACCTGGTGAAACATCGGATAGTGCGTGGCGTCGGCGGTGTCGGGGCGATAGACGCGGCCCAGCGACACGATCCGCAGCGGGGGCTCGCGATTCTCCATCACGCGGATCTGCACCGTGCTCGTCTGCGAGCGGAGGAGCAGAGGATCCGCCCCGCGGGCCACGGCCAGGTAGAAGTTGTCGAGCGGGTCGCGGGCGGGATGCTCCGCGCTGATGGCCAGGGCCTCGAAGTTGTGCCACTGGTCCTCGACCTCCGGCCCGTCGACGCTCTCGAAGCCGAGCCGACCCATGATCTCCTGAACGCGACGGATGGTGTGCGTCAGCGGATGGAGGTGGCCGAGCCGCAGCGGTGCGCCGGGGAGCGTCACGTCGATCGCCGCGACCGCGGCGGTCGCGGCCCCGCCGACGACCCGGACCTGCGCCGCCTCGAAGCAGGCAGTGATCGCGTTCTTGGCTTCGTTGAAGCGCCGGCCGCCCTCGGGCTTGTCGGCGGCAGCCAGCCCGCCGAGCGACTTCTGGGTGTCCTTCAGTCGGCCGCTTCGGGCGCCGAGAAACTCGACGCGGGCCGCCTCGAGCGACGCCGGGTCGGCGACTCCGGCCAGGGCGGCCTCTGCATCGGCCAGCAGCCGCTCCAGTTCACGGCGAAACGAGTCGAGCGGAACGGCTGTCACGACGTCACGCGACCGCGGCCGCCTCCGGCAGACCCAGTGCTTTGCGGACTTCGGCGGCGATGGCGTCGAATCCGGTCGGATCCAGCACCGCCATTTCCGCGAGCGTGCGGCGATCGAGTTCGCAGCCGATCTTGTCGAGGCCGGCGATCAACTGGCTGTAGCGGAAGCCCCGCTCGCGGCAGGCCGCGTTGAGCCGCACGATCCAGAGCCGACGGAAATCCCGCTTCTTGCGACGGCGGTCACGACGGGCGTAGACGCCGGCGCGGATGATCGATTCCTTCGCGGTGCGAAGCAGGCGGCGGCGACCGCCCACAGAGCCCTTCACCCGCTTGAAGAGACGCTTCTTGGCACGCAGACGGGGAACGACGGACTTGGTACGCATGGCTCAGAAACCTTGAACGGCTGGGGGCCTCCCGGCCCGGGTCGAAGGAACCTTCAAATCTGGCGTGAATAGCGGGAAATGCAAGGGCAGCATGGAAATGCCGCGGGTTTGCCGGGGGCGGATGGCGACCGGCCGGTCGGCTTGCACGGGCATGGGCCGCCGGTACAAGCCCAACGCCGTGGGGCGGTCCCACGACGGGCTCGAGGGCACCTGCCGACCGGTATCAGTAGCTGTACTTGCCGAGCGCGTCGTGGATGCGGTGCACGTCGGATTCCGCCAGCACGCCGGTGCCGCGGAGCTTTCGCTTCCGCTTCGCCGTGAGCCTCACCTGAAGATGGCTCGTGCCCGCACGGCGGTGCTTCACCTTGCCGGTGGCGGTGATCCGGAAACGCTTCTTGACGCCCTTGTGGGTCTTCTGCTTCGGCATGGCGAAACTCCTTCGGTCGGTGGTTGTTCGGTCGGTGGTGGTCTGGTGGGCGGGGGAGGGCTACTTGGGGGAGAGCGTGCAGACGAGACGGCGGCCCATCTGCTGCGGCGGAGCTTCGATCTTGCTGACCGGATCCAGCTGCGCGACGATCGCCTTCATCACCCGCTGGCCCTCGTCGATGTGGGCCAACTCGCGGCCCCGGAAGACGACGGAGACGACGACCTTGTCCTTGTGGAGGAGAAAGTTCTTCGCCTGGTTGACCTTGAACTCGATGTCGTGCTCGCCCGTCTTCGGACGGAGCCTGATCTCCTTGATCTTCGCGTGGTGAACGTGGGTCTTGTGGTGTTTCTTCTTCTGCTGGTACTTGAACTTGCCGAAGTCCATGATTCGGCAGACGGGCGGCTTCTCGTTGGGCGCCCCCTCCACCCAGTCCCACCCGGCTTCTCGCGCAAGGCTCATCGCCTCGTCGGTCGAAATGATGCCGAGCTGTCCGCCTTCGGCCGAAATCACCCGGATCGGAGTGATCCGGATCTGCTCGTTGATGCGATGCTGCTTCTCGATGGCTCACGCCTCCGGCCGCGGATCGGATGACCGCCAGCCGGAACGTCGTCGTGCTGCTCGCACACCGGGCCGGCGGATCTCCTGTCGAATTTGCGCTGCGGCAGCGCCCCGACGCGGACGAAAGGGGCATTTCCGCACAAAAAGGAGTGTCGCCGTCAAACCGGGCAGCGTCAAGGCGTGCGGGATTCCTGCGGTAGCCGGGCCTGGCGGCCGGAAGCGAGCCCCTCATCCCCGGCGGTTTCCGGTCCGGATTCCGTCTCCGCCTGGAAACGGATGCCGTCCACGAGTTCCCGGTCGGACGTTCCGAAGCGTTTTTCCAGCGATTGCTCCAGCGTGCAGGTCGCGACGAGCCGATGCCCGGCCGCGTCGGTCAGCACAACATGAATCCAGCGGAAGGGCAGGCCATCGACCCTCCCGGTCGCCACGACCCGCACCAGCCGAACACCATCGCTGCGTGTCGCTTCCGACGAGTGCTCGAACCTGCCGAACTGCCCGGCGAGCGATCGCTCCAGATCACGTTCGACCTCGGCGATCGTGGGCGGCGACTGCGACGAGGCACGGGGCAGCGCGGTGATCGAACACTGCGCGACGAGGGCGCCACGATCGACGAATCGCATCACGAGCCCGTCTGGACCGTCCTCGATCGCTCGCCAGCGAGCGTCGTGCACGAGCTCATATCGCCCGGTCGCATCTCGCTGCCAGACGAATCCCGCCTTGCCGACACCACCGCGGCGGCTCTCGGCGGCGACCTGTTCGCCCGGCCTCACCTCGCCATCGGAGGGTTCCTGACCCACACCCCGCGCAACCGTGAGCCTCGCCTCGACGTCGAAGCCGGGAGCGATGTGACTCGCCTCGCGTCGCTCCTGGATCGTCACGGCGAGGTTCGTGAGTTCGCTGCCGAGTCGCACGCCGTCAGCGGCTTCGCCGGCGGCCACGCCGTACGTGCCCTCGACAACGACGTGCGTCGGCACTCCGTCGATGGCACCGTCGATGATCCCCGACACCTTCACGGTGGCACGACCGTCGACGACCTCGATGAGTTTCGCGTCGAGGCCACCCGATTCCACGGTGTCGATCGCCAGCAAGCCAGCGGCCGCGTCGGCCGCCACGGACCAC
>Ga0075471_10000268_pt1 | contig 29675 bp, 29 predicted proteins | sample DEB19_08_DNA_2_FD_74787 | JGI IMG/M metagenome (GOLD analysis project Ga0075471, IMG submission 74787) | Aqueous microbial communities from the Delaware River and Bay under freshwater to marine salinity gradient to study organic matter... | ecosystem: Environmental > Aquatic > Marine > Coastal ...
GACCCGGCCGCGCCCGAACGATCCGCCGAAGTCAGAAATCGAGACCGGCCCGCTGGTGGCGACCGCGCGCGGTCTGGTCGCGCCGGAAGCCGGTACCGAGTACGCAAATCGGTACCATGCCGCGTTGCAGGAACTCCCCGAAGCGGTGCTCGCGCATCGCGATCTGGTCGTGCTTCTCAAGCTGCAGCGGCCCGCGTCTAGCGCGTAGTCGACGCCTGCAGGGCGAGGCCCTGCGCGACCTTCTCCTTGATCTTCCTGATGAACCGCTCCGCGTGATCCGTCGGATACGCACCGGCGCGGAACGCTGCCTGCCAGTGTCCGTCGGGAATGCGATCGAGCAGCCGGCAGGCCCAGATCACGTCCGGCACCATCACTCGATCGACCAGCGCCTGGTTCATGCCTCGATAGTCGAAGTCCACGTCGTCACCCTCGACCTTCGTGATGAAGCCCTGGGTCTCGAAGTCGTCGATGTTGTTTTTGCTGCCCTGCATCCCTCGCGTACCGAGGGTGGCAAACAGCCAGAACTGGCGGGAGTGCCCCAGCGACGAACCCATGTCCCGCACCATGAAGTGCCGCCTCGCTGGCGACGACACGGCCGTCGTTTCGTAGATGCGGTTGTTGTCGGTCTTCATGTCCCAGTTGTTCAGGATCAACTGCGCGGCAATCAGTCCGCGGAACTCCGGCGCGTTCAGGAACGGATTCTCGGCCCACGACCACGCTCCGCTCGAATGCCACGGCTGCAGGTCGGTGCGAAACCGCGCCTCCTGCTTGATTCCGGCGTCACTGCCGGTGAGCGTGAACTGTCGCACGAAGTACTGCGGCGGCTGGTGGAAGCCCATGGCCCACAGAATGCGCGACGAGGTCACCTCTGATTGCGCTTCGACGCCGAGCTTGACGCTCCACTCACGGCCGGAGGGGTCGCGCACGTCGTAGCCGGGATTGGTGCCAGTGGTCTTAAAGGCGACAAACTCGAACGACCCGCCGTCGGCCGGCGGCGTCAGGGCGGTGCCGGCCGGCCCGAGGAAGAGATCGCGCTGCAGCAGATCGACCGGTTCTTGCCAGAGTTCGGCAATGTTGGCATCAGGTGTGGTCAGGTGTTGTGGTTGCGCATGTGGCTCGTTGACGCACGCCACAAGCGCAGTGATGACCAGCACGGTACGAAACGGTATCCACCTCATCCTCGGCTCCTACGGGCTGAGGTGCAAAAACCACGCCCGAGTTATCGAGTGTTGAGGTTGAAGCTCGTCTTTGGCGCTTTGACGTCCAATGTCTGCTCGACCGTCTGGCCTGCGAACGTGACGCTGACCGTATAGGAGCCCGGCGCCACGTTTGAAAACACGAACCGGCCGTCATCCTCGGCAATCAGCGTCAGGGGTCCCTTCGCGACGATCACCGTCGCCTCCATCCCTTCGTGAATGTCGCACCTCACCTCGAACTGACCGACGCGTTCGAAGGTGTGCACGTACTTCTGATGGGGCTCGGTCCCGACGTTGAAGATTTCGCTCCCGCTCTCGCGCCTTGTGACGGCGACGTTGTGCGGCATGTCTTCGCTGTTCCTGAATTCAACGGGTTGTCCGACGTGAGCGATTAACACCGCTGGAAGAAACTGCTTGGCGCGTTGGTCCATGACGGCCGGTTCCAGCGGAGGCGCATCGACGCCCCCTGTGGGCAGCAGGGTCACGATGGCGTGGCGGGACGCGACCCCCGAGACCTCAGCCGTCGTTGGGACAAAAGGCGCAGGCGCGGCCGGCGGCGGATCGCCAGGCGAACTGCAGGCGGCCATGCTCAGGATCATTGCGAGCGCTCCGCTCGAAGCCCAGTGTGGAAGAGGCATGTTGGGGTCGACTCGCGATGCTACCACCCCGACTTCGGGAGCCCCGCACTTTTGCGCGGGCCGGCACTCGCCAGTCCGTAATAATGTGGCAGGCCGTGGTCGTTCATCTCATTGACGGAACGTTTGAGCTGTTCAGGCACTTCTACGCCGTGCCGCAGGCGCAGGCGAAGGACGGTGGCGAGGTGGCGGCGGTGCGCGGCGTGCTCGCCTCGATCCGCGGGATGCTGAACAGCAAGGTGGCCACGCACATCGGCGTCGCCACCGACCATGTCATTGAATCGTTCCGCAACGATCTCTGGCCCGGCTACAAGACCGGTGAAGGCATCGATCCGGCGTTGCTGTCGCAGTTTCACTTTCTCGAAGACGCACTCACCGCGTTCGGGGTGAAGGTGTGGCCGATGATCGAATTCGAGGCTGATGACGCGCTGGCGGCGGCAGCCGTCAAGGCCGCCGATGATCCGCGCGTCACGCAGGTGCGCATCTGCACGCCCGACAAGGACCTGTCACAGTGCGTGAGCGGCACCCGCATCGTCCAGGAAGACCGCATGCGGCGCAGCATTCGCGACGAAGCCGGCGTGATCGCAAAGTTCGGCGTCCCGCCAGAGTCGGTCGCGGATTACCTCGCGCTGGTCGGCGACACCTCGGACGGATACCCGGGCCTGCAGGGCTGGGGTGCGAAGTCCGCGGCAGCCGTGCTCGCCAAGTTCAAGCACATCAACCTGATCCCGGCCGACCACACGACCTGGGGCGTGAACGTGCGCGCGGCGGCGCTGTCGGCGACGCTCGAACGCGATCGCGAGAAGGCGATGCTGTTTCGAGAGCTGGCGACACTGCGCACCGACATTCACGTGTTTGATTCGGTTGATGAACTCGAGTGGCACGGGCCGACGCCGGCGTTTGCGGCGATCAAGGCGCGGCTCGACTCGGCGCCGGTTTCTCCCTAGTCTCCACATCCAGAGAGCACACACCCATGGCACAGCTCACACGTCGAGAAATGCTCGAACTCGCTGCCGCGGCCGCGGTGGTCTCCACGGGATCCGCCGCTGCCGCGCAGTCTGCAGGCACGCTGCGATTTTTCCCGGGCTTCCAGTCCAGGCGCGTCAAGACCAGCGGAGCCGAGATCAACCTGGTCCACGCCGGATCGGGTCCGCCGTTGTTGTTGATGCATGGTGCGCCGCAAACCCACGTGTCGATGCGGCTGATCGCGCCGGAACTGGCGAAGGATTACACCGTCATCGTGCCGGACTTGCGCGGCTACGGAGACAGCAGCAAGCCTGCCGACGGCGAGAACCATGCCGGCTATTCGAAGCGCGCGATGGCGCTCGACCAGGTCGAAGTGATGAAGAGCTTCGGTTTCGACAAGTTCGCCGTGGTTGGTCACGATCGCGGCGGCCGCGTCGGACACCGCATGGCGCTTGATCATCCGGACACGGTGACGACGCTGGCGGTGCTCGACATCATTCCCACGCACTACCTCTATACGCACGTCGACATCCGCTTTATCCAGTCGTACTTCCACTGGTTCAACAACGTGCGCGCAGCTCCGGGCCCCGAGAACGATCTGAAGGCGCAATACGAAGCGCAGAAGGCCAGGACCACAAACGACGTACAGCTCGAGTACCTTCGCACCTCAAGCGATCCCGCGAATATCCACGCGATGTGCGAGGACTACCGGGCTGGCGCTTCGATCGATCTGCAGCACGATGAGGCCGACCTGTCGAAGAAGGTCGCCTGCCCGCTGATGACCCTGTGGGGGTTGAAGGGCCCGATGGGTCGCATCTACGATGTGCTCGCGATCTGGAAGCAGAAGGGCGTCACGGTGTCGGGCAAGGGCCTCAATGGCGGCCACAACCTGCAGGAAGACGTGCCGGAGGAAGTCCTCGCCGAGATCAGGCCGTTTCTGAAGGCGTAGTTCATCAACTCAATTCTTGCGGACCTTGGCCTGCAGCCCTTCAAGGTCGCCGAGAGCCTGAACGCCGTTGTGGCGCAGCGCCTCGTCAGAAAACTCTGCAAGCACTGCGCGGTCGTGAATGACGACGATACGGCGGTGCGGCTCGGCAGGCAGCACGGCATCGCCAGGATTCATTCCTCCGTGGGGCGTGGCTGCGATCAATGCAAGCAGTCTGGCTACATCGGCCGCATGGCGGTGCCCGAGATCCTCATCCCGGACGACGCCATCCGCCAGGCGATTCAGAACGGCGCGGCCCTGCAGGAAGTGCGCAGCGCCATGCAGGCGACCGGCAGTCTTTCGATGCGCCAGCGCGCCCTGCAATTGGTGACCGAAGGCGTGACGTCGATCGAGGAAGTGAACCGCGTCTTCACCGATCACCAACAGGATGAGGCCTCGAAGCAAGTCGCGGAGGCGACCGCGCCGTCCGAGCCCGCGCCTCAGGCGCCGGCCACGCCGGCGGCGGGAGGCAAGCGCAAGGTGCTGATCGCCGACGACGATCGCATGACGCGACTGATCCTGCGGATGATGCTGGAGAAAGAGGGCCTCGCGGTGTTTGAGGCCGACAACGGCGCCACCGGCATGGAGACCGCTCGGCGCGAGCGCCCCGACCTGGTGATGGTCGATCTCCAGATGCCCGACATGGACGGCTTCCAGTTCATCGAGATGACGCGCGGCGACGAGAAGCTGATGTCCGTGCCGGTGATCGTGCTGACGTCAGACACCAGCAGCGAAGTGGAAGCCAAGGTGCTGGAGATGGGCGCCGACGACTACGTGTCGAAGCCTTTTGAACCGGAAGTGCTGATCTCGCGAGTGCGCGCGGCGTTCCGTCGCGCAGCTCGCGGTCAGGCGCTCTAACTAGTACTCGCTGAAAATTCGCTGCAGCTCGTTGCGATCGGTGGTCTTGGTCAAGGCCACCATCAGCAATACGCGCGCCTTGATCGGCGTGTGATCTTCACCGGCCACCGTGAACTGGCGGCGACGTTGCTGTTCGGGCGTCGGCTGGAAATTACCGCCGCCACCACCGCCGCCTTCGGGCGCTCTCGGCGGCGCGATGCGGCCGCTGCCCGTGCGCGTGCTCGTCACGATGATCACGCCCTTTGATGCGGCGTAATTCAAGCCTTCGTTCTGGTTGCCACTGGTGGCGCCGGCACCGGCCACGGCGATCACAATGCCCTTGGCGCCGTTGTCCACGGCGGCCTTGATCAGGTCGGCGGGGGCGCCCTGGTAGACCATGATGATGTCGACACGGGGCAGGGCGGTCACCTTGCTGAGGTCGAACTCCATCTGTTCGTTGTGCTTTTGCGTGATCTGGTTGAAGTAGACGACGCGATCGCGATCGACCACGCCGAGCTGGCCGTATTCACGGCTGCGGAAGGTCTGCAGCCGCAACGCGTCGGTCTTCGTCACGTTGCGCGCGGAGTTGATCTCATCGTTCAAGACGACGAGCGCCCCCTTGTTCCTCGACGCGGGATCAGCCGCGACGCGCACGCCTTCGAGCAGGTTGGCCGCGCCCTCGTAGCCGACCGTGCTTGGATTGCGCATCGATCCCACCACGACGACCGGCCGCGGATCGCGCACCGTCAAGTGAAGGAAGAATGCCGTCTCTTCGAGCGTGTCCGTGCCGCTGGTGACGACGATGCCGGCGAGTTCCTTGTCGCTGGCAAACACCTCGTTGACCCGTTTGGCAAGGCCGAGCCACTGCGCAAGGGTCAGCTCGCTGCTGGCCACGTTGGCAAACTGCTCGTGGGTCAACCGCGCGTAGCGCTCGACCCCCGGCATGGACTTGGCCAGTTCCTCGGCCGATAGCCGTCCGCCGTCGCGGTTGGAGATGGTGCCGCCGGTGGCCACGAAGTGGACCCGCGGCAGGGCGGCCTGCTCGCGTTGCGCCGTCAGGGGTTGAATCAGCCCGATCAGGGCCACCAGGAGAGCAGCCGGCAGGAGCCGGGACTTCACAGCGTTCATACGCTGCTAATTATGTATTGGCCGGAGCCGGAGCGGTGACCATTGAGAGCCATTTGCTCAGCTCCCGTGCAGCCTCATCGGGCGTCTGACCGTAAAACGGCATCATGGCCGTAGGCATACCCGGGCGACGGGCGATTTGCGCCCGCCAGCGCGAGGCGGAAACAGGCGACACCTCAATCAGGTACGTGCGCCCGGCGATGTGCTCTTCGAAATGATGAACCGTCACGATGTCGAGCGTTCGATTTTACGGCTTCGTCACGGCTAAACAAGCGAAGAGCGGCACGAAAGCGGCCATTCGGCGCGTTCGGGCGTCACCATCATAGAGAGATCGGCGCGGAAATATTTTTTCCTGTCGCGCGATCCACAGTTTATTGACGGTTCATCCACAGCTTTTCCACAGGGGCGATACACTAGCCATTCCCAGCATGTTGCGCGCCGCTCGCTGCGTGGCCATTGCCGTCGTGGCCGCGCTGATTCCGTCGGAAATTCTTGCCCAGTCCGCAGCCAGCCGCGTGCTGTTTCGCGTGTTCCTGGTGGACGGTCGCGTACTGTCGAGTTACGGGGAGTGGGCCAGGCTGGACGATCGCGTGATTTTCTCGATGCCGGCGCAATTGTCGCGCGATCCGGTCGAACTGCACCTCGTCACGATTCCTGCACAACGGGTGGACTGGCCCCGGACTGAGCAATATGCCGTGTCCGTGCGGGCCGCCGCGTACGCCGCCTCGCGTGGTGACGCGGACTTTGCGGAGTTCAGCAGCGAGGTGGCCAAGGTCCTCAACGAGGTGGCGCAGATTCCGGATCCCGGCGTCCGCCTGGCCACGGCCGAGCGCGCTCGACAAAAGCTTGCCGAGTGGCCGGCCTCCCACCACGGCTATCGCGTCGGCGAGGTCCGGGATGCGCTAAGCGTCCTCGACGAAGTGATCGCGCAGTTGCGCGTGGCGGTCGGGATGACACGCTTCGACTTGTCGCTGAGCGCGAGCACCCCGTTGGCGGAGCCCCCGCCGCCACCGCTGCCGCCACCGACGGATGCCGAGTTGGTCGAGCAGTTCGTGGCCGCGGCGTCGATTGCGGACGCGCCGGCCGAACGCGTTGGCCTGCTGCAAACCGTCATGCGACTGATCGATCGTGCGATCGGCCTGATGCCGGCTGAGTGGGCCTCGCGCATGCGAACTACAGTCGGCAGCGACCTGGAGCGCGAGCGGCGCACGGAGAAGGCCTACGACGAGTTGCGATCGAAATCGCTCGCCGAAGCGATCAAGCTGGCGACCAGGGGGCGTACCTCGGACCTCGAGAAACTGCGGGAGCGCGTGAAGTCAGAGGACCGCAAGCTCGGCGGCCAGCGGGCCGGCGAAATCGCCGCGCTCCTGGCGACCATTGATCTGCAGGCCGCCGCAGCGGTCGAACTCCGCGACGCGCGCAAGCAGTGGGATCGGCGGGCGCCCGCCTTTCGCAAGTATCGCCGCTCGACCAACAGGTCCTTCAAGGTATTCCAGGACGCGGCGCTCGCCCTCGAGCAGATCCGCTCGATGCAGGGGCCGGCCTCTCACACGATCACGCCGCTGGCCAAGCGCGTTGCACAGGCGACGCGCAACTTCCTGAAGGTCGCGCCTCCGTCAGAGCTTGCTGCCGCCCACGCCATTATCGCGAGCGCCTGGGAACTTGCCGACAATGCCTTCCTGCTGCGACTCCAGTCGGTGCAAGACAACAACATCGACACAGCGCAACGCGCGTCGTCTGCAGCGGCCGGCGCGTTGATGCTCTATCAGCGTGCCCGCGCGGATCAGTTGACCGCGATGGAGCCGCCGTCCAGCAAGTGATCACGCCCCGTCGCATTGCGCTCTGCCGCGCCGCGGATCTTGCCGGCTATCGAACCGCGCTCGTCGACATCGTCCGCACGCTCGAGGCGACGCTGGCCGCCGATACGTTCGTGCTGGTGCCGACCTCCGCAGCGGCCGGGCAATTGCGGCGGACGATCCGCGAACGCCTTGGCGCCGTCGAGGCGTTGCCACTGGTGGGTACGAGGGCAGACCTGTATCACTCGCTGCTCGAGCGCCTCCCGTCACCGCCGCGGATGCTGACGGCGTTCGAGCGTGACGCAATGCTGGCGGCAGGGGCCCGCGAGGCCGAAGACGCTGGAGCGCCGCCGCCGTTCCACGTGCGGCCCGCCCTTGTCGCGGAAATGCTCGCGCTCTACGATCACATCCGCCGCGTTGGTCGAACGGTTGATGATTTTGACCGTCTGCTGACCGGGGAACTCGCGCCGGCCGCGGAGTCCGATCAAGGTGCCGCACAGCTGCTCGAGCAGACGCGGTTTCTCGCCTTCGCGTTTCGCGCCTACGAGACACGCCTGGCCGAGGGTGGCGCGGCGGATGAGCACGCGGTCCGCGCCGCGCTGGTCGCGATGCCGTCGCCACGTCCGCTGCGCCGGTTGGTGATCGCCATCGGCGATCGGCCGTTCGATGCGGACGGCTACTGGCCCGCCGATGTGAGCCTGGTGACGACGCTGCCTGGCCTCGAGCAGATCGACATTCTGTCCACCGACGGCGTCCTCGACGCCGGCTATCGGGAACGCCTGCGTCTCGCGTTCGTCGAAATCGACGAGACGGCGGATGCCGCTCCGCCTGCGCCGGTGCCGGTCCTGCAGGTGCCGGACCCTGCGACCGTTGCTTACTCGTACCGCGATCGAGAGGATGAACTCGAAGCCGTGGCTCGCCGCGTCGCAGGCACAACGCAGGCCCTCGATCGTAGCGGCCTGATCGTGGCGCGGCCGCTGCCGTATCTGTATCTCGCGCGCGGCGTGTTTGCCGGTGCCGGCCTGAAGTTCCAGGCCCTGGACACGCTGCCACTCGACGCTGAGCCGTACGCCGCGGCCGTCGACCTTGTGCTCGAGTGCGCGGCCGCCAATTTCACGCGCCGCGCGATCGTCGCGTTGCTGCGATCCTCGCATTTCCGCTTTGTCGTCGACGACGTGGACGTCGATCGCGAGTCGGTCCGTCAGCTCGACATCAACCTGGCGGAGCAGCGCTACCTGGGCGGGACCGAACGGCTGACCGGGTTGATCGAGCAGTGGACTGGCGCCGAGCGTCCCGCCGCCCGGGCGGCCCTTGACGTCGCAACCACGTTGGCGCCCCTGCTGGAGTCGCGGCCGATGAGCGAGCAGGTCGATCGCCTGCGCGCGTTTCTCGACGCGCATGACCGTCCGCATGCCGGCCGCCGGGCGCGGGCGCGGGCGGCCGTTGATGCCGCCCTCGATGGCCTGCGCGCATCGTACCGGCGCCACGACCCATCGGCGGCGGGGACCGTCACCGAGCTCTCCGCCACGCTTCGCCGCTGGTTGGCGACGCAGACCTTTGCCGACGACACCGGCGCCGAGGGCCTGCGCATCCTGGACGCACAGGCGGCGCGTTTCGCCGATCTTGATGACGTGCAGATCATGGGCGCGGTTGAAGGCGAGTGGCCCGAGCGTCCGCGGCGCAATGTGTTCTATCCGCGCGCGCTGATCGCCCAGCTCGAACCGGCGCGGCCGGAACGCATCACGCTCAACGAAGAACGCGACCAGATGCGCTCGGCCCGCGCCATGTTCAAAGATCTCGTCACCCTGGCGCGCGACTCCGTCCGGATCTCCACCTTCTCGCTCGAGTCCGAGTCGGTCGTCGAACCGTCGTCACTGATCGAAGACGTACCGTCGTTCGGGCTGCGCGCCATCACGGCCGCCGAGGACCGCGGCCGCAGCGTCTTTGACTACGAACTGCTGGCGCGGGAGCCGCTGAGCGTGAGCTCGCCGTGGGCCAGGGTGCGCGCCGAGGGAATGATGCGCGAGCGCCGACGGTTTGCGGGCGAAGCGGGGGCGTGGGTGTTGCCCAGGGTCAGCGTCAGCCGTCTCGAACGCTACATGAAGTGCCCGTTCCAGTTCTACGTCTCGAACGTGTTGCAGGTGCAGGAAGAGCCGAAGGACGCCACGTCTCGATCGCCGCTCGAACGCGGACGCTTCCTGCACGAGCTGTTCGAGACGTTCTTTCACGAATGGCAGGCGCGTGGCCACAGCCGCATCACTGCCGCCCTGATGGCGGACGCGCGCGCGCTGTTCGACGAGATTGCGGGGCCGGCGCTACGCGCGCTGCCACCAGCGGAGGCCGGACTCGAACGCGCCAGGCTGTTCGGATCAGCCGTGGGATCGGGGATTGTCGACCGGGTCTTCGCGATGGAGGCGGAGCGCGGCGCCGGGATTCGCGAGCGCCTGATGGAGTACGAACTCGACGGCGTCTATTCGTTTGTCGGTGAAGACGGCAGTTCGCGGGAGGTCCGGCTCCGAGCGAAGATCGACCGCATTGACGTGCTGGCGGACGGGACGTTCCGGCTGATCGACTACAAAACGAAATACGTCCCCGATCGGCGGGAAGCGCTGCAACTGCCGATCTATAGCGCGTGCGTGCGAACGGCGCTGGCGACGCAGCACGGACGCGATGTCCCGCCGAGTGAGGCGATGTATCTGTCGTTTGAGGGCCCCCGCGCGGTGGTGCCGCTCGAAGAGCGTGGCAAAGCCTTCGACGATCTGACCGCGGCCGCGGCCCAGCGCCTGGTGGCGGCGCTCGATAACATCGCCGCCGGCCACTACCCGGCCAAGCCCGAGACCAGGAATCTCTGCACGATGTGTGCGTATACGGCGGTCTGCCGGAACGTTGGTGGAGCCCCGGACGACCCCGACAACACCAGGACCGCAGACGGCACGGAGAGCACGGATCACCATGCCTGATCAGGTGCGATTCGACTTCGATTCGGTGCCGGCGAGTCCGGAAGAAACCGCCGACGCGCGAGCGCGCCGGCTGGCCGTCGATCCGCTGCGTAACGTCGCGCTTGAAGCCTCGGCCGGCACCGGCAAGACGCGCGTACTCGTGGATCGTTACGTTCGCCTGCTCGAGGCGGGCGTGGCTCCGCGCAACATCCTGGCGATCACCTTCACGCGCAAGGCGGCCGCGGAGATGCGGCAGCGCGTCATGGCAACGTTGCGTCAGCGGCACCGCGAGGGCGGCATTCCCGCCGCGCGATGGCGCGAGATCCGTGATGCGTTCGGCGACATCGGCATCAGCACCATCGACGCGTTCTGCCTGTCGCTGCTCCACGAGTTTCCCCTCGAAGCCGGAGTGGATCCAGGGTTCGACCTCGCCGACGAAACCGAAACCCCGCGCTTCATTGAAGCCTCGCTCGACAGCGCGCTGGCGATCGGCCGGGCCATCTCGCTCGATGATCCGGACGTGGCGCTGCTGCTGACGGAACTCGGCGAGCCGCGCCTGCGCAAGGCGCTCACCGCCCTCCTCGATCGGCGCCTGGTGGCGCGTGACGCGTTGAATCGGTTCCTGCGCGGACGCGAGATGCGCGTCGACGACGCCTGCGCGCGACTGCTGCACGCGCTGCGAAGCGCGGTGTCGTCGCTTGGTGGCGGGGATCGCGCCATCGACGTCTTCGTCGCGACCGGCCCGGCTGTTCCGGCCTTTGACCTGCTCGCGCACGAGATGCGCGAATTGATGGCCGATCCGCCGCTGCCGCCCGCGCGCCTCCGGGCAGTGCTGGATCGCTTGAGCGAGCTGGTCCTCACCAAGTCGGGCGAACCACGCAAGCGGCCCGCTCACGTCAAGGCGGCCTTCCGATCGGCGGCCGACTATGAACGGCACAAGGTCATCATCGCCGGCCTTGGTCCGCACGTGCTGGCCGCCATCGATGCGTTCAAGCGCGACATCAACCTGGTCCTGGCACGCGGCACGCGGCGGCTGTTTGCGATCGCGCAGGACGAGTACCGGCGCACGCTCGACAAGCACGGCGTGCTCGACTTCCCGGACCTTCTCGAGCGCACGTTGAAGCTGCTCGGACAGATGGAGGAGTTCTCGCGAAGCCGCTATCGCCTGGAGTCGCGCTACGAACACGTGCTGGTCGACGAATTCCAGGACACCAGCCGCGCTCAGTGGCGGCTGGTCCGCGAACTGGTGCGCGCCTGGAGCGCGGGCGAAGGGCTCAGCCACGGCCCGATCCCGCCTTCGATCTTCATCGTCGGCGACCGCAAGCAGTCGATCTACGGATTTCGCGACGCGGAGGTCACGGTGCTCGACGCCGCATCGCGCTTCATCGACGCGCTGCGGCCGGAGTCACCGGCGCACGCCGCGATCACGCGCAGTTTCCGCTCGGTGCGCGAGTTGCTGATGTTCGTCAACGACGTTTGCGAGTCGATCGACAAGACCGAGCGTCCCGACGCGTTCCGCTACGGCGATCGCGACACGTTTCCGACCTCGGTCGAGACCACGGTCGGCGCGGCGATCGACGCGCCGCTTGGCCTGATCCTGCCGGACTCCGATCGTGAACAGGCCGAGCTGGTGGCGGCAGAGATCGCGCGGTTGATCGCCGCCGGCACCACCGTGCGTGATCGCGACACCGGCGTGCGCCGCGCCATCGGACCTGGCGACATCGGCGTGTTGTTCCGGACGCGCGAGAGCCACACGCTGTTTGAGTCGGCACTGGCCGCGCGGCAGATCCCGTACTACGTCTATAAGGGCCTCGGCTTCTTCGATGCGGAAGAAGTCAAGGACGTACTCGCCCTGGTGGCGTATCTGGCGGATCCGGGATCGAACCTGCGCGCCGCCGCCTTGATGCGCTCGCGGCTGGTGCGCATTTCCGATGAAGGCCTCAAGCTGCTCGCGCCAGGCCTGGCCTCCGCGCTGCTCGGCGAAGTGCCCGCGGCGATCGACGCATTGCCTGCCGACGATCGCGAGCGCCTGCACCTGGTGCGCGGCGCCGTGGGCCGATGGGTCGAAGACGCCGACCAGTTGCCGCCCGCGGAGATCATCGACCGGGTGCTCGCTGAATCCGCCTATGCGGTGGAAATCGGCGGACCGGGATTCCGCCAGGCGCGCGAGAACCTGAAGAAGGTGCGCAGCCTGATCCGCCGCATCCAGAACCGCGGCTACACGACCCTCGCGCGGCTGACCGACTACTTCGACGGCCTCGCCGCGGGTGGCGACGAGTCCAACGCGATTATCGACGCGGCCGACGCCGTGAACCTGATGACCGTGCATGCGGCCAAGGGGCTCGAGTTCCCCGTCGTGTTCATCGTCAACATCGGCAAGGGCAGTGGCGGTACGCGCGACGATATCCGCGTCCAACCGGCGCCGTTTGTCGACGATGACCAGGATGATGGCGAGCCGGCCGTGACGATCACCGACCACGACAATCCCGCCGAGCGAGATGACGATGAGCGGGAGCAAGAGGAGTCGAAACGGCTGCTCTACGTTGCGCTGACGCGGGCCCGGGACCGGCTGTACCTGGCCGGGGCGCTGACCGGCGGGAAACTCGCTCTCCAGCGCGGATCGATCGGCAAAGTGCTGCCGGCGTCACTGTCGGCGGCCATGGCGGCTGGGGCCGCCGGTGGGGCGGTCAGTGAGCAAAGCGACGAAATCACGTGGCAAGGCGCATCGAGCGCGCACCTGCTCAGGAAGGTGCGAATTTCTTTGCCTTAGCATCTGGGCATCCCATACAATTTCTTAGGTTTAAGGAGCCCCGTTACGTGCCACTGACGTGTTCGAACTGCGGCAATACCCGCAACTTCCTGGTGAAGACGCTGCAAATGCACGTCGTGCAGCTCGACGACACCCGGGTCGAAGTGTCTGAAGAAAGCAAACCTGGCGTGATCGAAGTGTTGTGTGACGAGTGCGAGACGGCGTTGAACTTCGAAGAGGCCGAAGACGCCATTCGTAAGGAAATCCTGCTGACGCTCGGCGCCCGCTAAGCCGAATCGTTGCTCTCCGCCTCCTCGAAGTAATCGCACTCAGGACAGACCCACTCGCGCACGGGAGTTTTTATTTCCTGCGCTGACCCTGGCACGCGCGACACGGTCTCGCGCGTGACCAGCCGCATGAATTCTCCGCACATCGGGCACTCTTTCGGCATCGGCGCATCCTAGCGCATTTTGCGCCGCTGCCAGAGTTGCTGCGGGCAGGCTCTGTTCTTGACAACCTCAAGTGCCGCTTCTATCGTGGCTGCACGGTGTTTCGTCCCAGACGTTCAGACGCATCGCGACTCGCACTCGAAGCGCTCGTGCCACACGCACGCGCGTATCGGCGCTCGCTGGCGGACGAAGTCGCGATCGATTTCCCCTCGTCGCGCGCCGCGATCGAATTTTTCCGGCGCGACCTCGTCGAGACGGATCCGGTGACGCCGACGGTCAACGCAGAGATCGCCATCTCGCCGTATCAGGCCTACTCCGGCGCGCTGGTGTCGCTTGAGGTCTCGGTGCCGCGCACGTGTGCCACGTGTGGCGGCCGCGGCGAGGTCTGGAGTGAGCCGTGCGATCCCTGCGACGGCCACGGCCAGGCGCTGCAGACGCAGCGTTTAATGGTGAACGTGCCGGCCGGTGTGGCGAACGGTCACCGCTTCGGCTTCAACCTGTGGTTGCCGCGGGGGCCGCGCACGCGCGTCGATGTGCGTGTTGCCGTGGTGCCCATTCGCTAGCGACTCACACCAACTGTTCCTGTGAAGCGCCACGTTCAGTTTCTGGCCACGCTGTACGTCGCCTGGGGCGCAATCTTCGCTCTGGTTGCGATTGCCGGCTTTGCGCTTGCGGCCGGCGCCTTCGCCATTGCGGGATCGAACGGTCCGGTCCGTCTCGGGTCAGAGATGGCGGCGCGGCTGACTGGCGTCACGATCGGTGTCGTGTCACTGATTGCGCTGGTGTGGGCGGTCTTGCATCTTGTGGTTGGGCGTCAGTTGAAGCGCTTGCGTCCCTCGGCGCGGTTGATGAGCATCGGCTTGTCGGTGGGGAATCTGATCCTGCTGCCGTTCGGCACGGCGCTGGGCGCCTACTCGCTCTGGGTCCTGCTGAAAGACGAGGGCCGCAGGCTGTTCGAGTCGATCTAGACGGGCGGGTTGTCGACCGTGCCTTGCGGAGTCCACGGGCCGCAGCGCAGCACACGTTTTGCCGCCATCCAGCTTCCACGGGCGACGCCGAACTTCCTGACCACCGCCTCACCGTAGTGACTGCAGGTGACGGTGAAGCGGCACTGCGCTCCGAGCCTGCCATAGATCGGCGAGAGCGTCGCTTGATAGACGTGAATGGCACCGACTGCCGCCGCCGTGACCCATTGCGCGGAGGGCGGCCGCTGCAGATCCAGGCTCAGGGCGATCAGCACCAGCGCCGCCGCGGCCAGCAGGCGCCGCTTAGAACTTATCGGCAAACTCGCTCACGCCAGGGATGATCACCCGCTGACCGTTGATGCCTCGGACGATGCAATAGATGTGGAAGGCCGTGTAACCCAGAAAGAACAACGGTCCCGTCACGAGCCACGCGACGCAGCCAAAGATGCCCAGCGGGCCGACCAGCACGCTCAGTGTGATCATCACGAAGAGCTCGATGACCATCAAGACCAGACCGTGCTTGGCGTGCCATTGAATTTCTTTGTCGTCTTTCTCGGTCAGCAATGGCACAAGCGCCAGCAGCCACAAGTAGGACAACGCGATCATCACGTTGCGATTGCCGGAGGGAGCGCTGCCAGGTGTCGCGTCGGCCATCGGATGTCTCCTCAGGGGGTATTGGGCCGGCAGTTTACCAACTTACTGCGCGTGGTAAGCTGAATTTCTTATGACCAGCGAGTTGGTCCTCGATGCGCTCAAAGGCGTGACGGACCCGGACCTGGGCGCGGATCTGGTGTCGCTCAAGTTCGTCAAGGACATCACGATTGACGGCGGCCGCGTGGCGGTTGCCATTGAGATGGCGACGCCGTCGCCGGCGAAGCGCGACGCCATGATCGCGGGTGTGCGTGAGGCCGTTGCCGCGCTACCCGGCGTCACTGATGTCTCGGTGACGACGAGTGTGGTCGTCAAGTCGGTGTCCGCGCCTGAACACGGCAAGCCGCCACTGCCGGGCGTGAAGAACGTGATCGCGGTGGGCGCCGGCAAGGGCGGCGTCGGCAAGACGACGGTCTCGGTGAACCTGGCCGTGGCGCTGGCAAAGAGCGGCGCTCGCGTGGGCATTCTCGACGGCGACATCTACGGCCCCAACGTGCCGATCATGCTGGGACTGCAAGCGCAGCTCGACTCCGACGAGAACAAGAAAATCCGCCCGGCAGAGAAGTACGGCATCCAGATCGTGTCGATGGGATTCCTGACACAGGAAGAAGCGCCGGTGATCTGGCGCGGGCCGATGCTGCACAGCGCAATCCAGCAGTTTTGCCGTGACGTCGCGTGGAAGGACCTCGACTACTTGGTGGTGGACATGCCGCCCGGCACCGGCGACGTCGCGCTGTCGCTGAGCCAGACCGTCCCTGCCGCGGGCGCGATCGTCGTCACGACGCCACAACAGGTGTCGCTTGCCGATAGCCGGCGCGCAGTGCGCATGTATCAGAAGCTCAAGATTCCGACGCTCGGCCTCGTCGAGAACATGAGCTTCTACGAGTGCACCAACTGCAATCACACGGCGGACATCTTCGGCCACGGCGGCGGCGAACAGGCGGCGTACCAGATGGAGATTCCGTTCCTGGGCCGCTTGCCGCTGTATCAGCCGATTCGAGTCGGCAGCGATCGCGGCATCCCGCTGGTGATTGCCGAGCCCGACTCTGCCGGCACCAAGGCGTTTACCGATCTCGCCGAGGCGGTGATGACGCAGCTGGCCATCAACGCGCACAAGGCGGTGCTGGCGAACAAGGGGAAGATCCCGCTCATCCAGGTGAAGTGACGATGTGTGCATCAGGTGCAAGCGGTGCAGCTGGTGCAACGGCCTGGAAGATGTTGGGCGTGGTTTCCCTCGCCCAGTTCCTTGGCATGACGCTGTGGTTCTCGGCGACCGCCGTCACGCCCCTCCTGATCGACCATTTCAAGATTGCTCCCCAGCACGCGCCGTGGCTCACCATGGCCGTGCAGGGCGGCTTCGTGGCCGGGACGCTGCTGAGCGCGATGACCAACGTAGCGGACCTGCTCAATGCGCGCGTCTTGATGTTCATCGGCTCGCTCGTTGGCGCCGGTGCCAACGCCGCATTGTTGATCGCGCCCAACGGCACCACGGCGATCGCATTGAGATTCGTGACTGGTGCATCCCTGGCGCTCGTGTATCCGCCGGCGATGAAGATCGCCGCCGGATGGTTCCGCGATGGGCGTGGCTTTGCGTTGGGCTTGCTGATCGGCGCGCTGACGCTGGGGAAGGCGTTTCCGCACCTGCTGTCAGCGCTGTTTGGCGCAGATTGGCAGGCGCCCATGTTGCTGGCGTCGGCGCTAGCGGTCGCCGGAGGCACATTGGTGGTCCTGGTGGTCCGCGACGGCCCGCACGTGGCACCGACCTCGCCGTTCGATCCGCACGCGATCAGGCGGGTGTTCGCCAGCCGTGGCGCGCGACTGGCCACGCTCGGCTACCTCGGTCACATGTGGGAGCTGTATGCGATGTGGACGTGGATTGCCGTCTTTGCCTGGACCAGCCTCACCGACTGGGGGGGGAATGACGTCGCCGCGTCCGGATCCTTGGCGGCGTTTCTTGCGATCGGCAGCGGCGCGGCGGGGTGTGTGCTGGCGGGATTCATCGCCGATCGTGTTGGCAAGGCGCGCGTGGCGATGTGGGCAATGATCGTGAGCGCCGCGTGCGCCGCCCTGACGGTCGTGGTGCACGGCGGCCCGCCGGTCCTCCTCTATGCCCTGATCATGGTGTGGGGCTTCTCGGTCGTGGCCGATTCGGCGCAGTTCTCCGCCCTGGTCAGCGAGCATGCCCCCCGGGAGCACGTCGGCACGGCGCTCACCATCCAGGTGTGCCTTGGGTTCCTGCTGACGATGGTGACGATCGAGATGCTGCCATGGGTCGCCGGCTACGTGAGCTGGCGTTTTGCATCGCTCCTGCTCGTGCCGGGGCCGTTGCTGGGGGCGTGGGCGATGTTCCGCATGCAGCGCCCGCACTAGAATGAGCTGACACCCCGGATGCAGATCCCCTTTCAGAAGAAGACGCTCTCCAACGGCCTCGACGTCATCGTCCACGAGGACCATCAGTTGCCGATGGTCGCGGTGAACATTTGGTACCACGTCGGCTCGAAGAACGAGCGTCCCGGGCGCACCGGCTTTGCCCATCTCTTTGAACACCTGATGTTCGAGGGCTCCGAGCATCACGACCATGGCTTCTTTCCTCCGCTGCAGCGTGCCGGCGGTTTGCTGAACGGATCCACCAACGCCGACCGCACGAACTACTGGGAAGTGGTGCCGACCGGAGCGCTGGACCTGGCGTTGTGGATGGAGTCCGACCGGATGGGCTACCTGCTCCCGGCACTGAGCGAGCAGAAGTTCAACAACCAGCGCGACGTGGTGCTGAACGAACGGCGTCAGAACTACGAGAATCGTCCGTACGGGCTTGCCGGCATCGCGTTGTCGTCGATGATGTATCCGCCCGATCATCCGTACTACTGGCCGACGATCGGCTCCGCCGAAGACATTCGCGCCGCGTCGCTCGCGCAGGTGCGGGAGTTCTTCCAGACCTACTATCACCCGGCGAACGCGTCGCTCTCACTCGCCGGTGACGTCGAGTCCGAGCACGCGTTCGAGCTGGCGGAGCGATACTTCGGCGACTTACCCGCCGGTCCCGCGGTTGCGCCGGTGCAGATGACGGCCCGGCTCGAGCAGGACGCCAACGTGTTTCTCGAAGACCGCATCGAGTTGCCGCGCCTGTATCTCAGTTGGCACTCGCCGGAGATGTTCGGTAGAGACGATGCGGAGCTCGACATCATTGCGGACGTGCTGGCGCACGGCAAGACGTCGCGGCTGTTCAAGACGCTGGTCTACGAACGGCGTGTGGCGACCGACGTGTCCGCCTATCAGCACTCGCGCGAGATGGGCGGCCAGTTCCAGATCGTCTGCACGGCGACGGCCGGCGTGTCGCTCGCCGAGTTGAACGCCGCGATACTGTCGGCGGTCAACGAACTGGCCGTGAACGGACCGACGCCGTCGGAGATCGAACGCGGCATTGCGCAGACCGAAGCCCAGTTCATCTATCGCCTGCAGACGATCGGCGGTTTTGGTGGCAAGGGCGACCAGCTCAACGCCTACAACGTGTTCGTGGATGACCCCGCCTACTTCTCGGTCGACCGCCAGCGCTACTTTGATGTGACCGGCGCGCAGGCGGCCGCGTCGATGACGCGCTGGCTGGTCAATGCGCCGCACGTCTCGCTGAGCGTGGTGCCGAAGGGGCGACGGGACCTGGCGCTGCCTGGTGCCGTCGAGGTGCGTGTGTCATGAGCGTCGATCGGTCGCAATTGCCGGTGCCAGGCGCCGATCGTCCATTTGCATTCCCGCGAATCGCGCGCCGCATGCTCGTTAACGGCCTTGAACTGCGCGCCGTCCGGCATCGCTCTGTTCCCGTGGTGTCGGTCGTCCTACTGGTGCCAGGCGGGTCGTCGGTCGATCCGGCCGATCGTCATGGCCTCGTCTCGATCACCGCCGGCCTGCTCGACGAGGGCAGTCGCGGGCAGTCGGCGCTGGAGATTGCCGACCGCATTGCGCGCATTGGCGGCGATCTTGACGTTGAGGCCGGCATGGACGCCGTGGTCGTCGGGCTGACGACGCTCGATCGGTTCTGTGAGACCGGCATGGAGTTGATGCGGGAAGTGGTCGTCGAGCCGAACCTGTCGTGCGACGACTTCACGCGCATCCGCAATCTGCGGCTCGAACGCTTGAAACAAATGAAGGATCATGCCTCGGCGCTTGCCGAGCGTGCCTTCGCGCGGGCGTTGTATGGCTCGCATCCCTACGGACACTTGTCGATCGGGTCTGAGCCGTCGTTGACCGCGATGACGCTGGATGAGGTCCGCGCCATGCACGCCGCGCATTTCAGGCCGGCAGGCGCGACCCTGGTCATGGTCGGCGACCGGCCGGAAGAAGAGCTGCTGGACCTGGCCGCCCGCACCTTTGATGCCTGGCGTCCCGCCGCATCGGCCATGACGATCGATCGCGCGGCCGCACTCACGGAACCGTCGCCGGCGTCGCCACTGACGCTCGGCGTTGTGAATCGCCCGGGTGCGGCCCAGTCGGAGTTGCGCATCGGCCACGTCTGCGCGTCGCGCTCGACGCCTGACTATCACGCGCTGCTGGTCCTGAACACCGTGCTTGGTGGCGACTTCGTCAGCCGCCTGAACCTGAACCTGCGAGAGCAGAAGGGCTACACCTACGGCGTGCGCACGGGATTCAATCTGCGCCGCGGGCTCGGGCCGTTTGTCCTGCAGACCAGCGTCGGCACGGACGTCACCGCCCCGGCGATCCGGGAAGCGCTGGCCGAGATCCAGGCGATCGCGGAATCGCGGCCAGCCACGACTGACGAAGTGTCGCAGGCATTCGCGGCGCTCAGCAAAGGCTATCCGCGCGGGTTTGAGACTGCCGGCCAGGTCGCGCGATCCGTGGCCCAACTGGCCCTGCACAACCTGCCCGATTCGTACTTCGCCGATTTCGTTCCGGCGCTCTCGCGCGTCACCAGCGAGGAGGTGAGCGCGGCGGCGCGTCGATACCTGTCGGGCGAGCGGATGACCACGCTGGTTGTTGGCGATCTCGACAGGATCCACGACTCGCTGCCGGGCCTGGGGCTGGGCGCGCACCAATTGCTCCCCGCGGATTTCTGAGTCATGAAGGCCGTTCGGTTCCACGCGCACGGAGGACCAGAGGTTCTTCGCTACGAAGAGGTCGACGATCCCGTGGCCGGCGCCGGCGAAGCCCTGGTTCGCGTGCGCGCGTGCGCGATGAATCATCTCGACCTCTGGCAGCGCCGCGGGATGGATCGCGTGCAGTTGCCGTTCCCGCATATCTCGGGGGCGGATGTTGCCGGCGAGGTGATCTCAACGCCCAACGGCGAGTTTGCCGCCGGTCGCCGGGTGATGCTTCAGCCGGGCCTGTCGTGCGGGCGCTGCGCCGCCTGCCTCGATGGCCGCGATAACGAGTGCCCGAAGTACGACGTGCTGGGCTACCGCAGCGATGGCGGCTATGCCGAGATCGTGAAGGTCCCGGTGCAGAACCTGATTGCCATCCCAGACGCGATTGGCTTTGTCGAAGCCGCCGCGTTTCCCCTCGCGTTCCTGACGGCCTGGCACATGCTGATCACGCGGGCGAAACTGCGCGCTGGTGAGGACGTGCTGGTGCTGGGCGCCGGCAGCGGCGTCGGCCAGGCAGCGATCCAGATCGCGTGGCTGCACGGCGCGCGCGTGTTTGCGACCGGCGGCAGCGACGACAAGCTGACCAGGGCACGCCAACTTGGTGCCTATGAGGTCATCAACCACCACACCGAGGATGTCGCCGGCAGGGTGCGCGAATTCACCGGCGGTCGCGGTGTGGACGTGGTCGTCGAACACGTCGGCACCGCCACGTGGGATCGCAGCCTCAAGAGCCTGGTCCGTGGTGGCCGCCTCGTGACCTGCGGCGCCACGACGGGGCATGACGCCGCGCTCGACCTGCGGGTGCTGTTTGTACGCCAGCTCTCGTTGCTCGGCTCCTACATGGGCCGCAAGGCCGAGTTATTACGCGCCGCCCAGTTCTTTTTTGCTGGTGAGCTTCGACCGGTGGTCGACCGGACCTACCCGCTGGCCGAGGCGGCCGAGGCGCATCGCCGTCTCGAGGACGGCGAGCAATTCGGCAAAATTGTGCTCCTCGCCTGAAACAACTGCGGCGGTTTCGGCGTCCTATATGTTCTGGCGGGGAGTTATCATCCTTGCTAGTCCGCTCTCATGGACATCCAGCGTCAACGTCCCAACGTAGGTCTCTCCAGTCGCGTCTTCAGCCTCGTCGGCATCATCGGGCTGTTTGCCGTCGTCATCGCTGGAGCTACGGTGTGGTTGTTGCTGACCGACCCGGTGACGGTGGCTGAATCGATTGATTCAGGCGAAGTGACGCCGCTGGTCGAGTCGCTGGCCGGCTCGATCTACGACGCGATCGTCAAGCTTCTCAAGTATCTCTAGCGGTTCGAGCTCTCGATCGTCACGAGGCGATTGCCGCTTCGGCGGCCAACGCGGCCTGCACCAGCGCCGGCGTGCGCCCGTAGTGACCGACCAGCTGCAAGCCGATCGGCAGGCCGTCCCGGGTCTTGCCGCACGGGATCGAAATGGCCGGATGTCCAGACAGGTTGAAGGGCTGGGTGCATCGCAACATCAAGGCGCGCACCTGGTCCTGCCCGCCCTTCACCGGCATGGTCGCCGCGCCGAGCGGCGGCGCCGGAATCGCGAGCGCCGGCAGCGCGAGCACATCGACGCCGTCGAGCGCGCGCGTCACTTCGCGCGCGATCAGGGCCTTGCCGCGTAACGCGCGGATGTAGTCCTCGGCCAGGACGTAGCGCGCCATCTCGAGCCTCAGGCGCACGGGCGTCGTGTAATCGTGCGGCCGCGAGACCAGCGTGCGCGCGTGGTACTCGGCCGCATCGCCGAACACCAGGTGCAGGTAGATCGCCGCCATGTCCGCTGCGTGCGGCACGTCGACGGCCTTCACCGATGCCCCGCGCTGTTGCAGCTTCTCGATCGCCGCCACCACGCCGTGTTCGACGTCCTCGTCGAGGCGATCGAAGAAGTAGCCAGAGAGCCTGCCGATGCGAAGTCCCTGCAACGACGTTGGTTCAAGTGCGTCGCTGATCTGGCCACCCTCCGGCTGCATGGCGTTGTAGAGCAGCCAGGCATCGGCCACCGACGCTGCCAGGGGTCCGACGTGGTCCAGCTGACGGCTCAGGGGCACGACACCGGATGCCGAAACGTGACCCCACTCGGGCTTGAGCCCAACGATGCCGCACGCGGCGGCGGGAATGCGGATCGACCCGCCGGTATCGGTGCCGACTGTTCCGAGTGACATGCCCGTGGCGACCGCGACCGCGGAGCCGCCACTCGACCCACCGGGCGACCGCGTGGGATCCAGCGGATTCAGCACGGCGCCAAACCCCGAGTCCTCGCTCGTGGTGCCGAACGCGAACTCATGGAGGTTGGTCTTGCCGACAAACACGGCGCCGGCCTCGCGCAGGCGTCGCGTGACGACGGCATCGGCGGTGGCGACGTGATCGCGCCGCACCTGCGACGCGGCACTGGTGCGCACGCCCTTTTGATCGATCAGGTCTTTGAGGGACAGCGGAATGCCGTGCAGCGGGCCGATTCGGCGTCCGGCGGCGATCTCTTTGTCGGCCTGCCTGGCTTGCTCGAGTGCTTCATCGCCGGTGACGGTGATAAACGCGTTCAGCTTCGGATTGCGTTGCTGGATGACCGATAGGCAATCTTCGGTCAGCTTCTCCGACGTGATCTGTCCCGCGGCGACACTCGCCGCGATCTCACTGATGGTCGTCATCGGCGGGGGTCTGCGTGTCGGGGTTGTCGTTCCAGTCGGCAGTGCGCAGCCGCTCGGTGGCCTGGCTGAGGCCGTCGAGCATCGGCAGCAGTTCCGGTAACCCGCGCTTCTCAGCGTCGGCCTTCGCCTGTGCGAGCCATTCAGCAATCGTCATGTTGTTGACCGTTATCGTAGCGTGATTTTCGACGATGGCCCCGCCTGGCGCCAGCAGGCGGTCGAGGCGGTCACGAGGCACGTCAGCGTTGAGCACGATCACGTCGAACGGGCCGCGCACCTTGTGCAGAAACCGGACCGGTTCTCCCACGATGATGCTGACGCGCCCGTCGTGGCCTGCCGCGCGCAGCCGCTCTCGCGCGACGGCCACGTGCGCGGCATCTGACTCCATGCCGATCAGCGTGCCTTCGGCGGGCATCCCTGCCGCCAGGACCAGCGTGCGGTCGCCTCGGCCTGAGCCAATTTCGAGAATGCGCATCGGTTGGCAGACATCGTAAGCTGGAAGCGTGCGCCACACGAAGATCGTCGCCACGTTGGGGCCGGCTTCGGCCGACCCTGCGCCACTGATCGCCGCCGGCGTTGACGTCTTTCGCCTGAATTTCTCGCACGGATCGCATGCCGATCACGCGGCGCGCTTTCACGCCGTTCGCGAAGCGGCAGCCAGGGCCGGTCGTGAGGTCGCGATTCTCCAGGATCTGAGCGGTCCCAAGATCCGCACGGGCCGCCTCGAAGGCGGTCGCGCGATTCCCCTGGCGAAGGGACAGCCGCTGACCATTGCAATTGGCGACGAGGTTGGCGGGCCGGGTCGGGTGTTCACGACCTACGGCGAGCTGGCGCTCAAGGTGTCGAAGGGCGACCGGTTGCTGCTTGACGACGGCAAGGTCGAACTGCAGGTTGAATCGTCTTCGCCGGCCGAGATCAAGACCATCGTGGTCGATGGCGGCGAGCTTGGACAGAACAAGGGCATCAATGCCCCGCACGTGCCGTTGCGATCGGACCTGACCGAAAAGGACGATCGCGATCTCCGCTTTGGATTGGCGCTTGGCGTGGACTGGGTGGCGCTGAGTTTCGTGCAGGCCGCCGTGGACATCACGCGGGTGAAGGCGATTCTCGCGGAAGAGGGCCGTCCGAAAGTGCCGGTGATGGCAAAGCTCGAACGGCCTGAAGCCATCGATCATCTCGGCGAGATCCTCGACGTTGCCGACGGCGTGATGGTGGCGCGCGGTGATCTGGGCCTCGAGATCCCGCTCGAGCGAGTGCCCCGCATCCAGAAGGAGATTCTCAAGAAGGCGCGGGCACGCGGCGTTCCCGTGATCGTTGCGACGCAGGTGCTGGAATCCATGCGCACGGAGCCGCGACCGACTCGTGCCGAGGCAAGCGATGCGGCCGGCGCCGTGGACGGTGAAGCCGACGCGATCATGTTGTCGGGCGAGACGGCGACCGGCCTGTATCCGGTCCGGTCGGTCGAAGTGCTTGACGCGATCATCCGCGATGCCGAGTCGATCTCGCCGGTTGATCTCCCTGCGCCGGCGATGGCCATCGACTACATGAAGGGCTTGAGCGAAGCCGCCGTTTCCTTGTCGAGGCGGACCAACGCGCACGCGATTGTGGCGGTGACGCGAGAAGGCCAGACCGCCAAGCTGCTGTCGGCCAGCCGCCCGCGTTCGGTCGTGGTGGCCGTGACCGACAAGCCTGAGGTCGCGAGATGTCTCGCGCTGTGGCACGGCATCGTGCCGATGGTGTGCGATCTGACTGGCGACACCGAGGAAATCGTCACGCGCGTCGTCGATGCGGCGGTCAAGCGCACCAGCGCACCCGACAACGCGACGATGATCGTGGTGAATACTTCTGCCGACCTCGATCGCGGATCGTCGAACTTCGTCAGGATTCGCCGAGCCTAAGCCGTATGGAGCGAGCGCGGAGGGTGATGATGCACGGTCCAAGCGCACTCCGCCGGGAGTGTCATCACCGTCGCTTCAGAGCAGCGTGCGCTGACCCTTTTCCAGTTCGAGCAGTGCGCGCTTAGTAGGTAAGCCGCCGCCGAATCCGGTGAGCGATCCGTTGGATCCGATCACGCGATGGCAGGGGACGATGATCGCGATCGGGTTGGCGCCGTTGGCGAGTCCAACGGCACGGACGGCCTTGGGGTTGTCGATGCGCTTCGCCAGATCGAGATAACTGATCGTCTCGCCGTAGGGAATACGCGTCAGCTGTTTCCACACCGAATTCTGAAATGCGGTGCCATTGAAGGCGAGGGCCGTCGTGAACTCCTTCAGTCGTCCTGCGAAGTAGGAATCCAGTTCCTTCCGGACACTGTTGAGCACGCCCTTCGTGTCAGGGAGCCAATCGGCGTTGATCTCTCTTGGGCGGGATCCCACACCAAAGGAGAGCACGTGCAACGCATCCGCATCCCCGGCCAGCAGCAACGGGCCCACCGGGCTGTCGTCGATTTCTGTGTAGAAGAGCGCGCTCATGAGGTGACTGTACGCGGCGCCAGCCGATGCCGCCATCCGGCAATTGCGTTCACAGTGCTTACGCCTTGCCGCGCACCTTCGCGAACCACCAGCGCAGGCCGACGAACAGGAAGCGCCAGTCCTTGAAGAACTCGGGCGGCTCGCCCTCGACGTAATGGCCGATGAACTGCAGGATCCAGCCGGCCAGAAAGACCGCCAAGGCCGGCCACCACAGTGACGGCACCAGGAAGCCTGCAAGCGCCATCAGAATCGACATCACGATCATCGGGATGCCAAAGGTGTGGCACAACCGGTTGACCGGATGTTGATGACTCGTTGCGTACTGCGCGACCCATTCCGACATGGGGCGATTGCCAAGCATGACTGCCTTTATACACCTATAATTTCCGAGTGTCTGTAACTCTCGGAACCAGTCGTTTGCTGGCGTCGGGCGCGCTCAAAGGCCGCAGAGTCGGTATCGTCAGTAACCCCGCGTCAGTCGATCGGTCGTTCACGCACATCACCGACACGCTGGCGCACACGCCGGGCATTACCATCGGCGCGATCTTTGGTCCGCAGCACGGATTCCGATCCGACGTGCAGGACAACATGATCGAGACGCCGCATGCCAACGACTCCCGCCGCAGGGTGCCGGTGTTCTCGCTCTACAGTGAAACGCGCGAACCGACGGCCGAGATGCTCCGCCACGTCGACGTGATGGTGATCGATCTCCAGGACATCGGCGCGCGCATCTACACCTATATCTACACGATGGCGAACTGCCTGCGCGCGTGCGCGAAGCATGGCGTCGACATCATCGTGTGCGATCGCCCCAATCCCATTGGCGGCGTCGATGTCGAAGGGCCCATGCTGGTGCCGGGCCACGAGTCGTTCGTCGGGCAGTTTCCGATCCCGATGCGTCACGGCATGACCATTGGGGAACTCGCGCGGTTTTTCAACGACTACTTCGAGATCAAGGCGCCCCTGACCGTGATCGAGATGGAGGGCTGGTCACGGTCGCAATATTTCGACCAGACCGGGCTGCCGTTCGTGATGCCGTCGCCGAACATTCCGACGCTCGACAGCGCGATCGTGTATCCGGGCACCGTGCTGTTCGAGGGCACCAACGCCTCCGAAGCGCGTGGCACCACGCGACCGTTCGAGCTGGTCGGTGCGCCGTGGGTCGAGGCTGAGTCGTTTGCCCAGTCGATGAACGCCAGGAAACTCCCCGGCGTCCACTTCCGCGCCGCGGTGTTCGAGCCCACATTCCAGAAACACGCCAGAACGACCTGTGGCGGCTGCCAGATCCATGTGCTCGATCGCAACGCGTTCAAGCCGGTGCTGACTGGCGTGGCGTTGATCGACGCGACCAAGGCCGCCGGCCCGAAGGACTTCGCCTGGCGCCGGCCGCCCTACGAATACGAGCACGACAAGGAGCCGATCGACATCCTGGCCGGCTCGCCGGCGTTGCGCGAAGCGCTGGATGCCGGGAAAACGGCCGAAGATCTCGTGCCTGTCTGGGAAGCCGAGAGCAAGCCGTTCGAAAAAGTCCGCAAGGAATTCCTGGCGTACTCGTAATATTTCGGCTGACCGTTACCCCATGGCGACCGACGCGAAGATTCTCGAGGTCACGCGTACGCAGCTGATCTCGGCGCCCCCGGCGCGAGTCATGCAGTTGTTTTTCACCGAAGCTGACCTGAAGGGTTGGTGGCAGGTGACGAAAGCCTTCGCGGTCCCGCGCCCGCTCGGCATGTATGCGATCGAGTGGGAATCGACGGATTTCAAGGACGAGATTCTCGGCCGTCTCGGGGGCGCTTTTCACGGCACCGTCATCGACTATCGTCCCGGCGCGTCGTTCTTTCTCGCCGACGCCTATTGGCAGCCGCCTGATGGCGATCCGATCGGCCCGATGGCACTCGACGTGCAGTGCCGCCCGCACGGGAACGGCCGGCAGACCATGCTGACGGTCAAGCAAAGCGCCGAAGGCGAGGGCCCGCGCTGGGAGCGCTACGTCTCGATCATGAGCCGCGGCTGGGAAGCGGCGCTCGAAGAGATGAAGAACTTCATCGACCGTGAGATCGAGCGGACGAAGCGATCGCGCGAAGCCAGACAATCCGGCTAAAGCCGGATGCCGCCGGAATACCGGATGCCGCCGGAATACCGGATACCGCCGTTTTGAGGCGGACTTACTGCTGTTACTTTCCCGGAGTAGACTCCGCGAATGCGGAGCATCTCACGGCGCGGGTTTCTCTCCACCAGCGGCGCTGCCCTCGGCGCGCTGCCATTCATTCGCTCTGTCGGCTCAATCGCTCAAGTCACCAACCCTGTGTTCCGGCACGGCGTCGCCAGTGGCGATCCGCGCGCTGATCGCGTGATCTTGTGGACGCGGGTGACGCCGCGGGGCTCCGGCGCTCAGCGCGTGTCGTGGGTATTGACCAGTGATCCGAAGGCCACGCAGGTCGTGGCGCGCGGAGAAGTTGAGACGGGCGCGGCTCGCGACTACACGGTCAAGGTCGACCCATCCGGTCTCAAGCCGGCCACGACCTATTACTACCAGTTCACTGCGGCAGGCGAGAAATCGGTGATCGGCCGCACCAGGACGTTGCCGGCCGGCGACGTGTCGCGAGTACGGCTGGGCGTGGTGTCGTGTTCCAACCTGCCGCAAGGCTACTTCAACGCCTACGCCTGCCTGGCGAATCGTCCCGATCTCGACGCGATTCTCCACCTCGGTGACTACATCTACGAGTACGCCAACGAGCAGTACGGCGACGGCCTGCGGTTCGGCCGCGTCCCGTCGCCGAATCGCGAGATCGTGGCGCTGCAGGACTACCGCGAGCGGCACGCGCAGTACAAGGCCGATCCTGATTCGCAGGCCGTCCATCAGCAACATCCCTTCATCTGCGTCTGGGACGACCACGAGTTCACCAACAACGCCTGGCAGGGCGGCGCCCAGAATCACAACAACGACGGCCGCGACGAAGGCGACTGGATGACGCGTCGGCACGGTGCGTCACAGGCCTACTTCGAGTGGATGCCGGTCCGCGAAGACGGGCAGACGCGGCAGGAGCGGATCTATCGCGCGTTCCAGTTCGGCAACCTCGCCTCGTTGGTGATGCTGGATACCCGCGTGATCGGCCGCGAGAAGCAGGCCGATCCCAAGGACAGCGCGGTGATCGAGTCCGCCGCACGGCAACTGTTGGGCGCCGAGCAGGAGCAGTGGCTGGCCGAGCAGATGGTGCGCTCCTCGCGCGATAACGCCCGGTGGAACCTGCTCGGACAGCAGGTCGTGTTTGCGCCCCAAAGTCCGGCCGGGAATACCTCGGTGAACGCCGATTCGTGGGACGGCTATCGCAGTGCCCGGTCGCGGGTGTTCGACATGTTTGAGCGCGCAAAGCTCCAGAACGTGGCGGTCCTCACCGGCGACGTGCACAGCTCGTGGGCCTACGACCTGCCGCGCAACCCCTTCGAGGGGTACGACAGGGCGAGCGGCAAGGGATCACTCGGCGTCGAGTTTGCCGGCACTTCGGTGACGTCGCCGAGCAACGTCGGACGCGATGGCGAAAAACAACTCGCCGCCATTCGCGCGGCCAGGCCGCACTTGCACTACGTCGATGGCCGGTACCGCGGCTACTTCATCGTCGAGCTGACCCGCGAGAAGCTGCAGGCGGACTTTTACGCGATGGCCACGATCGAGGAGCGGAGTACCAAGGAGCGGTTCGAAAAAGGATTCATTACTGAAACGGGTAAAAATCATCTAATTGAGGTATCCACTCCCGCTTAAGCCTTTAGTTACCGGCATATAATCCGGGAAAACATGAACCGGACGGATACCTCGGACCCGAACTATTACCACAAGGTTGTCGACTGCCAGTGGGCGTGCCCGGCGCATACGAACGTTCCTGAATACATTCGCCTCATCGCGCAAGGCCGCTTCGACGACGCGTACATCGTCAATCGTGAGTCGAACGTGTTCCCGGGCATTCTCGGGCGCACGTGCGATCGTCCCTGTGAGCCGGCGTGCCGCCGCGGCCGCGTCGACGGCAAGCCCGTCGCGATCTGCCGCCTGAAGCGCGTAGCCGCCGATCACAAGGACGACATCACGAGTCGCCTGCCGGCGATCCCCAAAGAGAAGAACGGAAAGAAGGTGGCGCTCATCGGCGCGGGCCCTTCGTCAATGACCGTG
>Ga0075471_10000270_pt1 | contig 29630 bp, 53 predicted proteins | sample DEB19_08_DNA_2_FD_74787 | JGI IMG/M metagenome (GOLD analysis project Ga0075471, IMG submission 74787) | Aqueous microbial communities from the Delaware River and Bay under freshwater to marine salinity gradient to study organic matter... | ecosystem: Environmental > Aquatic > Marine > Coastal ...
CTGCTGCCCCTGTGGTTATTCCTTCGCAGATGATTAGCAGCCCGCAAACGGCAATTAACGTTGAATCGCTGCGAAAGCTTATGGCAGAAAACCCCGGCAAAACGCCGCAAGAACTTGCTCTTGATTTGATCAAGTCAAGCATGCCTAAGGTTGAAGCATCGCCTGAACTTGTTGCAAAGTCACTTGACGTGTTGAAAAGCATGCGCGGCAAGGACATGTTTGATGAGGGTCTTGCTAATCGCCTGTCTGGCGTGGTGAGCCAAGCAAAGTCAGAAAACATCTATGCCGAGGAGCAGGCAAAGATTGCCGAGCGCACGCTTGCCGACAGGCTTGTGATTGCAGAAAAAAACAAAAAAACACTTGAGGCACTTGCCACTCGCAAGGCAAAGCTAGAGGACGCTCTTCAGCGCGGCGTTAAGTTTGAGTCGTTTTTTGGTAAAATGGATACGCCATCCAAGATTGGAACGTTGTTTGCGTTGGCTGTTGGTGGATATGCCGCCGGATACAGCGATACGCCAAACTACGTTTTAAAGGCGTTTAACGATGCCATTGATCGCGACATTGAAGCGCAAAAGAAAAAGCAAGACTCGCTTGTAAATCAATACAATAAAGTTTTGAACGATTATGACGCTGCAGAAAAGCTGACGCGTGCCGATCTGTTTGACCTTTCGGCATTGCAAGCAAAAGCCATTAATGCTCGTAGCGAGTGGGCCAAGATCAATCCGGCCGGACAACAGCTTATTGGCAAGCTTGAAATGGATGCAGCTAGGGAGCGCGAGCAGGTCGCCAAGGCTCAAAATGATGCAGACGTTTCTGCTGTTGATGCCAAGTACGCAGAGCAAGAAGCCCAGGCTAGGATAAATCACCTGAATCGCATGGGCACTGGCGTTGGCCGTGGGGCTGCAGCCAAGCCGACTGTTGGTCCCGGCGCAACCGCGCTTGAGTCGTTTGAGGCGATTACGGATCCCAAGCAGCGTCAACGCTACATTGTTCGCGCCAAAAACCCCGAAACCGGCAAGGTTATTGAGTTTCCGGTTGCGGAGCGTCAACAGCGTTTTGTTCAAGAAGAGCTTACTCGTCGGCAGGGCGGTCTTGAGAAGATTGTTCGCGTGCGAGAAATTCTTGCCAAAAAGCCGTCAGTCATCAAGGGCGAAGAGCTTGGTCAGTTGCAGGCGGCTGTTGCTGATTTCTGGACAAACTACCCCGAAGCGCAAGGCAAAGCTCGCATTCTTCCGTTGGCCGACAAAGACATCATCATGGGCGCAACGCTTGAGGGTGGTATTCCTTTCGTCAAATATGCTGATACGCTTGGAAAAACCTCTGCCGCCATGAAGGAGTTTGAGCAAAGCACGATTGAGGGTATTAAGAACACGATTGAAGGTTCTGGTCTTGAGGGGCATTCTGGCAAGGAGCAGCTTGTGTCTGCGTATAATCGCAAGATTTCAGGCAAGCCTCCTTTGCCGACAGCGCCTGCCGGAAAGGTGCTTGTGAAAAGCCCTACTGGCCAAACCGGATACATTAAGGCTTCTGACCTTAAGGGCGCCTTGTCCAAGGGATACGTTGAGGTGAAGTAATGGACACCGTGACGGATGATCTTGGATTTGAGCCATTGCCAGATCAGGATGAGTTTGGCTTTGAGCCCGTGGATCTGTCAGCGCCTCAAGAGCCCGGTGGCATTCCCGCTCCAATTATGTCTCCCGAGGAGGCAAAGGCCAAGGGTATTCCTTATCTTGGCGAGCCAAGTCTGCTTGAGCGCGCTGCCGAACTGATTCCCGAGCCGTTGACTGCTGGGCTTGAGGCTTATGGCCGGTCCATGCTTCCGGTTGTATATCGGAAGTTTGAGTCTCTGGTTGGGGTGCCGGAAGAGCAACAGGCCGCGCGTGCAGAAGAAAACCCGTTGGCCGTTGCCCTTGGGTCTGTGGGTGGCGTTGTTGGTGGGCTTGCGATTACGGGTGGTGCAGGGCAGGCATTGCTTGGTGCGCGTACTGCTACCGCTCTGGCGCCAGGCGCTGCGCTTGCAACGCGAGTTGGACAGGCAACGCGAGCCATCCCGCTTGGCGAAATAAGCACGGTTGCGCCGGTTGCGGGCACTCTTGCCAAGACGGCACTGGGTACTTTTGCCGGCGCAGGTGAAGCGGGCGTCCTTAGTGGTCTTGTGGAATTTGATGAGGCCAAGCTCAAGAACCGTCCGATGAAAACCGATGCCGTGCTTGAAAGCATGGTAACCGGCGGAAAGATTGGTGGCATACTGGCGGGTGTTCCTGCCGCTGCTCAGGCGTGGGCAAAATCCACTAAGAGGGGACGGAAATATGTTGACTCACTTGGCGACAGCGCGGCTCGTCGCGTTCTGACCAAGTTTGGCGTCACTGCGCCTCAGATTGAACAGATTGAAAAACAGATTGGTCGCGAGCGGACTATGGGCATCCTAACGGAAGCCGCCGACTCTGGCATGGTCAACTTCTTTCGCTCCGCAGAATACAATCTTGCCAAGAACGATGATGTGCTGCGTGATGCAGGATCGGCCATTGGGCAGTTTGTCAAAGAAGGCGACGCCAGACTTGTTGGCGAGGCCGCAGAAGAGCTTGCGCCAGACATCAACAAGATTCTTGAGCGCGTCTCCGACGAAGTTATTTTTCCGTTGTCCAAGAAATCTGAGCCAACAGCGCAAGCCGTATCCAATAGTTTAACGCAATTTGCAAATAGATACAAAAACGGAATGACGATTGGCGATTTAAGCCAAATGCGTCAAGAGATATCCAAAGAGATTTACAATCTTCGCGGAACCGCTGATCCACTGAGAAACAGGCACGTTCAAGAGCTTCGCAATGTTAGAAATATTTTGACCGACGAGATCGGCAACTCCCTTGAGCGTGTTGGCATTAAGCGCGAGGCGTGGCGCGTTCCACAACGCAAGTATGAGGTTGCGTCGCGTCTTGAGCAGATTGTTGATGATGCTGTCGTGCGCGGCCTGCAAAAGCAGGATCCCAATGCGATTGATAGCCTTGCGCGTGCCGCTGCGTCTACTGTTGGTGCGATGAAGGCTGGCCCCGTTGGTCTTGCTGCAGGCCCCGCGCTTGGCGTTGGTAAGCGTTACTGGTCAAACCTGACCGCCTGGGCTCCTACGGCCACTCGTCGTCTGTTGGGCGCTGGTGCTCCCAAGCAAGCGATTGATGATCTGAACAAGTTTTCCGAGCAGGCAGCCAAGGCTCTTGAGGCTCGCATCCCACCTCCGGCGCTTGAAGGGACGGACGCGGCAAGACTTGAGCAGCTTAGGATGCATAATGCCTTGTTGGAAGCAATGGAAAGCATCAAGGCGGCTCCGCAAAACATTTACAATCCTGATGTTGTGAAGGGGTTGCAGTCCGTTATTGATGACTACGGTTGGGCAATCCGGTCGCCGTCTGAGACGGCCAAACTGTTTGAGAGAACAGAAAAGGCCTTGAGCGACCTGTCTCGCGTTGGTGGCGTTGGGCCCGTCAGGGCAATGCCAATCAGATCAGCCAAGGGTCAGGCGGAATTCGCACAAGATCCTGCTGTGGAAATTGCTCGTCGTTTGCGTGACGAGTTCAGGGCATCGTTGGCTCAACCAGAGCTGTTTGGCCAAGCGTTCCGTGACGCAGCAGAGAAGCGTATTGTGGCTTCTGTTTCATCCATGACGGATCCGGCTCGCGTGGCGGCTCTTGATAGCCTTGAAGAACTTGCCAAGAACATGCAGACGCGCGTGGATACCGGCGCCGACAAGTTGATGGGTTACGCCGGGGCCGTCAGTCGGCAAAAGGAAGCGATTGCTGAACGTCCTCGTCGCGCGTTTATTGAGATCAGCTACAAAGAAGCCGAGCGAGAGCGTCAACAGGCTGAGCAAATGCAGCGCGAACTAGAAGCGCAGAATATTAATTTTGAACCCGAGCCGGTGGAGAAGTAGTCATGGCGTCTGCTTTGGCCGCTGAAATTGCTGCTCGTCCTATTCAAGAGCTTGAGATTCCAGAGCCGTTGCCATTGACGGCTTCAGCCATCCTTGAGCGCTCGCGCACCCGCGAATATCCATCGGATCCGCTATCTGTTGCCAAGCAGCTTGATGAGTTGTCTAGCGATCCAGAGAAGATGATGAGCATTCTGGACAACGCTGCAGCACACTTGGATGATCACGATCCCGAGATGGCACAGGATGTTCGCATCTCTACGGCCCGCATGATTGGATTTTTGGCGAGCAAGGCGCCTAAGCCAAGGCCGTCTGCGCCGGGTATGCCCGACATTGAGCCAGACAAGATTCAAGCGGCTAGGTTTGAGCGCTACCTCAAGGCCGCGACTGATCCCACGTCAATCCTTGGCGATGCTGAACGTGGCGATCTGATGCCAGAAGCTATTGAGGCTGTTCGCACGGTTTATCCTGCGGTGTTTCTTGAGATTCAATCCAAACTAGCTGAACGCATTATCAATGCACCGTCTATTCCGTACAAACGCAAGATGCAGTTGTCAGCACTGCTTGGCCAAGACATGACCGGAACCATGAACCGCAACATGATGATGTCGGCTCAGTCCGCATATGGGCAGCCCGCTGCACCTCAAGCTGTCCAGCAAAAGCCGGTCGCCGTTTCGCGGATCAAAGACATGAACGTATCGGGTCGCGCCGGCCAAGAGACTGCGGCTTGGCGTGAAGCGCAGCAAGGGGCGCGGTTGCGTTAGTCGTTGGCGTTATTGTATCGTGCCGTGGCCCTCAGTGACGGCACACAAACTGGATGCAGGAGCAAACATTTGGGTGGCGTGCCGCTACCGAGGAGTCTGAAATGCCGTACAAGTCACAGGCCCAGCGTCGTCTTTTTCATCACCTTGCAAAGCAGGGCAAGCTGTCGCCCGAGGTGGTTGAGGAGTACGACCGCGAGTCCAAGGGCAAGAAGATGCCCGAGTACGTCAAGCGCAAGGCGTTTGGCGGCGAGGTTGAGGCCAAGGCTGGCGTGCATTGTCCGGCGTGTGATCTCCCGCTGGATAGCGCTCCCGTGGCGTTGGACGCTGGCGAGGGCTGCCCGCGCTGTGGTTATGGCGACGCCAAGGACGTGCCGCACAAGTCCAAGGGTGGCGAGGTCATGGAGCCGACGACCTATCGTGCTCGCGGTGGCGAGGTCTACGTGCCGCTGAAGGCGCTGGGCGGCATGGTGGGCAACATGAAGGAAATGTACCCGCACGAGAAGTCCAAGGGCTCGCACCTGGATGACGGCAGGGGCGGTTTTGCCAAGGCTCTGCGTCGTCGCCGCTAGGAGGCGTCATGTCCGAGATGCGTAAGCGGCTGCTGCTGCACCTTGTTCGCCAAGGCAAGCTTTCCAAGGAGGCCGCCAAGGAGCACGGGCTCGTCGGCTACGAGCAGCACATGAAGCCGAAGGGTCGCGAGGAGCACTTCGACGGCGAGGTTGAGCCTGCCGAGGGCGTGTCGTGCCCGAAGTGTGGCTACTCGCTGGATCACATCCCGGTGGCTTCGACTGCGGGCGAGGCATGCCCCCTGTGCGGCTTTGGCTGGGCTGAGGACGTGCCCCGCAAGGCTTTCGGCGGCATGATGACCGGTCACTCGCCAAGCAACATGGAGCATGGCGGCGTGCGTCATTTTGAGAACAATCTGGCTACTGAGCGCAGCCAGTATGCGCGCGGCGGGATGGTTCAGTGCCCGCATTGTGGGTACGGACAAGATCGTGGCGGCGGGTGTGTGCGCTGTGGGCACGAGATCATGGATGAGGCGGACATGGGCTTTGCCCGCGCACTCAAGCTTCGGAGGCGATAATGCGGAATACGACGAGCAGTGCAGTTGGCGCGGCAAGCAGCAGCTTCAACGGTAGCTGGTTCTACATTGGCAACATGACCAAGGCGACCATCATGGCGGTGGCGTCTGACGCGGGCAGCAGCGGCGCGGTGACCGTGGAGGTGTCTAACGACGCCTCTCCTGGTGGCCCGCAGATGCCGTTCACGCCGAGCGTTTACGTTGCACTGGCGAGCCCCAGCGTGACCGTTTCCGGCACCACCGTGGCCGTGTCCAGCCCGTTCGACATCTGCTACCAGTGGATGCGGCTGATTTACACGCGGTCTGCTGGCTCGACGGGCGTTGTGACGGCCAACTTCGCGGCACACGACTAGCTCATGCGATCCATTTCTGGGATCGGGCTGCAGGGGAACGGTGGCGCTCGCCTTGAGAGCACGCCGTACCCTGTCACGCAGATCACTCAGGCAACCGGCTCAGTGATCGTGGCCAACGCCACGTCGCTTGTGGGCGTGGTTAGTTTTGAGATCTCGTACGACGTGGGGGACGTGTTCCCGATTACGTTGTACCAGCCTCAGAACTGGTTCCCGGTGGCCGGCGGCTCCGTCATTGTGGACGGTAACGGCCGATTTGCGATGCCCAGCGTCGGCTTTTCGGCGCAGTGGCTTCGCGTTGTGTTTGAGCCGTCGATTGCCGATGCTGGTGCCGGTATTGTGATGCAGTTTAATGCATCAGGCTCGAGCCCGTCCGGCGCAGTGGATTCCAGTTTTGTCAACATCACGATCAATGGCGGCGGCGGATCCTCGACGTTTACCGGCACCTCGTCTGAGCCGATTGAAGTTGGGATGTTTGTGGCGAAGTCGGGAACCCAAGTGGTGCGTGCCGCTGGCAATAACGCTGATCGCATGCCCGCTGTTGGCATGGTGACGGCTGTTGCGCTTGACGGCACGCTGACGATTCAGTCGCACGGGCCTGTTCCGCTGATGAGCGGCGACCCCAATGCCAAGATTCTGTTCGTTGGCACTGACGGATATGCCACGCCGACGATTGGACCGCTAACACACGTGCAGCCGATTGGTACTTGGGGTGGACCAAACAACTTGATTCTTTCTGTCTCTCCGCACATGACGATTAAATCAGCGGTGATTTAAGACTATTTGTTGCGTCTCTTGCCAAGGTGCGGATGCCGGGTTACGGTGATTTAACCCTTGATCGTCCGCGCAGGGTAGAGATGGATGGAGTGCGTGGATGTCCGAGGAAATCAAGACAAGGCGTAGCCGTCGCAAGTTGGCTGTGGTCAACACTGAGGAGCCCGTGGTTGCCGTTGAGCAACCGCCCGGCCCTCCGATGCTGACTCAGGCCGAGTTGGCGCAGCTTCGGATCTTTGAGCTTGAGGCTCGCGCTGCACGCGCTGAGGCTGAAACCAGCCGTATCCGCAAGAAGTATTTCCTCGCGCTGCTGGATCCCAAGGGAACCGTTGCAGCCGAAGAGAAGCGTCTGGCATCGCACATGGAAAACGCCAAGGAGTATGCCCGCAAGCACGAGACTCTGATGGCGCGTATCTCGATGCGATTGAATCTGGATCTATCCAAGTGTGCGTTCGACACCGAGACTGGTGTGGTTCACGTCCCTGACTCCGCTAAGGGCAGCAAGTAGTCGCCGGCATAGGGCTGGCGGCTAGCAACGGGGGGCGCTGCCCCCAATGGAGAGTAAGATGGCTATTCGTAAGTTTGTGTTCCTTGATCCGACCACGGGTCAGTACAAGGAGCAGACCGCTAGCGACAGCATTCAGGTCGCCAACGGCGTGGATGCGCTGGACGCGGTGAACAAGGGTCAGCTTGACGCGGTTGCGGCGGCGGCTTCGTCTGCGCTTTCGGCGCAGGTGACCTCGCTCCAGGCCGAGATTGACGCGGTTGAGGCGTCGGTTGCCGCTGAGCAGGCTCGCGCGGAGGGTGCGGAGGCCGCTCTGGCCGCCGACATCGCTGCCGAGGAGACTCGCGCTCTGGCCGCTGAAGCTGGTCTTGCTTCGGATATCGCTGCCGAGGCGTCTGCCCGTGGTATTGCCGTTGCTGGCGTTCAGGCTGCGGTTGATGCCGAGGTCGCTGCGCGTGAGTCGGCTGTTGCGGCTGAGGCTTCGGCCCGCGCGTCGGCGATTTCTGCCGAGCAGAGCCGTGCTGAGACTGCCGAGGCTGGTCTTCAGTCGGCGATTGATGCGGCGGCTGCGGCTGCGGCGTCGGCTCTTGCGTCTGAGGTTCAGCGTGCGACGGGTGTTGAGGCTGCACTGCAGGGCGCGATTGATCTGCTGAACGGCGCGGACACGGTTCCGGGCAGCGTTGCGTACGACATCAAGGCGGCGAAGACCGCGCTTGAGGCGCAGCTTGATGCCGAGCAGGCTGCTCGCACGGCGGCCGATGCGGATCTGCAGTCGCAGATTACGCTTGTCAGCACGCAGGTTACGGAGAACTACAGTTCGCTGCTGAGCGACATTCAGGACGAGGCTTCGCGTGCCCTTAGCGCCGAGGCCAGCCTGTCCAGCAGCATCAACTCCGAGATCGCCGCTCGCGAACTGGCCATCACTGGGGTTCAGACGGCGATTGATAACGAGGTTTCGGCTCGCATCGCGGCCATCTCCAACGTTGAGGGTCTGATCGCTGCCGAGACTTCGGCGCGCGAGGCCGCCATCACGTCGGTTGAGGGTGCGGTTTCGGCTGAGGAGGCGCGTGCGCTTGCGGCTGAGGGCAACCTCCAGACCGCGATCAATGCTGAGATTGCGGCTCGCGAGAACGCGATTGCGTCGGCGGTGTCGGACCTCAACGCCTCGATCAGCAGCGTGTCGGGTCAAGTTTCGACCGTTGCGGCCGACCTTGCGGCCGAGATCTCCCGTGCGACCGGCGCCGAGGCGGCAATTGCGGCTGACCTTGCGACCGAGGTTACGGCTCGCGAGGCTGGCGACACCAGCACGCTGGCTGCTGCCAAGCTGTACGCTGACGGCCTGTCGTCTGGCCTGAAGTTCAAGGACAGCGTGCGTTTTGCGATGCCGGTTGTGTACGAGGTTGACGAGGAGTCGTTCAACCTGCCGGCGCAGTTCCCGCAGTTCCAGGCGTACATTGCTGCGACCTATCCGAATTGGCCGCTTTGCGAGGTGGGTGATCGCATCCTTCTGTTTGTGAAGGACGGCGTTTCGGTTGACGCTGGTATCTACGTCGTCGTGACCGGGGGCACCCTGCAGCGCGCCCCCGACATGGCGGTTGGCTCTGACGCCTCTGGCGCGTTTGTGTACGTTGAGGACAACCTCGACACGGCGCCCCAGATGTCGGGCTCGTCGTACGTGTGTGCGAACCAGAAGGATAACGACATCGTTGGCACGGCTGCTCTGAGCTTTGTCATCTTCTCGCGGATGGAGAACCTGACCTTCCGTTTCGGCATTGAGAAGACCGACCTGAATCAGGTTCAGATCAAGCTGAACCAGACCAACCCCGGCCTCGTCGCGGACGGCAGCGGCCTGAAGCTCAAGGTTGGCGACTTCAACAACCTCGCTATTGACAGCAACGGTCTGAAGATGACCGGCACGCTGGTTGACGGCAAGATGGGTCTGGCTGACGACCTGCACTCGCACAGCGTTGTGGGTGTCAAGATCGCCAGCAGCGAGTCTGTCGGCGTGTTCGTCAAGGCCGGCGGCACTGCGGTGTCGCAGTCGAGCCCTGACGTGCTGGGCCTCGTCATCGAGAAGAGCGGCGGCGATGCGCTCGTCGTGACCCACGGCGTCGTCACCAAGTCGGCCGCTTCGTTTGCGGCTGGCGACACCCTGTACGTGGCTGACGGCGGCGGTTCGTTCGTTGCCTTCGGTGACGTGCCGAGTGGCAAGTACGCCATTCCGGTGGCGAAGAAGGTCGACGGAACCAAGATCCTGGTGCAGATCGGGACGGCGGTTCTGAAGGCGTAATGAGGGTTGCCTGACGCTCACCGGGACGCGGACCCCGTTGAGATAGGGCGGTGGGGGGCCATACGGGACGCCGTATGGTTCCCCACTCTTCCTTGTGTTCTACTGTTCGCGGAGGATTTGGAAATGGGCGACATGCTGATGGACTGCCCCCGATGCTGGGGTAAGAAGTGCGACCTGTGCAAGAAGACCGGCAAGGTGCCTGACCGGTATCTGTCGCCCCATTTCAAGTTGAGCGAGATGCTCAATACCCAGATTGGCCGGAAGAACGGGCTGGCGAATGATCCCACGCCTGAGATTGAGGCCAACCTGGAGAAGCTGTGCAAGGAGGCGCTGGAGCCTATTCGCGAGGTGTGTGGCCCCCTGCGGATTAACTCCGGCTACCGTTCGGATGCGGTGAACAAGGCTGTCGGCGGCTCGACGACGAGCGCGCACAGCTACGGCCTCGCGGCTGACCTGCATCCGATGAAGATCTCGTGGAAGGAACTGATGGACAAGGTGATTGCCAGCGGCCTGAAGCTGGATCAGATCATCTACGAGCATACGTGGGTTCACGTTGGCCTGCTGCATCCGAAGACGAAGAAGCAGCGCGGTGACAAGCTGACGATGTTTAACGTGGGCGGGAAGACCACGTACGAGACGTACAACCCGGACGACGAGCGGTTTGCGTAGGGGGCGGTCATGGAAATGCCTGCGATTGTTTCTTACGTCAGCCTTGCTGCGTGGATTGTCTCGTTTGCATGGGGCGTGCTGAAGGCTCGCGACTGGGTGGAGACGGTGGCGCTGAATGCGCTGAAGTCGGGCGAGGGTCGCACCGTGATGGTGGACGCCGTTTCTGACCGCCACTCGCGCGTCGAGGACAAGTTGGATGCTCTGACGCAGCACGTCACGTCGATTGCGGATCGTTTGGAGGGCCGCATTGAGGCGGTCGCGGTTCGCATGGAGACGCGGCTGGATCGGCTGGACAAGGACGCGCATCAGCTTGACGTGCGGCTCTCCATTATTGAGAGCGCGAGCAAGTAATGGGCACGCCACAAGATCCGTCTTGCGTCTGGCCAGAGGACCAGCGCGGCGCGGATGGCTGCTACCCGATGAAGTTGTTCTTAAATGCTACCGGCGGATGCGAGATCAGGCCGGGTGTATGTTTCTCTCTTGAGACAAATGTTGAGGCACCGATGAAGAAGCACAAGCACAAGGAAGAGATCAAGGTTGAGCCGGCGCCCGAGCATGAGCCGCTGCCGGATGTGATCCCGGTGGACACGGCGTCGATCACTGCGCCGCCCGAGGCGCCCGTTACGACCTCCACGGTGGGCGTGGATGCTGCGATTCAGCAGGTCAAGGCGCTTGTTCCTGCGGGCGCTGATGCCTCGCCTGGGCTGATGATCGGCGGCGCTGCGGGCCTCGCGGTCGTGGGCGCGGCGGTCAAGTTTGGCCCGTCCATGCTCAAGGCTCGCGCGGAGCGTCTGGCCGAGGAGAAGGCGCAGGCGCATGAAGAGAAGATGAAGCAGCTTGAGATTGAGGAGAAGCGCAGCGAGAAGCGCGAGGAGGGACACGAGTCGTGCTCCGTCCAGCGTGCGGCGCTTGAGGCCCGGCTGATGGGTCTGGTTGCCAAGCTGGAGGCGATTGAGGCCAAGATGGCCGCGCTGCCCAAGCAGGAGGTTGCGTTTGGGTCGATTGATCCTGACGAGTTGACCGAGCGGCTGGAGAAGCTGGAGAAGGCCATTAAGCCTGCCAAGAAGGCCAAGCGGGGGAAGCAATAATGACCAGCGACCAGAAGATTGAGCACATCCTTGCGTTCCTTGGCGCGCTCGTGCCGCTGATGTCGGCGCTCGCGTCGTTCATTAATCACAAGGTTCGCGTGGCTGAGTCTGAGGGCAAGCCGGTATCCGGCCTTGCGCTGAAGGCGGGCGCGGCGCTTAATGTTGGCGCGCTTAACCTTGACAAGGCTGTCCAGATGGCGAAGAAAGCCAAGAAGGGAAAATCCAATGAAGTTCAAGGATAAGTTGGCGGTTGCGAAGGTCGCTGTGTTCGGCGCTGCGTTTATTGCGCTGGCGTGGCTGGCCAATCAGTTCGCCAAGATGCAGGCCGCAAAGCAGCACAGCAAGGCGCAAGAGATCGCCGCCGAGATGAAGGCCAAGATTGCCAAGCTCCATGAGGAGCGCGCTGCCCAGAAGGAAGTGACGAATGCTGCCGTGGAAAAGGTGGATCAAGCCGCGATGGTGGATGCCCAGCGGAATCCTGTTGAATTCGCTAATTCCATTCTTCGTGACTACGGGAATGGCGATTCGGTCACCAAGGGCTGAGGAGCCCTGCCGCAACGAGGCGGGTCAGGTGATCTGTTCGGCCGAGGGGTTTAAGCGGCTGACCGACATCATCATTCAGACCAAGGCCAAGGCGGACAAGTGTGACCTGCGGCTGGCTGATGCCACCAAGGACGCCGAGCGTTTGTTCGCTGAAGTTGACGCTTGCCATAACCTTGTGCAAACGATTCCTCCGCTTCCGCCGCCGCCGAGCGCTATGAGGCCGCTGACCGGGTACGCGCTGGGGATCTTGGGGACGATCTCGCTAGCGGGCATGGCGGTGATGGACGTACCGTCCGGCGTGCGCTTCCCGGTGATGCTGGTGGGCTTCGGCCTCCTAGGTACCGGCGCCATCCTGGTGCTGCCCCAGTGATCTGCAAAGCATGCGGTCAGAACCTGCCGGAAAGTGACTTCTGGGCAGACAATACCGTAAAGACCGGGCGTCGCAGCAAGTGCAAGGCGTGCATCTATGCCGCACGCAACAGGCGTGGTCGCAAGGCCAGCAAGCGTCGCGCAAGCCTCTCAACGGTAATGATCTTGTCTGATGTCCACGTCCCCGAGCATGACCGGTCCTTCTGGCGTGCGGCGATGATGTGGATCAAGGACAACCGGCCGGGCGAGGTCATCCTGAGCGGCGACTTCGGCGAGTACTCCAGCGTGTCGCAGCACGGCGGCGCGAACGAGCAGAAGCTCGTGGACGACCTGACCAGCGTGAAGCAGGCGCTGGACGAGATCCGTTCAGCCGGTGGACCGGACTGCAAGATCACCTATTTGGAGGGCAACCACGAGTCGCGGCTACCGCGTGCCGTGGCCACTTGGGCGCCGACGTTCGCCGGGGCGATGGACCTGCCCGAGATGCTGGAGCTTGAGAAGCGCGACATTGAGTGGGTGCCCGAATACAAGCAGCCGGTGCATCGCGGGCTCCTGCGGGTGCTGCACGGTCATCAGGTGCTGGGCAAGTACGGGCCGAAGCACCACTCAGCCAAGGCAGCGGACGTGTATGGGTCCAGCCCATATTGCGAGATTGTGTACGGGCACGTTCACGCGGCGCAGCAGTTCGTCAAGCCGGTGGCCGGCGGGCACATCTCGTCGCAGTCCTTAGGTTGCGGACGGACGATTGGCGCGGACAAGGTGCGGTGGCTGGCCGGTCGAGAAGCCGGGTGGCATCACGGCTTTGCTGTGGCGTACGTGACCGACAAGGTGACGCAGGTGTATAACGTGAAGGTCCGCGACGGCCGGTTCATCTGGAATGGTCGTTTGTACGATGGAAGCGAGGCAGCGCATGTCGCAGCGTCCGCGCGCTGATTACGACGAGGATTCGACCGATGTCTCGACGGGAGCGAGCACCACTGCTGGGGGCGATACTGGTCTGGCTGACAGCCTACTTGATGCTGTGGCGTTGCTGACGCGCGTCAGTGTGCTGCTCGCAGAGGCCAACGCGGATGACTGGAAGGAAATGAAACCCCGCATTACGGCGCTAAGGTCAGCCATCAAGCTACTGCCCAAGGCTCCTCCACGCCGCAAGCGGGTTGGGTATTAGTGGCTGGCGAGGTAGGATTCGAACCTACGACAGCGCGGTTAACAGCCGCGAGTTCTGCCTCTGAACTACTCGCCAGTGATCTACTTCTTCCTTGCGCGCTCCAGCTTATTCAGTTGCGACAGCGCCCATCGGCGACCGGCAGTGCCGCCCCAGAGTCGCCACGCAATGCTGGCAGCGCTGGTCTTGTCGCCCTTGGGATCAACGCTGTGGCGCGCAAAAAAAGACTTCATGCGCTTGAGGGTGGACTCGCTCATGCCCTTGCCGTTGGCGAGATCGCGAGCGCGTGCCACGCCCACCTCAGTACCCCCACGACCATGCTTCTTGCGGTCCTCAAGGGCCTTGCGGGCGATGCTCTGAACAACTGACGGCGGCTTCGGGTTTTCCATGAGCTACTCCTGGTTCTGATTGTACACGCGCACCAGGTTGTTTGCCAACCAGTTTGCCACGTTGACGGTAACCGCGTTGCCAAGCTGGCGGTATCGTGGGCCGTCTGCCATCTGAAATCGCTTGCCCTTTGGGTTGATGCCCTCGCTATTCCAATCGTCAGGAAACCCCTGCAGTCGGCAGCACTCAACGGGCGTCAGGCGGCGAACGACAGATGCATCAAGGGCCGCCAGCGTCTGATGAACACGCACCGGAGGCTCGCCTCCGGTATCGGCATCGCTCATTCCCAGCGATCCGCCTGGTCCCTCCTGCCAGTTGAACGCCACGGCCCCGACGCCCATCCCGCCACGACCGCCTCCGGGGGTTCGCAGCGCGTTGGCCGTGCCGTCCTGCCGGTACTCCAGCACGCTCTCGCCGTCACGACCGCGCACCTCTAGGGTGTACGGAATCGCCGTGAACCCGTCCGCGCGCGAGTAATCGTGATTGGTCGTCTCAAGGCACGCCGATCTCTCTGGCGCGTACGTTGGTTCGCCCAAGCGATAGGCATAATTGTCGGTCGTAGGGTCGCCACCCTTGACGCTGTGACACGTCAGGGCATAGGCATTACCCCCCCCTGCAAGCTTCCAGCCACCTGCTCCAGAGCGGTTTTCAGTGCTGGCGGTAAATCCTTTCCGCGCTTGTCGGCTCTTCGGAGAATACCCGCGCACGCCTTCGGCGAGAGCCAGTACTTGATCGGCGCGTTCGCCTCCAAAATCCGCGACAAGGAACACTCGACGGCGACGCTGGGCGACTCCGAAGAAGCGGCTGTCCAAGACTCGCCACGCAATGTCACGCGCCCCGATGTCTGCCAGCGCGTCGATGACCGCAGCAAAGTCTCGCCCGGCGTTGCTGCTGAATGCGCCTGGGACGTTTTCCCAGACTGCAAAGTCGGGCTTGCCATGTCGCTCACGAAGCTCCCGAATAACTCTAACTGCCTCATGGAACAGACCGCTCCTCTCGCCCGCAAGGCCAGCTCGCTTGCCGGCCACGCTTAGGTCTTGGCATGGACTGCCGAAGGTCACGATGTCTACCGGCTCAAGGTTGTCGACGCCGATCTGACACACGTCGTCGTGCAGTTTGGCTTCTGGAAACCGCAGCCGCAGAACGGCTTGAGCCTTTTGATCAATCTCACAAGCCCATGTGGTTTTAAATCCGGCGCGCTCAAAGCCGAGATCAAAGCCGCCGATACCGGCAAACAGCGAGCCGATAGTTTTCATCATCCGCTCGTCGCCCAAGACTTCATGCGCTCGCGCACCGCGTCGGCAACCCAGCGGCTTACCGTGCGGCCGTCGGCGTCTGCCATTTCCTTGAGCATCTCGCGTTCTGCGTCGTTCAGGTCGTAGAGCACCACCCGACGCTTGAGTGCCGGTCGCTTCCCGGTCTTTTGCTTGGCCATGGTTTTCCCTATAGTGCGATGCGTTACCGGACCATCCGGTCAGGCACGGCGCTACAGTTAGCATCCCCTGCGACGCCACGCAACAACTTTTTTCGGAGCACGACATGGCCAACGTACCGACGAACAAGAAGCTGTGGAACCAGATCAAGGCGAAGATCAAGGAACGGTACGCGGTGTGGCCGAGCGCGTACGCGAGCGGCGCCCTGACCAAGGAATACAAGAAGCGTGGCGGGAAGTTTCGCAGCATGGCGCGCGGCGGGCTGACGCAGTGGTTTGCCGAGAAGTGGGTTGACCTATCGCGTCCGAAGCCTGGTGGCGGCTACGAGCCCTGTGGTCGAGAGGAGGCCGAGGGTGGCAACTACCCCAAGTGTGTGCCGGCGGCTAAGGCTGCGTCCATGTCCGAGTCGGAGCGCGAGAGTGCGGTGCGGCGCAAGCGCGAGGCCCAGGGCGGCAAGATCAGCAAGAAGCCAAAGCATGTTGCGACGTTCGCCAAGGCGCTGAAAAGCAGAAGGCGCACCGAGTAGCCCCGATGCGCCCTCCGATGTCGGATTAACTAGCGACTACCAAGGATCAACGTCGTCAGCGACCGCAACCTTGGGGGCCGCAGCGACCGGCTCGCCCGTCCTGAACGACTGCACGCTCTGGGCGTTCAGCTCCAGCGACGTGCCCTTGCCCTTGGCGCTCTCAAACTCGCGAAGCTCAATGTCGCCCGAGCAGGACACCAGCGAGCCCTTCTTGACGTACTGGCTGACGAACTCAGCCGTCTTGCCCCAGCAGGTCACGCGCACCCACGTCGTCGGCTTGTCCTTGCCCTTCGACACCGGAATGCTGAACCCCACCGCCTTGCCATTCGCGCGCGGCTCAGGATCCTTCGCAACGTACCCAACAACGCTACCGCTAAACGTACCAGCCATGGTGTTACTCCTGGGCCTCTATTGGCCCGATTAAGCCGGGTTCATCCCGGCATCCTTGAGTCCAGCCGCCTCGCGTACCCACAAAGGCAGCCGGTCATATTCCCATCGGTGCAGCGCCCCGAGGCGCCGCAGTTCAGCCATCGCATTCGGGTCGTGCAGCCTAGTCGCTAGTTCGCACAGCCTCGCGTATACCAACTTCGACTCGTCCACTAGCGACCTCCCTTAGCCTTGCTTCGGCCTCCAGCAGGTCGCGCCGAGGTGCGCCCCGGCGTTGCGCTTTCAGCCACTGCGACAGTGCTTCCTCTAGCAACTCCAGCCTCGTCATCATCCACCAGCGCGGCCGGGCCGCAATACCATGTGTACTTGCGCTTGTTGATCTTGACCGGCTTGCGGTCCTTGCACTTATGCCACGTCGCGGGATCAAAGCCCTGCGTTGCCACGGGCGCGTCAGGAAACACGTAGTGCATGGTTGCTTGGGCGATGCCGACGCCGAGCAGGGCCGACGCCGCGATCAAGCAGACTGCGTATCGGACGACGTACATGTACACTCCGCGACGATTGCGTTTAGCCGCTCTATTTCCTGCAATAAGCCGAGGATCACCTTGGCGTCCTTGCTGATCCCGCTCTCGTACACGTAGGCAAGCTCTTCCAGTTCTTCGGGCGTCATTAGTGCATCTTTCCGCGAGCGATTTCCGCTTCAATGTAGTAGACGCCGCGAGGCTTGATCACCTTCTTGCGGCGAGCCAGTGCGTCCCGGCACTTGCCGCACATCTGTAGCCCGTTGCGAAGCTCAAGTCCATCGCAAGCTGCCTGGACCGGGCACAGTAGCGAGGTCTTAGGCTTTGCCATGACGCATGCTCCGCACAAACTCAGCCGCGATTGCGACGATGAGTTCGAGATCTGGGCTGATGGGCTTCGCCATACGATACTCAAAGCGCCCGTAGCGGTACCGCTTCTCCAGCTTATTGCTGCCGTGCGCCGGCCGCCGCAGTAGCCGCATCGTGGCCGAGGCCGTGTTCTCCGGACATTTCGCCCGCTTGGCGACCTCGCTGATCGTGTGCCACTGGCCGTCGCCCATGATGTTCTTGACTGCCTTCAGCGTCGTCATCACTCAACCTCCCGCCATGCGTCCACGCTGGCAACACGCACCACACCGGCCGCCCGAAGCTCGCTCATCAGTCCGTCCATCTTCTCGCGCAACTCCTTGCCCTTGAGCCCCTTGGCCTTGAGCGACCGCTCCAGCGCCGCCTTGCTCGTCGTCGTCTTGCTCTCCAGCGCGTCCTCGCAACCGGCCTCGCAGATCAGGCCGACGCCCATGGCCATGTCCTGACCAGACAGACTAATTGACTCGCGGTCCACCGAGGTCTTGACCCACCTCTTGCCGCCGGCCAGCGGGATGCCGTCGTTGTTGATGGCATAGATCTTAAGCGCCGCTTCCATCTGCTCGCACGCGGCCTGGACTTGGCGCAGTCGGACCAGCAGTGCAGCGGCCTGATCCTTCGACGTGATCTCCAACTTTACCGGCTCAGCAGGAGCAATAGCAGTCGTCGCAACAGCCGTAGCTGGACAGATCGCCACCACCCGGCAGCGTCGGCAGTGGAGGCCCGGCGTCGGGCTCGACGTGGGGACGGCTTTGACCAGCGCTTGAACCTCCGACGCGACCACATCCAGATCCAGCGCGTCAAGCGTGTGCGTCGTCGTGCGTACCTCGTCGCCGATGCGGACGATGGCCACCGTGACATTACCCACTCCATGCGCCCGGCTGACGGCCAGCGCGTACATTTTAAGCTGCCAGTTGTGTTCCGCGTCGGCGACATGGTGGCCGAAGTCGTTGCCAGTTTTCCAGTCGACGATGATTGCCCCGTCGTCGGTCAAGGCCAGTGCGTCAATGGTGCCGGCGATGCAGCCGGGAGCCACCTCGTACTTGCGCGCCATGCTGGACCCAAGCTTGGTCGCGGTGTCGGTCGCGGGGTCGTAGCTGTAGGCCACCTCTGCCTGCCACAGGTAAGCGCCGAGCGGTGCGGTCTTCCACCACTCCATCCACGTCCTCATCGCCTCGCGGGCCTCTGCCGATACATGAACCTCGCTGCCAATGATGCTTGCCTCAATGGCCGCATGGATCTCTGACCCAAGCTGCATCGCATCAGTCGGCGGCGTCGGCGGCGGTGCAATGACCTCCGGTCGCGCCCACCACTGGCAGCGCCTCAGGACCGGGAGCGTCGAGCCGGTGATGTTCACGCAGCACCTCCGAGAGCGTTGCGCTTGCTGACGTAGGCATCACGCAGGGACATCTGCTCGCTGGAGTCGAGCGAGCCCTTGGCGGCAGAGATCTTCGCGGCCACGGCCTTGAGCGAATCCATGTCCCCGGCGGCGTCAATCTCGCCCAGCAGCATGTCCAGTTTGCCCTGTGCCGGAAGGACCGTCACGGTTGCCGGCTGCTGCACCGGACGCTCATCGCGCTGCGACTGGTCAAGCTCCGAGCTTTCATAGAGTCCTGAAAGTTCAGAGGACCACCCACGCCGTAACGCGCGCGCTTCAGCACACTTGCTGAGCATTACCCTAGGCTTGGACCTCCAGATGGGCGAGGAGCCCTTGTACTCCTCGTAGTACGCGCTCTCCTCAAGGTCGAACCACTGGCCGGCAACCATCTTGCGGACGGTGACAAATGCCGCGACGAGGCCGCCGTTGGCGTCGTACTCAAACCGCGTCGGACCTGGGGCGTACGTACCCGTGCGCTCTGCGATGGCACGCAGGCCGTCGATGCTGACGATGATGCCCTGCGGCGTGAAATAGACCTGCTTCACGAACGGGTCGAGCCCGCGCGACTTGCACGTCTGGAGGAACAGAGCCAACTGCGCGTCGGACGCACCCTTGGCAACCGTCTGCTTGATCACCTCTACCTGCTCACGGGTCCAGTCACTGCTCTTCACAAGGTTAGACATTTGTCGCTTCTCCTAGTTCAGGGTGGTGGTGGTCTTGCCGTTGATCTCAGCCAGCAGCATCTGCCGCGCCTGTACGGCAGCGCCGTACCGGCACACATAGCCGTCAAGCTCATCCTGCGTCAGGCCGCCCGTGTACCGCTCCTGCGCGGCGCAAAGAAGCTGCCGAGCACGGCGCACCTCCTCGTCGCGAGCGGCTGCCAGCGCGTTGTCGTGGTCGATGAATGCTACGAGTCCCATCACTTGCTCCCCTTTCCGTAGTTGAAGAAGCGGGCGCTAGCCTCGCTGAACTCCTTGGCTGCGCTGACGACAAGGAAATGACCCTTCGGGTCAGCCTTCGCCGCCGCCGATGCGATCAGGGCAAGACTCATGGTTGCGTCCTCGTACTGTTGTTTGAGCGCCTTGAACTCGTCACTGTAGCTGTAGCTGTAGTCCACGTTGCCTCCTCGTCGCTGACTGCGACTGTCAAAACGTGTAGCACGATCCTGTTGTCGTCGTCAACAAAAAGATGCTTTCGGTCTTAACGTGCCTAGATTGTTACGTATTTTTTTCGAGCCCGCACGGCAGCGCACGATGTCCTTGACACGCTGTCCACGAGTTTGTACCACCGGCTCTCGACTGGAGGTCGCATGAGGAAGAACAAGGAACTGAAGCCCGCCCGAGCTATCCCCGTGCTGGAGGACTGGCTGGCCAAGCAAGACATGGCGCAGACCGATCTGGCGAAGAAACTGGGCACCACCCGGCAGGCCGTGTCGTCCTGGTGCGTCGGCCGCGTCACGCCGGGGCTCTACTACTGCCTCGCCATTGAGGAGCTTACGGACGGCGCGGTGCCTCTGGAGGCATGGCTGTCCGAGGAGAAGGCTGCGGCTATCGACGCGATGCGGAGCAAGCCGTGACGACCCTTGAGGCGATCCTCATGGTTGCGACGGGCGTCCTTGGCGTCGGCTGGCTGCGCGCGCACTCCGAGATGGTGGCCGCACAGTCCGAGCGGGACGACGCGATCAAGCAACTTCGCGCACTTGCATCATCCTATGGCCGTCCAGTTGACAGGCGGTCGCAGCCGAAGTAAGGTCCGCAAAAGATCGCGGGCTGTACCGGCAGCTTGAGGTCGAAGATCTAGGGCGAAACATCATTCCCCATCGCCCCGAGGGGCGTGTCTGACGGCCGGTACCGTTGGATGCGCCCCTTGTCTTTGGTGCAACATGCAGAAGGAAACCACTTGGATCGCGGACGATGGTTCGCGCTTCCGATTCTTCACTCGCGGCAACCAAGTCGTGATTGAGATCGATTTTGGGCAGCACGGCATTGACGTGCCCCTGAGTGCAACCGAGGCCCGGCAGATCGCCTATAGGCTGCGCCAGTTGGCTAACGAGGCCGACGTGGGGATCAAATGAGGTACCGCAAAGTCTCAACCCGCATCTGGGCGGATGATCGTTTCCTTCGGCTGTCCAAGTCACAACCTAGCGCGCAGACGCTGTTCCTCTACCTGATCACCGGACCGCACTCCACAAGTCTCCCCGGTCTGTTCGTGGCTGGCGAGGCGATGCTGGCTGAGGCGCTGGGTTGGGACATGAAAGGGTTTCGGGAAGCCTTTGGGGAACTGTTTCGGGATGGTTCCGGCAACGGTCACGACTACCCCTTGGCGATGGCCGACTGGGATTCTCGTTTGGTTTTTTTGCCGAGGGCGATCCGGCACAACCCGCCCGAAAATCCTAACGTGATCAAGGGCTGGAAGGCGATCTGGACGGAGCTTCCCGAGTGCAGCCTTAAGTCGTTAGCTTACGCTGTGTTTGAGGCTGAAATCGCGTTGATCGGTGACGGTCACGCCAAGGCTTTTGCCGACAGCATTGAGCGCCCAAAGGGTTTCCGAAAGGGTTCACTGAAGGATTTCATAAAGGGTTTGGGTAACGGTATGCCAAATCAGGAACAGGAACAGGAACAGGAACAGGAACAGGAGAAAAACCTAGCGCTTTTTCTGACAGAAAAAGACGCGGCGCCGGGCAAGGAGCCTAAGCGTCGGGGGCGACCGCCGAAGGACCAGTCACCGGAAGCTACTGCCGAGCGCGAGGCCGAGAAGGCCGACGGCGAGCGGTGGATGGCCAAGGCGCGGTCGATCTTGGGGCTGGACGAGACGCAGGCCCGGTGGAGTACGGCCACCTGGATGGCGTTCCGGCGGGCGCGCAAGGCTCGCGGGATTGAGCAGCTTATGCAGGCGCTGGAGGGTTTGACCGGCGACAAGTTTAGCGCGACGGCGGGTCTTGGTTGGCTGATCAGTGACAACGGCATCACCAAGGGCTTGGCGAAGTTCAGCGCGGGCGCATCGGGCGTCCACGTGTCTAGGGTGCAGCACCGCGTCGGCAGCAGCGCTGACGGGTACGACCCATTTTTGTGAGGGAGGCAGTGACCATGCGAGGACTGAAACTGACGGCAAACGAGATCAGCACATTGCAACGATTCAAGACGCGGGCAGCGCTGGCGTTGCAGGTCATCCGCGACACCCGGCGAAACGATTGTCCGCGATGCACGGGACCGGACTGCGAGGTCGCAATGGCCTGCACGTCGCGGCTGGACTCCGACACCGAGGAGCACGGTTTCTTTGATGGACCCATGTGCAAGCACGCGCCGGACGAGAAGCGCCGTCAGGCCGAGGAGGAGGCCACGAAGGCTCGCGAATACCGCATGCAGCATGCCGGCGTGCCTGACCCGACGCTGGTGAAAATGCTGGCCGGCGTTCGCGTGATGCCTCGCGTGCCTCGCGCATGGTACGGCGTCGAGGGGCAGGAACTTCGCGTCGGCGCGGAGCAGATCGCCGAGGGCGTCGAGGCGTGGCTGGCGTACCCTGACTGCCACTGTTTGCTGCTGATTGGGGACGTTGGCACCGGCAAGTCTACGGCGGCGGCTTGGGCGGTGGCATCCACGGCGGCGAATAGCCTGTGGCTCCCGGCCCGCACGGTGGACGATCTGGAGCGGTGGAAGCTGGTGTCGTCGCTCGCGTACTCTGCGGAAATGTTGGTGATCGACGACATCGGGACCGAGCGTCAGACGGAGAGCGGCTTTGGCGTCGAGACGCTGGCGAACTTGTGGGTCGACCGGCTGGACTCCTGCAAGCGTACTCTCGTGACCACAAATCTGTCGCCACAGGCCATCGTCCAGCGATATGGTGACCGGCTGCGGTCCCGGCTTACTCGCCGTCCGCAGGTTGGCTTTGTCGAGGCGGGCGCGGTGGACCTGCGACGACTGAAGCGCGATTACGAGGCCCGCGTTGGCGCGGCGAAGGACTTTAGGAGCGGGCGATGATGACTGACACTGGCTGGCAGCGCTGGGCTGACAGGATGGACGTGCCAGATGACCAGCTTGAAAAACTGGCCGACGACTGCGTGATGCACCTCCAGCGGCGCCCGAAAGAAAGGTATTTCGCCGTGATTGCGGGGAGCGCCTTGGCGGTGGCTGTCCGGCACGACGACGGGACGATCCTGGCATGGCAGACGGACGTGCGGGCCGAGAGGATGGTGGAGCCGTGACCGTGACCGTACCCGTTAGGCTGGTAAGCGAGGCGAATATGCGAGAGCACTGGGCGACGAAGCACCGACGCAAGAAGCAGCAGCAAAGCATGGTGAAGTTGGTGTTTGTGTCGCACAAGGTTCCGCAGCCGCCGGTCGTCGTCGCAATGACCCGCATCGGCGCCCGCAAGCTGGACCCGGACAACCTCGCCGGCTCAATGAAGCACGTTCAGGACGCGGTGGCAGACATCCTTGGCGTGGATGATGGCGACGAGGCTAGGGTGCGGTGGGTGTACCAGCAGCGCATTGGCAAGCGGGGCGAATACGCCGTGGAGATTGAGCTTAAACCTGTTGACACGCTGGGCGAAGCTACGCCCGTGAGGTAGACGATGTCAGAGATTACCACGACTTGCAAGACCTGTCAGGTGCAGCTTGGGCGGTTCAACCGGACGGGCTACTGTCAGGAACACGCAAGAACGGCCCTCCCTTGCGTTATAGAGGGCTGTAGCGGCCGGGTGGCTGTCTGGGCCAAGCGAGGCCACTGCGCGCGCCATAAGGCAATAGCGGACGCCGCAAGCCGTGTCAGCAAGGACATGACGTGCCGGTCGTGCAAGGGGCCGGTCGTCAAGCTCAACAAAACCGGGTACTGCTCGACGTGCATCGACAGCGTGCGTAGGTGCATCGCCGAGGGCTGTGGGCAGCCGGTCGCAGCGTGGAGCAAGCGCAGCGTGTGCTCGCGGCACATCGCCTGGGGCCGTAAGCTGGCGCCGACTCCCGCAGGGCCGCGCCCTAGACCCTCTCGCTGGGACGGCTGGCTGTGACACGGCCGGCGACCGACGACACGGGGCATGGGACCGCTGGTCGCGCCCGGAAGCGGATCAAAGACCTGTTGGCCGACGCCTGGGATCACCGGGAGGTCGAGGGCGGGTGGCTCATCCGAGCGCCGATGGATCCAGTGGGCCGATGGCAGCGCTGGGATCGGATCGACAAGGAATGGGCTGTTTTGCAGGGCTTTTGAAAACCGCATGCGGTTTTGCACTACCCTCATGCGGCTGTTTCGACAAAGGTGTTGACATCGGTGTCACACCCTGCTAGACATAGTGAACCGGCAGCGAGCCGGATGGAGGAAGACATGGGTGACACGGCAGAAATTGTCAGGCGGGTGGAACAGGCGCTGCGCGATACGGTCGATCAGTGGGGCGAACTGGCGTGTGATGTAGACTACCTCGCGTCAGATCCCCAGTGCGACGAGTCTGTCAGCTACGAGGTGCGCCTTGATGTGTCGGTGTGCGCGCGGGAAGAGGAAGACATCTATCTGGTGTATGTCGCCTTTGACGACGACGATTCTCGCGGCCGAGTGCTTGACGACACCATCGCTCGCGCGGCCATGAAAAACTTCCCTGAATGCGAAGACTTGGACGAGGAGGGCGAGGCGTTGCAGGAAGAGTTTGAGTGGTACGCCAAGCATCGCCTAACGCCGCTCATCAAGGGACTCTACCCGGACGTGGATGTGGACCAACTTGAAACCGGTAGGTTTTTGGCGACGTATGGCCTTTGGAAGAAGGGGCAGTAAAATGAATGAGACTCAGTTGTGCGCTATCGAGCAGTCCATCCGCGATGAACACCATTCAGAGTTGCGGTGGCCGCATTACGTGCTGCTTGACCTGATCGCTGAAATCCGTCGGCTGCGCGGCGAAGGCTGCAACCTCCTTCAGATGGACGGCACGACGACTCCGCTGTGCAATGCCTGTCTGGAATGCGCGTTTCTGCGCGGAGCCAAGGCGATGCGGGAAGCAATCGCCAAGGACTTTGATTGCGTCATGCCGGACTGTCGTGGGTGTGCGGAAGCCGACCGCGCAGCTTATGTCCGGGCCTCGCTGATCCCGGAGGACGAGTGAGCGAGATCAAGAAGCTGCGGGCGCTGCTCGCGGAGGCGCGACCTATCCTGTGGCTGCATCGTCCGGCAGGCGATATGGACTGTGACTGCCGCGAATGTAGTGCAGTCGTTGAGGTTGTCGCCCGCATTGACGCCGCGCTCGCGGAGTCGCCGAGCGGTGACATGGGGCCGGATGTCGTCAAGCAGCGACAGTCGGAGGACAAGTGAGCAAGCGCACGCGCAAGCACGACCAAGACAAACCGGATGCATTTACCGAATGCTACGCTTGCGGGCGATGGGTCGGGCTTTCTGGGGAGCGGGATCACTTTCCTGTTCCGCATTCGTTGGGCGGCGTTACAGTCCTGCCTATTTGCCAACCGTGCCACGATTTAAAGGATCGCATTCCACTTGATGGTTGGCGGCCTGACGAGGCGCTTATTCAGCTTTCGCGACTGTGGGGGAAAGCCGATCCTGGCGAGCGATTAATGCTGGCAAAGATGTTTCACATAGCAAGCCAAGGCGCAGCCTTTTTGGGAGCGTTCATGCAGGCATGCGGAGGTTTGGTCCCGTATGGATGGCAGCGAAATGAAGACGGAAACATTGTCCGCTGTGAGTCCGAGCAAGAGGTTATGGCGGCGTGTCGGTCGCTCAAGGATGACGGCTGGACCGTTGCTGCGATTCACACTGAGTTGGTCCGGCGCGGACTGTTAATGGCTGGAGGCAGCAAGTGAGCGAGCTTGGCCCCACTGAGCGCATTGAGATCACCGAGGAGAGCAAGGATCTGACGGACAAGATTCACCGTCTGGTGCGGCGATTTAGCCGTGATCTGGTGGACTTGGTGTATCAGGAGCTTGGCGCGCGAAAAGTCGTCGTCAAAGGCAAACCTGGGCCGAAGCCCGGTTTCAAGCATAAGCGCAGACCGTGCCCGCTATGCAACATGAACGAGAACAACCATAGGCGGTACGGGTACATCTGCAAGGACTGTCGAGCGGGCAAGGAGATCGGCCACCGGACGAAGATGAAGGACGTTTTCGGCGAGAAATGGAAGCGAACTAAGAAGCGGGGCGATCACTTGGGGCCGGCATTCAAGGTCACTGTGCCGATTCCGAAGAATATCCCCGTGCAGCCCAAAGACGTGCCCGTCGAGGACTCCGAGCCTGATTTCCTTGACAGGCTGGTCGAGATCGTGCCTATTGAGACGCCGAAAGCGGCAGAAAAGCCGAAAAAGAGCAGCGACGACATGGATTTCTTCTCATGAGTGAGCGCACGCAGATCTGCGAAAAAATCGTACGATACGACGGCCGCGAGGGTCTTTGTTTGCGGGCGATTGGGCATCGCGGCGCCTGTATTTGCTTCCGTAAGCACGCGGCAGAAGCTGAGGCATTTGCGCGAGGCGTCGAAGCCATGCGCGAGGCGTCTGTACTGGTTGCCAGCAGCCTAAAGAAGCCCGCCGACATCGCGGAGGCCATTCGCGCGCTCTCTCCCGAGGACGCTGCTCATGAGTGACTTTGTGATTCTGGACGGCATCCACGACGCACGGAATCTGATTTATGCGACGTGGCTCAGGTCGTATCAGGCCAACTCGCTCGCCGCCAAGCATATCGGCCGCGATGACTTTTTCGCGGGCCACCACTTGGTGCTCGACCGGATTTTTGCGCGCGAGCCCATCGTGCGGCTGGCGGTTATGCCCGAGTCGCCCGAGGTCGTCTTCGGCTGGTCCGTCACCGAGCCGGGGATGGTGCATTACGTGTATGTGAAGCCCGCATTTCGGCGTCACGGCATCGCGCGGGCGCTGCTGGATCACGTCAAGGCCCCGTTTACCTATACCCACCACACCTATATCCTGCGCGATCTGCACCGGCACGTTGCCGGATCTGCTTATAACCCGTACGCAATTTCTTCCGGAGGAAACATACAGTGAGCACCGACACCACCGCACCCACCGAAACCCAGCCGCGCACGCTCGACGGAATCAAGGCGGAATATGGCAACCTCTGCGCCCGCCTGGGTGATCTCGTCGTCCAGCAGCGTCGGCTCCACGATGCGGCCGAGCACGTCATCCGCACGATTGAACAGCTTGAGCAGGAAGCGCGAGCCATTTCGGCCAGCGAGCCGAAGGAGAACTAAATGTCCAAGGATAACAAGGAAGTGCAGCCGGGCAAGGAGCCCATCGCCAGCGTTCGCATCCGCACCGGAGGCGTCCACTACAGCGGAGCGCGCATCGTTACCACGCTGACGACGGATCAGAGCGCGACCAATATCGCCGGCTCCAACGTCATCGTCTGCCACAGTATCCGCTTTCACCCAGCGGGCGTGGTCTTCGAGGCTGCGGCCAACGAGGGCGGCGGCACCCATGTCGTCCCGTATGCGAACGTCGAAATCGTTACCCTGGCGGAGTAGTTAACGCAGCGCGTTGTGATCCCGGATCTGCGTTAAGCGGGGTTTGTCAAAATGGCAAAAAACAACCCTGACAAACTGACATTTCGGCAAGAGCAGTTCATCGCGGAATTCATTAAGGACCGCAACGCTACCCAAGCCGCGATCCGCGCCGGCTACGCCGCCTCGTCCGCCAAATCCTTGGCGCTTAACAACTTGAACAACCCGGTTGTCATGTCAAGAATCAAGGAGTTGACAGAGCGGAATTCCGAATCAGCCGGGGTCGATGCAAGCTTCGTTTTGCGCGAGCTAAAGCGCGTCGCAGAGCAAGAAGATGTCGCGCAATCGACAAAAGTGCGCGCGTTGGAGCTAATCGCCAAGCATCTTGGCATGTTGGAAGACCGCTTGACCGTGAAAACGGACAGCTTGTCACCGGAGCAGCGCGCCGAGCGCGTTGCGATATTGATTGAGCGCGCGTCGAAGCGTGGCGAACTGCCGTAAAGCAGCCGGATTCGCGTAATGTGCGACGTTGCGTGCCGTTGTTCGCAGTGCGGGGCACTGGAACAGACGGATGCATAACACCTAATCCGCGCGGTGACATGTAACTACATGCCCCGTGCCAAAAAGCGTGTCAAGAGCTAAATCGCATGGCCGATTTCGCTAATAACTGCGCGCGTTTAGCCGTCTTTTTTGTGACAACGGAATAGTGCGACGTTCTATTTATGGAGTAAAAAAGTGCGAGGCCCCGGCCTGGTGACCGGAGCCCCGTTAATGTGCGCGCGTCGATTATTCGGTCATCGCTGCAACGGCCTCGTCTAGATCCTTTCGCATGCTGGTGCCGATGTAGCAGTGCTTTCGGAGCCAGTTGTAATCATCGTCTCCCCAAGCCTGCATAAAGTCGTTCATCCTGGCCTGTGCCTCTTCGACTGCGCGATGCAGCTCGCGCTGGTGATCAAGCATGGTTTCTCCAAAAGCCTGAAACACTTCGTTCGCCTCGTCCTTGGTCATGTCTGCCTCATCGCGCCAGCAGGGCCAGCGCTAGGTTTAGGGTTAAGAGCCACGCAAGGTAAAGCGCGCGCCACAACGTCACCGCGCTTCCCACTGCTTCCAAAGTTGCGCGGCGGTCAGGGCCTGCCACGTGCGTTGCACTTCGCGTCGGGCTTGTGCGCGCGCACAGGTCTCGCATAAGGCATCCCCGTCGAGAATCGTATCGGCAGGGGCCTCCGCGCATTGCTCGCAGTAGTAGATCCGATAACCTGGTGTGAGCGGATGGCCGATCATGGCGTCACCGCAATGATGAGGATGCGTCGGTTGTGCTCGCCCCGTTCCTCGCCGACGGCAAGACCGGCCTTGCGGAGCCGCGTCATAAGATTGCGCCGCGACAGGTGATAGCGCGCTGAATACCGGCGGGCCTTGCCTGCCAGCGTCGAGCCGCTGATCGCCTCGAACCCAAGGATCACGTTTCGCTGATAGCATCCGCGCGCCAATGCTAGCGCCCTGTCGAGGACGTTTTCGTCCACCCTGCTCCATCCGCCCATGCGTCACCCTTGCGGCTCACGGCCGCGTTACTCCGGCAGAATGCCGGAAGGGAGCCCCCGCCGCGCGAGAACCCCCGTCCGATCTTCCGTCAAGCGAAATACTTCCGTTGCGCGTCCGTCAGGTTCCGATTTCCGTGGTACACAAGCCCGATGCGCGTGTCGCCATTGATCGCGGGCCAGTCTGATTCGGAGCCGTCCACATAGTCGGCCGCGATGCGGTCCTCGTGCGTCGCGAAAATGCGCGCGTGAGGAAAGTCAAGGTCAAGGTCGACGTCGTATTTCCCGCCCATGGACTGCGTCACGTGGAAGTTGTGCGGGAGGGCCGCCCAATCAAGGTGGAAGCTTTTGGTGTACGCATAGAAGACGACTGACGGGAATGCGCCTGCGATGCGGCACCAGGCGTCAAGGTAGGCTTGGCTGAAAAAATCGCCACTGTCGTGCACGCGAACGATACGATACCGCTTGGTAAGCCGCGTCAGATCCTCGATGGCGCCCGCAACGAAGGCTTCCGCATCCGCGATAAAGGCATCTAGATTGTGCTTCCGCGCGGCCTTCACGCTGGCCCAGGTATAGGAGCCCTGTTTGGCATAGCACACGCCGCGACACGCGAGCGCGCCGGGACATGTATTCAGGACCTGCCCCGCTAGCTCGAAGTTGAAGTCTGCCGGGATGCCGTAACCTAGCACACGCTCGCCGGCGCCGGACGTCTTCTGCAACTTGGAATTGTTCTCAGCCCATTTCAGGAATGACATAGCTTGTCCCTTCGTTGTCCCGTCACGCGGGAACTAGGTTTACCGCTTGTGCGCCGCGAGGGCGCGCCTTGCGAATGCCTCATCGATGGATGCGTCAACGCGCGAAGTGTACGCAAGGGCCGTCGCCAGGAGTGAGGCGATCATGAATGCAAGGGCGAGGGATTCGCGCATTAGTAGTCTCCGAAGGTACAGATGGGCGCGCAGCGGGATGCCGCGCAGTCGTGCGCCATGGTCGACACGCCGCTGAAGCGACGCGGGGTTGCATGCCACGCCCCAGGGGCGGCGCCCGCGATCAGCTCGTCGCAACGGGGGCAACCGGGAGTCTTTCGTCCGAAGGACGGGCCGCCGCAAGTGTGAAGCCGCTTGGTTTCCATGGTCACTGCCTCCATCGTCCGG
>Ga0075471_10000273_pt1 | contig 29553 bp, 27 predicted proteins | sample DEB19_08_DNA_2_FD_74787 | JGI IMG/M metagenome (GOLD analysis project Ga0075471, IMG submission 74787) | Aqueous microbial communities from the Delaware River and Bay under freshwater to marine salinity gradient to study organic matter... | ecosystem: Environmental > Aquatic > Marine > Coastal ...
GAGCCACCCGGCAGGTTGCGCAGCCGCACCATGCGTCCGCCGTGGATGGCGATAGCCGAACCACCCATGCCGTACACCCCCATCATGGCGTTCACGCCGAAGAAGCCGTACCGGCCGATCGTGGCGACCTCGGTGGTCGCGCCGTCGGTCAGTTCGCCCTGAATGTTCAGGACGCAGGTGAGCGGAAAATAGAGATACGAGTACGCGGCCCGGGTGTTCGGGATGACGTAGCCGTTCGGGACGTCGAAGGTTTCGAGGAATGGCCGCAGTCGCAGATAAGCGTCTTCGGGCAAAGACTTCAGAAAGTGGTTGTCGGATCTGGATGACAGGTGATCGTGTAGCCGCCACTGTTCTGCATTCATTCAGAAGCTCCAGTCCAGAGTTTCGTTCTTGATAGGATTACGTTACGGAATCTCCTCTCCGGCCTTCTGTGCGGTGGACCACAGTTTTTCCAATGATCGAACTACACACGACCCGTTTGCGATTGCGCGAATTCACGGCGAGCGATGCCGCGATGGTGCTGCGCCTGCTCAACGAACCCTCGTTCCACGAATTCATCGGCGATCGCGGGATACGCACGCTCGCCGAGGCCGAGCAGTATCTGCAACAAGGCCCCTGCGCAAGTTATGTGCAACACGGTCACGGCCTGCTGCATGTTTCTTTGGCCGGCGACGGCAGCGCGATCGGCATGTGCGGACTTTTGAAGCGCGACGGTTTGGACCATGCCGACGTCGGCTTCGCGCTGTTTCCCGAGTTCTGGAACCGCGGCTACACGACCGAAGCTGCGCGCGCGGTCATGGCACACGGCCGGGACACTCTCGGCTTGGGGGCGCTGCTCGCCATCACCTCGCCGCACAACCTGCGGTCGATCCACGTGCTCGGAAACTTGGGCTTCGCTTTCGTCGAGTGCAAGTCGCTGACCGCGAATGCGTCAGCGGTGAACGTTTATCGTTCGATGCCGACGCAGGGTTGACCGCCGCACCGGATCAGCGCCCGAAGGTACGCGCCGCTTCGGCCATTGCCGTGACCATGCGGCGCTCGGCGACGCTCAACAACGGATTCCAGGCATCGAAGATCAACACCACGCGCAACGCATCGCCGTCGTTGCGCGCCTCGTGTTCCAGCGTATCGTCAAAGGCCAGAATACGCCCGACTTCCCAATCGCACTCGTCATAGCCGACGCGATAACGGCAACCGGGCGGCACGATCAGCGGCAAGTGGACGACGATGCGTGCGTTGGTTTCGCCGTGATGCGGCGGGATGCGCGTCTTCGGCGCGAGCGCGGAGAACATGGCGTTGGGACAAAGCCCGCCGATGTCGGCCATCTCGACGGCCGTCAACGCCGCGCGCGTCGTCGGACAGCGACCGAGATTGTCCTCGACCGGAGTGCCCGCGCGCCAAAGATGATAGGCGCTCCAACGCGTCGAATGATTGAGTTCGGCCCATTGGTTCACCGGTTCACCGGGGCGATAGCCGATGTACGGGGCAAAACCCTCGGTGTGCGTTTGCAGCACCTGTTCGAGTTCGCCGCGGATTGCGCTCGTCTGCGCTTCGAGCGCCTCGGCCCACGCAAAATGTTCGCGCTCGAAAAACGGGATCGCCGGCAAGCGCGGCACATGCAGTTGGTTGCTGTCGGCGACGTACGGTCGGCTACGCCCCGCGAAAATCGAAACCGCTTCACGCCAACGCGGCTGGGCGCCGGCAGGCAAGTCGGCGTGCAGGTCTGCCAGTTTCCCGCGCAGATATTTTTCATAGTCGAGCGAATGGCGACGCACGAGCTCGCTGGCGTGACGCAATTGCTCGCGCAAAAAATCGGGCCATTGCGGCTCGGGCGGCGCGACTCGCAACGCGTTGCGAAAAGTGGCGGCGGCGGCCGACAGCGTCGCATGCGCTTCGAGCCAGTAGCCGAGCGCCAGAATGCCCGGCAAATGATACGGATCGCGCGCCAGCACGGCGTCGATCGCTTCGCGTTCGCCGTCGCGATCTTTCAGAAATCGGGAGGCCGAGGCGATGGTCATCAACACCAGCAAATCGTCGGGCGAGCGTTGATGGGCTTGCAACAGCCATTGTCGGCCGCGTGCAAAATCGCCGCGCTGCAGCGCATGCACGCCGAGACTGAACAGAGCCTGCGAATCGAGCGGGTCCCGGTTCAAGACCTCTTGCCAGAGCCGCTCGGCCTCGACGTGCTTGCCGGCTTTGGCGGCCGCCGTGGCCGCATCGACCAACTGCGCACGAGTCGATGTCAAAGGGTCAACCGCCGTTCACCACGGCATTGCTGCCTTCGTTCGCGCCTTTGTCTTGCTGTTCCTTCAGCCACTCTTGCGCATTGTCGGATGTGCCGCGAGAACTGCAGACGCGCTCCTTGCGCAAACGCGACCCGGTGACCTTCATGACGCGGCAGACGACTTGCTGCTCTGCCGCCGGCTTCGCATTCGCGACGGCCGGAGCCGCTGCAGGCGCCGGCGTGATCGCCGCAGGAGTCGCCGAGGCGGCAGGCGCACTGACGGCCGGCGTGGCCGCGGCATCCGTCGGTTGCACGGCTTGCTGTTGCGCGATCGCCGTCGACGACAACGCGATCCACAGCAGCGAACAGGACCAAATATTGTTGCTCGATTTCATGGCCTCATTGTGAGCCGCGGCGCATCATCGGGCAACCAAAAAAAAACGGCGGGCCGAAGCCCGCCGTTTTCCCGTACGAGACGGTGACGCGAATCAGAACTTCACGTTGAAGCCGATCGCGTACACGCGACCCAGGGTGTCGTAGACACTCGGGAAGGTGTTGCCGCTGTTCGCGCTGGTCGTGCCGGCTTCGTTGCCAACGACCGGCGGATCTTCGTCGGTGATGTTGTAGACGCTCGCCTGCACCGAGAAATGGTCGTTGTACTTGTAGCTGGCCGAGAGATCAAAGTAATCGTACGCCTTGATCTTCTGGAACTGCGCGAAGGTGTCAGGCACCTGGCCCGGCTCGATCGCGGCCTTGCCGAGGTGACGCCACAACATCGACGCACCGAACGGACCCTTGTCCCAGCTCGTGCGCTGCGTCCAACGGATCTTCGGCAACGGGTTACCGCACTGCGTGCCGTAATAGCCCTTGCAATCGATCACGTCGGCGAAGCTCGAGCTCAAGCTTTCCTTGGTGAGGTAGTTGTTGATGTTGGCCTGCACGGTCAAGTTGCCGGCGTTGCCGAGGCCGAAGCCGAGCGTCGCCGCCACTTCCACGCCTTCGGCGCGCAGGTAGCTCAAGTTGGTCGTGTACAACTCGACGCCGGAGCCCGGCAGGGTCAGCGTGCCACCGACGCGCTTGATGCGTGCGCACTGGTCAGCGAGACCCGAGACGTAGCACTGGTCGAGCACTTCTTGGGCGCCGAAGGTGCCGATGACCTTCTTGATGTCGATGTCGTAGTAGTCGGCCGAGAACACCGCACGGGTGATCGAACCGCCGAACGACGGCGTCCACACCACACCGAAGGTGGTCGTGTCGGCCTTTTCCGGCTTCGGCGGACGCGAGAGGTCGCTGCCGCTGAAGGTGTTGATCTGACCGGCGACGATGTCTTCCACCGTACCGACTTGCGCCGTGCTCATGCCGGTCGCAACGCAACGTGAACGCAAGGTTGCGTCGATCGACTTGTTGGCGATCGAGCACGGGTCCTTGGTCGCGTTGTCGAGGCTCGCGGTGAGCGGAGCGAACAACTCGCCGATGTTCGGCGCACGCGCCGCACGCTGCTTCATGAAGCGCACGAGCACGCTGTCGAGCGGACGCCAGGAAAGACCGGCCTTCCAGGTTTCATCCGAACCGGTGATGTTGTAGTCGGAGGAACGGAAGCCCAACTCGAGGTCGACGGACTGCGCGAAGGTCGCACCATCGATCAACGGCAGAATCGCTTCGCCGAAGAAGTCCTTGACGTTGTAGCCACCCGCGATCGGCAACGTGTTGCCACCCGCGCCGCCCAAGCAGCTCGCCGGAGCGAGCTTCAAGCATTCGTCAGGCGTCGTGGAGCCTTTCTCTTCACGATATTCGGCGCCCAAGGACACCGACAACGGATTGGAGGCCGAGGGCAGCTTGATCGCTTCGATCGGACCGGAGACCGAGGCCGAACCGATCTGCTGGGTGTAGATCTGCTTCTCGATCGCCGTCGCGCCCGCATAAGCGGCCATCGCCGGCGTGATCGTGCCCGCACCACCGAACAGGTTGATCGGCACGCACGCGCTGCCGCCCGTGCGGCAGGTCGTGGTCGACACCGCGTTGATGGCGTTTTCGATGTTGGCGACGTTGGTGTAGCCCGCAGAAACGCTGCTGCGATTGGCCTGACCGCGCTGGAACGACAAGTCGTAGTCCCAACCCGCGAACAATTCGCCACGCACGCCCATCTGGAATTGATAGGTGGTGTTTTCGTAGGTCGACGAACGCTCGCCGAGTTCGACGGTGCGGCGACGGTAGGAGATCAACAGATCGTCCGCGGCGTCGACGACGCCGTTCTTGTTGAGGTCGCGCCAGTTCGGGAAGCTGCCCGCGGTGGCGACCGTGTTCTTCAAGCGACCCGCTTCCGCCGCAGCGATGATCGACGCGCGCGCGGCGGTCGAGATGAACGGGTTGGCGAGCGGCGTCCAGAAGGCCGAACCGAACACGCCCGACGGTGCGATCTGCTGACGCACGGTCGTGTTGGTGAAGCCCAAGCGGCCGTAGACTTCCGCGTGCTCGTTGAATTCGACATGGCCGATGGCCGTGCCGCCGTAACGGGTTTGCGGGGTCTGGTAGTAGTTGTACGGGTTGAAGTTGAACACGCTGCAGTTCGCACCGAGCGTGCCGTCTTCACGGAACTGACCGAGGCCCGGGCCGCCAGCGATGGCGACGCGGGTCGGGATCGTGGTGGACGAGCCACCGGCGGCAACCGAGTTCGGGCCGCCGCAACCGGCTGCCGGCGCCGTCGGGGACACGCCGTTCTGGAAGTTCGTGAGGCCGGAACCGTCGGCGGTCACGATGCCGAGCAGACCGAGCGGACGCGCACCGAGCTGCACGCCGTCACGCTGCGAGTAGTTGAGGCCGAGCACGATGTTGCCGCGGCCATCAGCCATGTTCGTGCCGAGCAGAATGTCGGCCGACTTGATCTTGCCGTCGCTCTCGCCCGTCTGCGAATAGTCGGTGTTCAGGGCGATGCCGCTGAAATCGCGCTTGGTGATGAAGTTGATGGCGCCCGAGATGGCGTCCGAACCGTACACCGCCGAGGCACCACCGGTGATGATGTCGATGCGCTCGATCATCGCCGTGGGGATCGTCTGGGTGTCGACCGCACCGCCGACGCTGTACGGCGTAAGGCGCTTGCCGTCGAGCATGATCAGGTTGCGCTGCGCACCGAGGCCGCGCAGGCTGATCGTCGCGGCACCACCGGTGCCGTTGTTCACGTTCTGACCGTCCGAGGGCAACGTGATCGGCAACGTGCGGAAGATCTTTTCGATTTCCGGCTGCTGCAGCTGATCGATGTCGGCGGCGGTGACCGAGAGGATCGGGCTCGACGAGGTGACGCCCGGCGCGGTGATGCGCGTACCGGTGACGATCACTTCGGCAAGATCGCCTGCGGCGTTTTCTTGGGCTTGGGCAATCCCCGACGCGATCGTCAGAGGAATCGTCGCGCCGAGGATCGCAACCCTCACGGCGACGTTAACGGAATAGCGCTTTGACATGAGTCGCTCCCTGATGATGACTAAGCTTAGGAACCTGCGCGAAACCGCACCCAGCCATCGGCACCGGGGTCCTCGTTCGCTTCAGTTGTTTTGCGACACTAACACCAACTTTCCGATAATCAAAGATGTATCCGTTGGTGTCGTAAAAAAACGACAATCTGCGCGGCTCTCAAGCCTCCGGCGTATCAGTATCGAATCCGCCCCGCTCCCGGCTCGCCCGCGCCGCACGCGCCAGGGCGACGTAACGCGCCCGGAATTCGTCCAGGCTGCGTTCTTCGAGTTCCTCGAGATCCAGCAGCGCGTTATGCGCGCCTTGCGTCGCGCGGATCAGTTCGTCGAGCTTGATGTGCAAGGCCTCGGTGTCGCGGTTTTGCGTGTTCTGGATCAGAAACACCATCAAGAACGTGACGATCGTGGTGCCGGTGTTGATCACGAGCTGCCAGGTGTCGCTGAACCCGAACAACGGACCGGTCAGCGCCCACGTGAGCAGCACGACGACCGCCACGGCGAAGGTGACGGGTCGTCCCGACAGCCGGGCCGACACCTTGGCGAAACGCGAATACCAGGACTGGGATCTCATGACGCGAACCTCCGCGGGCGTTGAACTTGCGCGCCATGATGCCAGCGACGCGGCGCCGCGTATTCAACGCATCGGATTGTCGCGAAAGCGCCGGATCCGTTCGCGCTGGAAGCCGACCGGGTCGGCGCGCACGGCGGCGAGGATTTCTTTGGCGCCGAGCGCGGGATAAATGTCGTCCTCGCCGCGCTCGACCGCGTCGAGCACTTCGTGCGCGTGCTCGACCGGCGAGGTTTTCGCGTGCGGATTGCGCGCCGAGATGCGCGTGTCGACCGAGCCGGTATACACCCCGTGCACGCGTACGCCCGCCGGTTCGAGTTCGGCACGCAGCCCGATGGTGGCGTACGCGAGTGCGACTTTCGCTGCGCTGTAGCTCGAGTACTCGACCACGCAGAACAACGCGCCGACCGACAGGATGTTGATGATCGCGGGGGTGATGCCGGCCTCGGCGCGGGCACACAACCGGGGCGCGAAGCCGCGACACATCTCGATTTGGGCCCAAAAGTCGGTTTCCATCACGACGCGTGCATCGGCGAGGCTGCCGGCGGCGAGAAAGCGCCGCTCGGCGGGATCATCGCTGCCGCCGATGCCGGCGTTGTTGATGAGCAGATCGACGTCCTGCGCGCGCTGTGCCGCGGCGCCGCGCTGCGCGGCATCGGTGACATCGAGAGCGACGGGCACGATGCGTCGCGGATCGAGCGCCACGAGCGGCGCGAGCGTATCGGGTCTGCGCGCTGCGGCATAGACTTTGGCGACGCCACGATCGAGCAACACCTCGACGAAGCCTTTGCCGATGCCTTGATTCGCGCCGGTGACGAATGCCGTGCAACCTTTGATGTGTGCGTTCATGGGCTCTCAGGCCGGCGGCGTGCCGGGCGGGAAGGTGAGCGCTGTGCCCGCGCGACGCGAGCGTCGCAAGGGATACAGAAATTGGGTTGCCCAGCTTTCCGGGCCATGGGCGCGATCGTCCGTCAGTCCGAACGAAGGCGGATAGCGGCGCGTGATGCGCGCCGTGCCGAAGATCACGTCCCAAAGAAACAGCAGATTGCCGTAGTTGCCGCCGTAGTGGCCGATGCCGTCGTCCTGCGACAAGGCGTGGTGTGCAAAGTGCGTGGCCGGCGTGGAAATCGTGCGCTCCAACACCCAGGCCACGGGGCGCAGCAGGCGCGACCGATACAGCGTTTCGTCCCAGCGCACGCTCGAGTGCGCACCGATGATCACCGCGAGCTTCACCGACGCGTAGGCCACGTAGACCCAACCGAAGCCGAGATAGAGCAGCACGCCACTGATCCACAGCCCCGGCATGAAGAGGTAGTAGAAAAAGTTGTTGCGATAGACGACGCGCACGCTCATGTACGCCGCCGAGTGATGCGCCCGATGCAAAGGCCACATCAGACTCGTGTGCGACAACCGGTGCCAAAGATATTGGGTGAGGTCGTCGCCGACGAGCAAAGTCGCGATCATCGCCCACCACGGCCAGTGCGCGAGCGCCCCCCTCGATTCGGGCAACCACCATTCGCACGCCGCATTGGCGAGGAACAACACCAGACCCGAAGTCAGCGGAAACGCGAGCGTCACCACGAGATCGAGTCGATCGTCTTCGCGGGTGGCCTCCGGCGCGAAAAAGCGCCCACGCCACAACTCCGCCGCCGCGAATCCGAGCAACACCGTGGTTGCGACCATCATTTGTGCTTGCTGCGGCGTCACGCCATACCTCCGCCCGATGGAATCGAGAATGAAAAAGTCGCGCCCGATGCCGGTGCGTTCGACGTGGCCCACAACCGCCCGCCGTGCGCATCGACGACCGAACGCGCGATCACGAGCCCGAGGCCGAGGCCATCGGATTTGGTGGTGTAGAGCGGCTCGAGCAAGGTATTCAAATCCTGTGCGAGCCCGGCACCGCTGTCGCGCACGTCGACCACCACGGCATCACCACGCTGCGCGACGGCGAGCGCGAGGATCCGGTCTTCGGGACGCTTGGTATTCATTGCATCACAGGCATTGATGATCAAGTTGATCAGCAGTTGATCGAATCGTACGGCATCGACCATGGCATTGCAGGGGTCTTCACCCGGCTCCCACTGCACGACCACGCCGCGTCTCGACAGATCGCCACGCATGAAGGCGAGCACGCCGCTGACCGCGTCGCGCAGCGAAATGTTTTGCAACTGCGGCTCGCGCGATTTGAGCAGCGACCGGAAGCGCTGCACGATCATCGCGGCGCGCTCGTCGGCTGCGACGATCTCCGTGAGCACCTTGCGCACTTCTTCGATGTCGGGCGATTCGCGCTCGAGCAGCAGCAGCGCCGTCTCGGCATTGCTCAGCATGCTCGCGAGGGGCTGGTTCAATTCGTGGGCGACGGTGGCAGCCAGTTCGCTCATGATCGCGAGCCGACTGAGCCGCTCGATTTGCTGCGCGCGCTGCAGGCGCTCTTCCTCGGCGCGCTTGCGGGTCGTGATGTCGATGGTCGCGCCCATCAACATCGTGCCGCCAGCGCCTGCGGCCGGCTCGGCACTGCCCTGCGATTCGTACCAGCGGATTTCGCCGCTCGGCATGAGCACGCGAAACTCGAGCGTGGATGCGGTACGGAGTTGCCCGGCCTCGTCGAGGAACATGCGCCGGAAACGACGCCGATCTTCGGGATGCACGATCTGCGCCGCATCAGCGACGTGCATGCCCTCGGTCGAAGACAACAGAAACATGTCGCGCGTACGCGGCGTCAACCACGCGCGCCCAGTGCTGAGGTCGATGTTCCAGAGCCCCGCGCGCGCGGCGTCGGCGGTCAGCGACAGCCGCCGCTCGGATTCGACCAGACGCGATTCGAGCTCGAGCGCACGGATCACGTTCGAGCTCAGATCGAAGCGCATCAGCACGACGACCGGCAGCAGAAGCGGCGCGATGATCAACGGTGCACCACTGCTGCTCCACAGTGACACGTAACCCCAGATCCCGCCCAGAAATATGAGCACCGCGAAGTACGCGACGTGCAGGGCGCGTTGCCGCAAGCCGTTGCGCCAGGCGGTCGCGGCGGCATCGACGAGATAGAGCGTCATCAACACGAGCGACAGTTGACCAAGCACGGTGAGCGGCCCGGGCTTCGTCGACACGACCGCCACCGACTGGCCGAGCAACTCGCCGATCTCCAGACGGGTCACCTCGAAATACAGACGTTGGTAGTCGCCCGACTCGCTGACGATCACCATCAACGCGCGCAGCAGCACGGCGAGCCATCCGAGAAGATCGCGACCCGCACCGACGTGATATCGGCACACCAGCATGATCGCGACGAACATCAGGCTCGTCGCCAGCAGATAGTGACCCAACCACTGTGCGTAATGTTCGATGGTGGTCGAGGCAAGCAACTCGAGCTCGATCAGGGTGAGCAATGCGGCCCCGGCGGCCAACAGCGCAAACGCCCCGTTCTGCCTCGCCTCGCGCTTCTGCCACCATACGAGCCCGTTGACGACCGCGAACGCCACGCAGGCGCCGGCGATCATCGACCAAATGACGGTAATCGCCTGCACGCCGGCAGTTCAGTCGGCCGACGCAGTGCGCAAGCAGACGCTGAAGTCGATCAAATCGGCGAGCGTGTCGAATTCGAGTTTGCGCATCACTTCCGATTTGTATTGTTTGGCCGTCGGCAGCGATATGCCGAGTTGCTCGACGATTTGACTGTTGTTGCAGCCGCGCGCGAGGAGCCAGAACACTTCGCGTTCGCGCGGCGAGAGCATATCCAGACTTTGTGCGGCGCGCGCCCGACGCGCCGCATCGTGCAAAAGCATGCGATGCTTGACGAGTGCCGATTCGATGGCCTCCACCAACACCTTGGATGCGACGGGCTTGGCGAGAAATTCGTGAGCGCCGGCTTTCATCGCGAGCACGGTTTCACGCGTGGTGCTCGCGCCGCTGATGAAGATCACCGGCATCGCGGTCGCGGCGTCGGCGATGCGGCGTTGCAGATCGAGACCCGACTCGGCGCCGAGACGCATGTCGGTGACGAGCACTGCGGGCGCGGCATCGCGCGGATGAGCGAGGAACGAGTCGATATTCCGGAACGCATCGACGGCATAGCCGAGATGACGCAGCATGCGCGACAGCGCGTCGAGCGTCGCGCGATCGTCCTCGACCAAAAACACCCTTTTCAGTCCGGGCGCGGCACATCCTTCGTTCGCAGGAATTCCAGCTTCGGTCGTCATGCCTTGATAATGTACGTAACGATGCGGAAAAAATCTTCGGTATCAAAAGAGTTGCGTTCGCCGACTCTGCGCGTCATCGACGCCCTCGGCAAAGTCGACGCCTTTCGGCGCGAGTTGTTCGGCGACGTCGTGGTTGCACAAACCAAATGGGCTCTGCTCAGCGGCTTGTATGCGGGCCTGTTGCGCGGCGAAGAAATGGACATGTTGTCGACCACCGGCGCATCGGGAGCGCCCTATGCGTCGGCGCGGCGCAATCTCGATGAGCTGATCGAAGATCGCCTCGTGCGGGTGCGGTTTTTCCCGGGTACGCGACGCCGCAAGCACGTCGAGCTCACGCCGCGCGGCGTCGCCAAGGTGCGCACCACACTCAAAAAAATCGAGCGGCAACTCGTCAGTCGCGCGCCACGCGGAAGCCGAACGTAAAACGCCGGTCGGTCGCGTTCATCTTCAGGCGAAACGCGGGCCGCGTGCTCGAGGCGTTCGCCGTCCAGCCTTGACCGCGCATCGCGCGCAGCCCGCAATCCGCACCCGTCAACCGTGCCGTTTGCGTATCCGGTGCCGAGCGATAGTCGTCGTTCCAGCAATCGGCGACCCATTCGTTGGCATTGCCGAGCAGTCCGTACACGCCGAACGGATTCATGGCCGTGGCATGCACCGGCGCCATCGTGGCGTAGCCATCACGACACGGCTGGCCTTTCCAGTCGCCGAGTTTGTCGTATTTGATGCGCGTCTGATTCCAACCGAAACGATCCTGCGCATCGAGATCGCCGAGATTGACGTAGCGGCAGACGTCCTCGGTGCCGTCGCCCCACCAATACGCGGTGCTCGTGCCGGCGCGCGCGACATACTCCCACTCGGCTTCGCTCGGCAGCCGATACGGACGGCCGGTCTTTTGCCGCAACCATTCGACGTAGGCCGTCGCGTCGTGCCAATTCACGCAGGTGACGGGATGGTCGTCGCTTTGATCGATTTTCGGATCGGCCCACGACCGCTGTTCGTCGAACAACCACTCGGTGCCCACGAAATGCCAACATCCGGGCGCCGGCGCATAGCCGGTCGCGGCGACGAACGCGGCGAATTCGGCGCGCGTCACTTCGAACTTGCCGATCGAGAACGCCTTCGCGACGCGCACGCGGTGCGCCGGTTGTTCGCGCGTTGCCCAGAATTCGGGCAACCCGAGCCGGCGCGGCTCGGAAATGGCGGCGCCCATGACGAACTCGCCGCCGCGGATCCGCACGAGTTCCGGGCACAGTTCGCAATCGCGCAACGGGGCGGCCGTCGCGAACGTGGCAAGGCACATCGTCAAAACCAGTATCGAGCGATTCAAAATTCGCATGCCTTCTCCCCCCGTCGCGCGGTAGGCTCCATTAACGTCCATTCCTCACGCGCTCGCAACCATCGGAGGACGCTTGATCCGCACCTTGCACGCCACCTTCGCGCCGGTCGATCACGCACGGCGTCGTTGGCTCACCGGCGCCGCCGCGCTGACCGGCGCGGCCGCGTTGACCACCACGGCATTGATCGAAACCCCGGCGACCGCTGCGCCAGCGTCGCACGTCGCGCCGCTCCAAGACGGGTTCATTCATTTCGCCGATGCGCGCGCACGCTTTCGGGCATTGTTTCGATTCGAACGCGACTTGCGCGAGTCGGGCACCACCGTCTCCTGCTACCACTTCATCGTCTACGCGCTGCTCGCCGGGCAAAGGCCGCATCCGGTGGTGCGTTACGAGGGCATGGAGTTTTCCTATTTCCGACGCATCGCGGCCGACACCTACCGAATCCACGCCCACAACGTGAGCTTCCCGCGCGATCTCGCCACCGGCGAGTACGTGCGGGAGATCGTCAGTCCGTTCGACGGCTCGCGGCTTGCGGTACCGCCGATGAAATTGCTCGGCGACCCCGGCGTGCTGCATGGCCCGCGCGGCTATCTGCCGCTCGATGCGCGCGCGGTGCGTTGGCTCGACACGCCGTTTTTCGTCCGCGTCGAAGGTGACCTCGTGAAAGCCGAACACATCCGCCCCACACCCGACGGCTGGCCGCAGGAGTTCATCGAAAGTTCGACGAGCAGCGTCGCGCGGCGCGACTTCGAAAATCCGGCCATCACCTCGTTGCGTTATCAAACCTCGGGGTTCTACGTGTTCCCGTTCCCGAAGTGGATGAATCTCGAAGGTCGCGCCGGCCACATGCTCGGCGCCTGGAGCGGACGCAAGCTCGACGACATCGCCCAGCTGCCCAAAGAATTCGCAACGCGTCTGCGCGGCGAGAACCCCGAATTGCTGCAGGCGCGCTGGCAGGAATTCGATCGCCCCATTGCCAAGGAGCTCGCCGCATGGACCGACGCCTAGCCCTCGAATCTTTGCTCGCCGGCGCCGTGGGCACCACGCTCGCCCCCGCGGCCGCGGCTGCGACGCGCGCCCCGACCGCGACGCATTGGACGTCGGAGTTTCTGGATTTCGATCCGGTCACGCGTTTTCGTCACGGCATGCGCCTGCAGCGCAGCGCCGCCGACCGCGCCGACGTGCTGCACTGGTACCACTTCATCATGGTGGCGATTCCGGAAAAGTCGGCGCCGATCCCGGTGGTGCGCTGGGAAGGCATCGAATTGTCGCGCCATCACAAGATCGGCCCGGACCGCTATCGCTTCCATGGCCACAATCTTTCCTTCCCGCGCGATCTCGACAGCGGCAAGTTCGTCGATGCGGTCGTCAATCCGCTCACGGGCGAACGCGTCAAAGTTCCGCCGATGGCACTCACCAACGATCCGGGCTCGGTGATCTCGCCGCGCGGCATCATCCGTCTCGATGCGCCGAGCGCCGCGCCGCGTCCCGAATATCGTCTGTTCCGTCGTGAAGGTGCGTTCGTGAAAGTCGATGCCATCCGCGTGCCGCCGGCCGGTTGGCCGGTGACGTTCGTCGAAATGGGTTGCGAATCGACTCCGGCGGAATTGTTCGACGACGCACGCCTCGAGTGGTTGCCGTCCGAAGTGTCGGGCGGCTACGTGTTCCCGTGGCCCGAATGGATGAACATGGGCAAAGCGGGCGGTCACATGTTCGCCACCTGGCGCGGCTACAAGTTGCGCGACATCGGCGAATTGCCGACCGAATTCCGGCAACGTGCCGAGCGGGAATTTCCGCAACTCTTGCAAGTCGATCGCGGTCAGTTCGATACTCCGATCGCGAACCTGCACCCTGGTTGAAGGACAAGGAGATTCCGATGACCACCCGCCTCAAGAATTTCGTCGGCGCGCTCGCGCTCGCTCTGCTCGGCATCGGCACCGCGTACGCGGCGACCGAAACCCCCTCGCCCGCCCTCGGCACGGTTGCGCCGAGTTTCACGCTGCAAGACCAGGGCGGCAAAACCGTCTCGCTCGCCGAACAACGCGGCAAGTGGGTCGTGCTGTATTTCTACCCGAAGGACAACACCCCGGGCTGCACGACGCAGGCCTGCGGATTCCGCGACGACATCTTCGCGTTTCGCCGCGCGAATGCGGTGATTCTCGGCGTAAGCGTCGACGAAGTGATGTCGAAGAAAGACTTCGCGGAGAAATACAGCCTGCCGTTCCCGGTGCTCTCGGACGCGAAGACCGAAGTGTCCAAAGCCTACGGCGTGCTGGTCGATTATCCGCAATACAAGATCTTCAACGTCGCGCGACGCGACACCTTCATCATCGATCCGCAAGGCAAAGTCGCCAAGTACTACCGCGAAGTGAACCCGGACGGTCATTCGAAGGTCGTGCTCGCGGATCTCGCGAAGCTGCAAGGCAAATAATTTCGCCGAGTACGCGCGCCTAGCGCGCGTCACCGATGTCGTCGGATGTGAAGACGGTCGAGCGCAGACTGCCGGGGCTCGATGGCCTGCGTGCCATCGCGGTCCTGGCGGTGATGCTCTTCCATGCGGAGTTCTATTTCGCGCGCGGCGGGTTCCTCGGCGTGGACCTGTTCTTCGCGATCTCCGGATTTTTGATCACGCGACTGCTGATCGACGAAGTCGAGCGCAGCGGCGGTCTGTCGCCGATCGCGTTCTACACGCGTCGTGCGCGGCGTTTGTTGCCGGCGCTCTTCACGATGGTGGCCGGCACGACCATCCTCGCTTCCTTGCTCGCGCCCGAGATGCTCGCGCGGCTGCGCGACGACACGCTCGCTTCGGCGGTGTTCCTCACGAACTGGCACTTCATCGCCCAGGAACGCACCTATTTCGAATTCACCGGTCGCCAGCCGCTGCTGCAGCATCTCTGGTCGCTCGCCATCGAAGAACAGTTTTATCTGCTCTGGCCGCTCGTGGTGCTGGCGCTGCTGCGCATCGGGGGTCGCATCGCGCTCGGCGTCGCGGCCGTCATCCTCGGCATCAGTTCGACCGTGTGGATGGACACGCTGGCGACGCAACTCGGCTATCCGGAACGCGTCGATGTCAGCCGCGTGTACTTCGGCACCGACACGCACGCCCTCGGCTTGCTCGCCGGCGCCGCGCTCGCGGCATTCGCGCAACGTCTCACCGACGAAGAATTCGTGCGCAGCCGGCGTGCGCACGCGATCGGCTTCACCGTGGGCGTTGCCGCCCTGCTCGGCACTTTCTGGTTGTTCGCGGAGATGGGAGAAAACAGCGGCTGGCTGTATCCCTACGGCTTCCTCGCCTCGGCGCTGTGCAGCGTATTGCTGATCTTTGCCTGCATCCAGCCCGGCGGCACGTTCGGCGCGCTGCTCGATCTGCAACCGCTCAAGTGGATCGGCGAACGCTCCTACGGCATTTATCTTTGGCACTGGCCGATCTATCTGTTCACGCGCCCCGACATCGACATCGATCTGTCGCCGACGGCGGCATTCGTGTTGCGCATCGCCATCAGCTTCACGCTGGCCGCGCTCTCGTACCGATGGATCGAAGCGCCGATCCTCGGCCGCATGCCGAGCGATTCGACGCCGCGCATGCGCCAAGCCATCGGCATCGTCGTCGCGGCCATGGCGATTGCGGAGGTGCTGTCGCTGCGGGTCGATTTCGAAGCGACCGCGGCCGCGCGTCGAGCGGCCGAAGCGGCGTTGCTCGCGAGCATCACGCCTGCGCAAACGGCCACGCCCGTGCCACTGCTCGAACGCGGCGTACGCTATGCCGGCGCGGTGACGGTGATCGGCGACTCGGTTGCACTCGGCGCGCGCGGCACACTGGAACAGACGCTCGACGACGCCGTCGTGTATGCGCAGGTCGGCTGGCAAGCGGCCGACATGCTGCAATTGCTGCAACGCATCCACGCCGCCGGCGAGTTGCGTCCCAAAGTACTCATCCACCTCGGCACCAACGGGTACGTCACCGAGCAACAGTTGCGCAAGATGCTCGATCTGTTGCGCGATCGCGAGCAGGTGTTGTTCATGAACTCGCGCGTGCCGCGACGCTGGATGGACGCGAACAACGAACTGCTCGCGCGTGTCGTGCCGCAATATCGGAACGCGACGCTCATCGACTGGCACGGCGTGGCGGTCGACCAGGCGCGTTATTTCGTTGCCGACGGCATCCATCTTTCGGCCGAAGGCAAACGCGCCTACGTCGCCGGCATCGTCCGCGCCGGAAAATTCCGCCGACTCGACGTGAACGCTACGGTGCCGGAGAGCGTGCGCGCAGCGCTGTTGCCGGTGCAGCCCGAACCGTCGGAACCGCAGGACTATTCCCCGACTCTGGTCCGTTTCGCCAAACCGATCGCGCCGGATTCGTTCTGGCGCGAGATGGCGCGCTGCGAATCGAATTCGAACTGGCGCGACGGCGGTGAGTTCGCCGGCGGACTCGGTATCTACGTCGGCTCCTGGCGCGAATGGGGCGGCGGCGAGTTCGCCGAGTCGCCCGAACTCGCAACCCCGGAACAGCAGATCGTCATCGCCAATCGCATCTCCACGCAGGGCTGGTTGCGACCGGATGGTTCGCAGCAGGAGCCGGTCGGATTTTTCGGTTGGGGTTGCCTGCGCGTCATCGGTCGTCCGACGCTGACGATGTTCACGCCGGAGAGCCTGCTCGCGCAAAGATTTCGCTGGGCGCAACGCGGGCAAGCGGTGCGCGACTTGCAAACCTTGCTCGAAGTGCCGGTGAGCGGCGTCTATGACGAGGCGACCAGCGCCGCGCACATCGCCTTGCTCGCGCAGCAAGAGCGCGCGGAATCTCTCGCTGCAACGCCACCGGTCGCCGCCAAGTGATCGGGCGTCGGCATTTTCATTGGGCGCTGCTCTGCGCAACTCTCGTCGCCACGCTGCCTGCGCACGCACTCGACTGTCCGCCCGGTGCGCGACGCGATCTGCCGTTGCGCAACGACGAGGTGCTGCCGCCGCTGCGCGACGGCGTGCCGCGCAACGACGATGTGCCGCGTCGCATCGCGATCTGGGGCGACAGCCATATCGCCGCAGGCACGTTCGCCGCCGAGTTGCAGCGCGTACTCGAAGCCCGCGGCATCGATGTTCGGCGGCGTTTCGTCGCGCCATATTTTGACCGCGCCGGGGTCGCACTGGCCGTGCGCGGCTTCTGCGTCAGCAACGGCTGGCGATCCGACGTCGCATTCGCGGCGCGCGAAGCCGTCGATCACGGTCCGGCACTCGCGAAACTCGCGACGCAAACGCCGGACGAATACATCCATCTCGATCTGCGCAACCGCAACGATGCGGCGGACGTGTTCGGACTGCGGATCCTGTTCGAAGCAAAGCCTGACGATGCCGGTGCCGAACCGATCGTCGGCATCACGCTCGACGAGTCCGAGGAGCAAGTCGTAAGACTGGCGGGCGACGAGCACGGTATTGGTGAGCTTGCGTTGGCGCGCGCTGCACCGATCGCCGGTGTGCGCCTGCGCGTGATATCGGGACGCATCGCGGTGCGCGGCATCACGCAGCGGCGCGCGGCGGCGACGAGGCCTGCGGTGGAAATCGACGTGTTCGGCATTCCGGGTGCCACCGTTGCCGGTTGGGCGAACGCGCAACCGGAGGCGATGATCGCCGCACTCGGCGCCGATGCCTACGATCTCGTGGCGCTCGAATACGGCACGAACGAAGGCAACGCACCGTTCGTCGCGGCGCGTTATCGCGAACTGCTCGAGCGTGGCGTCGCGCAACTGCGCGCGACGTTTCCCGATGCGCGCTGCGTGCTGATCGGCCCGCCGGATCGCGGCGTGCGCGGTCGCAAGCCGCGTCGAGACAAATTGCACTACGCGCGCATCCACGCGCGCATCAACGCCGTGCAGGCCGAGGTCGCCGCGGCCCGCGGGTGTCTGCATTTCGATTGGCAACGCAGCATGGGCGGGCCCGGTTCGAGTTACGACTACGCCCGCGCAAAGCCGCCGTTGATGTCGGGTGATCTCATTCATTTGACGCGTGCCGGAACGCGACGCGCGGCCAATGAATTCGCGCGTTTTCTCGGCTGGTGAATCAGACCGCGACGCCGAAGACGTCGTAGGCGAACAATCCCAACGTGTCCTCCGACACTTCCTGCACGCGACCGAACGAGTCCGGATCGTGCGACATCAGACGCAAGCCGCGGCGCGCCGACTCCGTCTGCACGAAGCTCGCACGCTCGTGGCGTGCGGCGGTGTAAGCGGCATAGGCGTCTTGCGGCGTATTGCGCGCTGCCAGCGCCCGCGCGAGCACGACACCGTCTTCGATGCCCATCGCCGCGCCCATGCCCATGAACGGCACCATCGGGTGTGCGGCATCACCGGCCAACACGACATTGCCCGCGTGCCAGTGCGGCAAAGCGCTGCGCACGTGGATCGCCCATTTGAAGCACTGCTCGGGCGGTACGTGATCGATGGCATCCTGGATGTCGCGATACCAACCGTCGTATTGCGCGCGCAACTCGGCGACCGTCGACGGAATCATCCATCCTTCGTCGGTCCAACCCGGCGAGCGGGCGACGGCGACGACGTTGACGAGCGCGCCGTGCCGCACCAGATAACGCATGAACATGCGCTCGATGCCGATGAACAACTGCGCGGGCGGATCGAGCGGCACGGCAAGTGCGCTCGCCGGCACGAGCGCGCGCCAGGCGACATAGCCGCTGAACTGCGCGGGCGTCTCGCCGAATAGCGCGTTGCGCACCGCGGATTTGAGACCGTCGCAGCCGAGCACGACGTCGGCCGACACCCGCGCACCATTTTCGAACTGCAGCACGCTGCGCTCGCCTTGCGTGTCGATGCCGACGAGCGCGTGCGCGGTGTGCACTTCGATGGCCGCTTCGCGCGCGCTCGCTTGCGCCAGCATCTCGAGCAAGTCGGCGCGATGGATTTGCAGATAGGGCGCACCGTACTTGGCACGAATCGCGGCACCGCGCTCGCTGCGCGTGAGCACGCGCGCATCGCGCCAATGGCGCGTGAGGCCGGTGTGCGGCTCGTCGGCCGCGCGCTCCAGGGTCTCGCCGAGACCGAGCCCGATCAAGGCACGCGTCGCATTCGGACTCAAGGTCAGGCCCGCGCCGACCTCGCCGAGCGCCGGACTGCGCTCGTAGACCGCGATGCGGCGGAACCCCAACCGGGCAAGCGCCAGCGCCGCGGTCAAGCCGCAAATGCCTGCGCCGACGATGGCGATATGCGCCTCACGATCCATGCCGACCCCCGACCCTTGTCGCGTCCCGAACGCGCGTCGTGCGCCGATTGTCGCCGACCCGTGACCGCGCACAGGCGGACTCGCAACGAAATGGCCACCTCGCGGCATGGCCGCTTGGGAGGATGGCCGGCGAGCGGCTATACTTCCGCCCCTTCGAAAATCACGTCGACGCGGGAATCTATCGTGGCCAACTCCGACTCAAAGTTCTTCAACATTTTCAGTCTGGTGCTCGGCATCCTGGTGCTGATCACGATCCTGATCTTCGCTTTCTCGCGGGCGGTCGGACAAAACACGCAAGGCGGCCACAAGCTCGCCGATGCCAAGTATCTCGAGCAGGTCGATCAACGCATCAGCGGTGCGCGAGTAGCCATCGCGGGGCAAGACAATTCGGCGCTGGCGATTCGCCCGGCCGCAGGCGCCGCGGTGACGGCCGCGCTCGCGCTGCCGACCGACGGTCTGTCGACCTACCAAACGGTGTGCGGCGCCTGTCATACGCAAGGCATCGGCGGCGCGCCGAAGTCCGGCGACAAAGGCGCCTGGGGCCCGCGCATCGCGCAAGGCCAGGCGACGCTCTACAAGCACGCGATCGAAGGCTACCAGGGCAAAGCCGGCGTGATGCCGGCGAAGGGTGGTCGCTCCGACCTCACCGAAGAGTTGGTCAAAGGCGCCGTCGACCACATGGTCGCGCTCGCCAAATAATTCGCGATCAGACGTCGGCGGGCTCTTCGAGCGCGCTGCGCAGACGCAAGGACTCGGCGACGTTCACGTCGCCGATTTCATTTTGGGCGTCAAGATCGGCCAGCGTGCGTGCCACGCGCAGGCAACGATGTATCGCGCGCAGACTCAAACCGCGCATCGATCGTATGCGCAACAACAACTGTTGCGCGGCCGGCGCAAGCCTCGCGTGACGCTCGAGCGCGGCCGCATCGAGCGCCGCGTTCAGACAACCTTGTCGCTGCCACTGTCGGGCGCGAGCCGCAGCGATGGTCGCGCGTCGGTGCGCATCGGGCGTTGCGCGTGCGGAATCCGCCGTCGAGCGTTCGCGGTGCGCGGCCAGTTCGGCATCCGTCACGGCGGCGAGCGCGACGCGCAAATCGATGCGATCGAGCAGCGGGCCGGAGAGTCGCGCGCGGTAACGCGCCAGTTGTGCGCGCGTGCAGCGACAGCGACGCTTCGCATCGCCCGCATGTCCGCATGGACACGGATTCATCGCCGCGACCAACTGGAATGCGGCCGGGTATTCGGCGCGCGCACCGACGCGCGCCAGTGCCACGGTGCCGCTTTCGAGCGGTTCGCGCAGCGCCTCGAGCACGCGGCGTTCGAACTCGGGCAATTCGTCGAGAAACAAAACCCCGCGATGCGCGCGCGTGATTTCTCCGGGCAGACTGCGCGGCCCGCCGCCGATGATGGCACCGGCCGAAGCCGAGTGATGCGGCGTGCGAAAAGGCCTTTGCAGCGGCGACGGCGTGATGCCGCCCGGCGTGACGATCGAGGCGATCATCGCGACTTCGAGCGCTTCTTCGGCACGCAACGGCGGCAGCAACGCAGGCAGACGTTGCGCGAGCATGCTCTTGCCGCAACCCGGCGGGCCGACGAACAGCACGCCATGACCGCCCGCCGCAGCGACTTCGATGGCGCGCTTGCCTTCGGCCTGACCGCAGACGTCGTCCAGCGTTTGTGACGCTGCCGTATCCGCGCACGCCAGCACGACCGGCTCGAGCGCGGCCAAGGGCTGCGTGCCCGACCAATGTGCGCAGACCGCGCGCAAATCTTTGGCCGCGAAGGCGCGCACCGCGGGCAAAAAGTGCAAGTCGCGCGCGTTCGCCTGCGGCAACAACAACGCACGCCCGGCCGCATGCGCGGCGGCGGCGGCGGGCAACGCACCGCGCACGGGACGCAACTCGCCGGCGAGGCCGAGTTCGCCGAGCAATTCGAGCGCTGCGGCGACTTCCGGGCGCGACGGCACTTGCGCCGAAGCGAGCAGGATGCCGACGGCGATGGCGAGATCGAAGCGCCCGCCATCCTTCGGCAGATCGGCCGGTGCGAGGTTCACGGTGATGCGACCGGCCGGAAACTCGTAGCCCGAATTCACGAGGGCGGCGCGCACGCGTTCTTTGCTTTCTTTGACCTCGGTGGCCGGCAGACCGACGATGGTGAAGGTCGGCAACCCTGCGCCGAGATGCACTTCGACGTCGACCGCAGGCGCAGCGAGGCCGTCCTGCGCGCGACAGGCCACTCGTGAAACCGACATGGCGAGACCGTCAGCCGTGCGCGGGCGGATCGGCCGACGGTGCAGCGCGGGCTTCGAGTTCGGCGAGCCGCCGCTCGAGTGCTTCGAGCTGGGCGCGGGTGCGTTCGAGCACTTTGGTCTGCACGTCGAAGTCGTCGCGCGAGACGAGATCGAGCTTGGCGAGATTCGCACGCAGCACGGCGCGGAAATTTTCTTCGAGGTCGTGCTGCGCTTCACGCAATGCAGGCGGCACGCTCTCGCCGAGCCGACGCGCCAGTTCGTCGATTTTGATCATGTGGACCTCTGCCTGCCCCCAATTGACGCACGGGTGGTTGCCCGGGACCCAAAACGGTGCGTCAAGACACCAAAAAGACCCCTGCAACCCCTAAAAACGCTGGCACGGAAACTGCAAAACCGATCGCGGGCCCATGGCAGCGGCGACAAGCATACCGCGCCACATGCCCAAGTAGAGCGACGTGATCGTCACCCGTTCGTCCCGTTTTGCCGCGTAGCGACACCGCCATCAGGCCGAAGCTTCATGAAAATGATCACCGCCATCATTCGACCCTTCAAGCTCGGCGACCTCGAGCTTGCGGTCGCGCGTCTTGGTGTCCAGGGCATGACCGTGACCGAGGCGCACGGCTATGGCACCGAGCGGGGTCATGCGGAATTCTATCGCGGCGCCGGCTACCTGATCGACTTCGCCCCGCGTACCCACGTGCAGATCGCCGTCGACGATGCGATCGTCGAACCCGTGGTCGATGCGATCGCCAACGTCAGTCGCACCGGTCGCGTCGGCGACGGCAAGATTTTCGTCACCGACATCGAACAAGCCCTGCGTATACGAACGGGCGAAATCGGTGTAGCCGCCACCTGAATTTTGATGTGCATGGAGAGACCGAAGATGAACAGGAATTCATGGATCAGCCGCGCCGTCGCCGTGTTCGCGACACTCACGCCGGCGCTCGCACTCGCGGATGCCGCACCCACGCCCGACAAAGGCGACAACGCCTGGATGCTGGTGTCCACCTTGCTCGTCATCCTGATGACCGTGCCGGGTCTCGCGCTCTTTTATGGTGGTCTCGTCCGCTCCAAAAACATTCTGTCGGTGCTCATGCAGGTGATGGTCGGCTTCTCGCTGATCGTGGTGCTGTGGTGCCTCTACGGCTACTCGTTCGCGTTCACCGAGGGCAACGCCTTCATCGGCGGCAGCGGACGGGTGTTCATGAACGGCATCTTTGAGCCGTACAGCGGCACGTTCCCGCTCGCGGCCACCTTCAGCAAAGGCGTCTACATTCCCGAAATTTTGTTCGCGGCGTTTCAGGCGACCTTCGCGGGCATCACCTGCTGTCTCATCGTCGGGGCATTCGCCGAGCGCATGAAGTTCTCGGCCGTGCTGCTCGTGATGGTCATCTGGTTCACGATCTCCTATCTGCCGGTCGCGCACATGGTGTGGTTCTGGATGGGTCCCGATGCCTACACCGATGCATCGGTGGTCGATGCGATGAACGCCAAGGCCGGTCTTCTGTGGCAGTGGGGCGCGCTCGACTTCGCGGGCGGCACCGTCGTGCACATCAACGCCGGCGTCGCCGGACTCGTCGGTGCCTACATGGTCGGCAAGCGCGTCGGCTACGGACGCGAGCCGATGCCACCGCACAATCTCGTGCACACCATGGTCGGTGCATCACTGCTGTGGGTGGGTTGGTTCGGATTCAACGCAGGCTCGGCACTCGAAGCCGGCAATTCGGCCACCCTCGCCTTCCTCAACACCTTCCTCGCTACGGCCGGTGCGGTGCTCGCCTGGTCGGCCGTCGAATGGGCGTTGCGTGGCCACGCGTCGATGCTCGGTGCCGCCTCCGGTGCCGTCGCGGGACTCGTGGCGATCACGCCCGCCGCCGGCAACGTCGGCGTGATGGGTGCGCTCATCATCGGCGTGCTCGCCGGCGTCGTGTGCTTCTGGGGCGTGTCGGGTCTCAAGCGACTGCTCAAGGCGGACGACACGCTCGACGTGTTCGGCGTGCACGGCCTCGGCGGAATTTTGGGCGCGCTGCTCACCGGCGTGTTCAATACGCAGCAGTTGAGTGGTCCGGGACTCGTCACCGACTGGGTGACGGTGACCGTAGGCTCGAATCCGATTCCCACTCAAGTGCTGATCCAGGCGAAGGCCGTGGGCGTCACGATCGTGTGGTCGGCGATCGCCGCCTTCATCGCCTTCAAGCTCGCCGATCTGCTCGTCGGTCTGCGTGTCAGCGAAGAAGCCGAGCGCGAAGGCCTCGACACCAACGAACACAACGAGCGCGCGTACACGAACTGATCCGGCGCTGCACAACCGTTTCCCCCGTTGGGCGGGCTCATCGCGAGATGACCCGCCCTTTTTTCGTCCGTACGTCGCGTCACCCGCGGGAGCGCGAGGCGCCCCTGTTAAGATGCGCGCATGAAAACCGGATTCATCGGCCTGGGTGCGATGGGCATACCGATGGCCCGCAACCTCGCCAAAGCGGGGTTGTTGCAAGGCGTCTGGAATCGCAGTCCCGACAAGGCGCAGACGCTCGCCGCCGAGCTCGGCTGCACGGCGTATGCGACAGCCGCGGATTTGGCGGCCCACTGCGAGGCGATCGTGCTCTGCGTCGCCGCCGATGCCGACGTACGCGCGGTGGTCGATGCGATCGCAGGCAGCGTCGCCCGCGCTACGCTGGTGATCGATTGTTCGACGGTGAGCGCCGATACGGCGCGCCATGCCGCCAAGGCACTCGCCGCGCGCGGCGCGCAGTTTCTCGATTGCCCGGTGAGCGGCGGCGTCGAAGGCGCGAAGAACGCGACGCTCGCCATCATGTGCGGCGGCGAGCCCGCCGATTTCGAAGCGGCCAAACCCATCCTCGACGCGATGGGCAAGACGGTGCGCTGGTTCGGTCCGCACGGCGCGGGCCAGAGCACCAAAGCGACCAACCAGATCATGTGTGCCGGCATCATCCGCGCGGTGGGCGAAGCGATGGCCTTCGCGCGCGCGCAGGGTTTGCCGCTCGAACGCGTCGTCGAGACGCTCGGTCAGGGTGCGGGGTCGTCGTGGTACTTCGTCAACCGCGCCCCGTACATGATCCGCGGCGAATATCCGGCCGGTTTCCGCATCGCGCTGCACGCCAAAGATTTGCGCATCTGTCGCGACATGGCGGCGGCGAGCGGCGTCGCGTTGCCGGTGGTCGAAGACGTGCTGCGCGAATACCAGACCTTGATCGAACGCGGCCACGGTGACGAAGACATCGCCGCGATCCATCGACTGAAGAGCGAATTGTTCGAGGGCGCCACCCGCAAATGAGTGTCCCGTTCACCAAGATGCACGGACTCGGCAACGACTTCATCGTGTTCGAAGCACGCGATGCAGCGGGCGTGCCGAGTGCCGCACGCTTGCGCGCGCTCGCCGACCGGCACACCGGCATCGGCTTCGATCAGGCTTTGCTGATCGCACCGGCACGCAGCGCAGATGCGGTCGCGCACTATCGAATCTTCAATGCCGACGGCGGCGAAGTCGAACAATGCGGCAACGGCGCCCGTTGCGTCGCCGAGTGGCTGCGACTCGAGGGTCGCGCCACGCAGGATGTGTTGCGACTCGAATGTGCCGCCGGCCCCGTCGCCGCGCGCTTCGTGAGTCCGGGCGTGGTATCGATCGACATGGGGATCCCGTCGTTCGACCCGGCAAGCCTGCCGTTCGATGCGACCTTGGCAACGCGTTCGCAAAACGACGCATCGGCCATCGAACGCCATGCACTCGTGGTCGCACGCACCGAAGTGCATTTCGGTGCCGTGTCGATGGGCAATCCGCATATCGTGATCCGCGTGCCCGACGTGGCTGTTGCGAACGTCGCCACCTTGGGTCCGCTGCTCGAATCGCATGCGGCCTTCGCGCGCCGCGTGAACGTCGGCTTTCTCGAGATCGTCGATCGCACGCACGGGCGGCTGCGCGTCTACGAGCGCGGCGTCGGCGAAACGCAGGCCTGCGGCACCGGAGCGTGCGCGGCGATGGCGGTCGCGCGCGCGGCGCAGCTCTTCGATGCCGAGGTGCAAATGCAATTGCCCGGCGGCACCCTGAAGTTGAACTGGGGCGGCGCGAACGAACACCTTTGGATGACGGGCCCGGCCGCGGTCGCCTTCCGCGGCGAGCTGCCCGATTGGAGCGAGCATCGATGATTTCCGCGCAAGACGTCGCCGAATTCCTGGAACGCAACCCCGATTTCTTTGATCAGCACCCGCAGGTGCTCGAGCAATTGCAGGTGCCGCATTCCAAAGCCGGCAACGCCGTATCGCTGGTCGAAAAACAGGTGAAGATCCTGCGTGAACGGCAGCTCGAGCATCGCGAGCGCTTCACCGAGCTCGTCAACGTCGCGCGGGCCAACGAAGCGCTCGCCGCCAACGTGCACAAGCTCGCCTTGCGCCTGCTGCGTTGCGATACGGCGCCGGCGGTTTTCAAGGCCGTCGAAACGTCGATGCGTGAAGACTTCGACGTGACGCCGGTGCGTCTCGTGCCGCCCGAGATTCTGCCGCAAGCGATGCGGCAATTGCTCGATGCCGATCGCGCGCGATGCGGACAGCTGAGCCCCGCACAGCGCGGTTTCCTGTTTCCGGACGAAGCGGAGGCCGTCGCCTCGGTGGCCTTGATTCCGATCGGCAGTCGCAGTTCGCGCGGCGTGCTCGCGCTCGGCAGCCGCGATGCCGCGCGCTTTCATCCGGGCATGAGTACCGAATTCATCGAGCGCATCGGCGACATGATCAACGTCACGCTGACGCGCTTCGGCATCGAGCCCGACGTGTGACACCCGAGGCTCTCGCCTGGATCGAGCGCTTCGGCGCGCATCTCGGCAGCGAGCGCCGTCTCTCGCCGCACACGCGCAGCAACTATCTGCGCGAAATCGACGCGCTGGTCAGCTGGTGCGATACGCAGCGTTTGACGGCTTGGGCACAGATCGATGCACAACATCTGCGCAGCTTCGCCGCGCGCTCGCATGCCGGGGGCCTCGCGCCGCGCAGCATCCAGCGACGACTGTCGGCGATCCGCAGCTTCATGCGTTTTTTGTTGCGCGAGCACGTGATCCGCGACAACCCGGGGCTCGACGTGCGCGCACCCAAAAGTCGGCGCCGACTGCCGCGTACGCTCGATGCCGATCAGATGGGCAAGCTGCTCGAGATACCGGGCGACGATCCGCTGTCGCGACGTGACCGCGCGATCATGGAACTTTTTTATTCTTCGGGACTGCGACTGTCGGAGCTGTGTGCACTCACGCTCGTCGATCTCGATCTGGCCGATCGCACGGTCCGCGTCACCGGCAAAGGCGGCAAAACGCGCATCCTGCCGGTCGGCGCACGCGCAATCACCGCGCTACGGGAGTGGCTCGCCGAGCGCGCAAGTTTCGCCAAGAACGCCGGCACGGCGTTGTTCGTCGGGGCGAACGGTCGCAGTGTGTCGCCACGCACCATTCAGACACGGGTGGCGCGCCGCGCCCGCGAGCAGGGATTGCCGATGCACGTGCATCCGCATCTGTTCCGGCATTCGTTCGCCTCGCACCTGCTCGAATCGAGCCAGGATCTGCGCGGCGTGCAGGAGCTGCTGGGGCATGCCGACATCGCCACCACGCAGGTCTATACCCACCTTGATTTCCAGCACCTCGCGCGCATCTACGACCAGGCCCACCCCAGGGCACGAAAGAAATAGCGCGGCGAGCCGGGCTCAGACCATGAAGCCGAGATTGCGCTGCGGGAAGTTCACGAGACTGGGCGTGATTTTGTTGAGATCGGCATCCTGCACGCCGAACCAACTGGCGAGCGTCGCGGCCATCTGATCGGCCGAGATCGACGGAATGAAGCGACCGCCGCCGACATCCTGCGCGCTGCCGACTTCGATCAACGGATATTGGCCGTAGATTCGTCCGCCGCGCACGGCGCCCCCGGCAACCAGCTGCACACCGCCCCAGGCGTGATCAGACCCGTCACCGTTCGAGGTGAGCGTGCGGGCGAAGTCCGACTGCGTGAACAGCGTCACCGAGTTGTCCATGCCGACTTCGGCCAGCGCGTCGAAGAACGATTTGATGCCGCCGCTCACCGTCGACAAAAGTCCCGGATGGCTGGTCATCAGGTTGTCGTGCAGATCGAAGCCGCCGAGCGATACGAAGAACACCTGGCGCGACATCGACAATTGCGAACGCACGGCGATCATCTTCGCGACCGTTCGCAGCTGCGTCGCGAGCGTCGAGAGCGTCACGCCGGTGTTCGGCAGCGCGGCAAAATTGTAGGAATTGGCGAGCGCCGTGTTGATGCGGTCGGCGAACTGCACGGAGCGCTGGGTGACTTGCGCCTGCGCGCGCTCGTACATCGTGTTCGCCGTCGCGGTCGTGCTCCCCGACAACACCGCTTGCACCGCGTTGCGTCGGCCGAGTGCCGTGCCCGTGGTACCGAAACCGGTGAACGTGGTCGCACCGGTCGAGCCCATCACGAACGGCGTGACCACATCGCCTGCCTGGAAAAAAGTCTGCCCGGCGAGCGACAGATTCGTCGACAGTTGTTGTCCACCGAGTTGCGCGTTGAGCACGTCGGCGATGCGCCCCGCCCAACCCGAACGGACGATGGCTTTGCCGCGCAGGCTGTGCCATTGGTCTTGCTGATCGTTGTGCGAAAACAATTGCGGCGGCAACGCATATCCGGTGGCATTCGCGGTCGCATACTGCGTTTTCGTCGTCGGCCGGATGAGCGTGCCGACGTTCGCCATCACCGCGAGCTTGCCCGCCGCGAACAGATCACGCGCACCGCTCATGCTCGGATGAAACCCGTAAGTCGGATCCCCGGCGGTCTGCCCGATTTGCGTCACCGGCAACAACGCGCTTTTGTCGATCGCGATGCTGCCGCTGGTGCCGCCGGCGCGCGCTTTGAAATAGGCGTTGTACTCGGCGGTGCTCGTCGGCACGAACATGTTCCAGGAATCGTTGCCGCCGAACAAAAACAGACAGACCAGTGCCTTGTAGTCGGGGAAGCCGTCGATCGCGCTCATCTCGGCCTGGATCGTGCCGACGGTACGGCCGAACGCGTACGCCACACCACCGGCTGCGGCGGCCTGTAAAAACTTGCGACGTGGTACGTGCATGCGAATGCTCCGTCGACTCAGCGCTGCAACGCGAATTCGGGCGAGGTCGAGATCATGTAGATCGCGTCCGCGACTCGAATCGGCAACGCAGTGCTTTGGTTGGTGGCGGTCAGCGCCGTACGTTCGATCTGCGCCTTGGTCTCGTTTTTGAGCGTGGTCGAGAGCTGCGTGCTGCCGCCGAGCAGTCGCTCCGCTACGCGGTTCACCAAGGCCTCGGAATCGGTCGCGACGCCGAGTTCGTCGGTCACGTTGATGTAGACGTCATCCGCCGTGAGCGTAGCCGCCTGCATGTGCGTGCGCGCGAACGCCTGCGTGTAATAGAAGTTGGCCTGCTGCGCGACCAGATATTCGGTGGAGAGCTGCAACTCCGGCGCGACGAGGTTCGCGTTCGCGATTTCGCCCGGCGGCGCATAGAACGGGCTGTAGAAGTTGAACACCGACGGCGACTGCCCCGGCGCCTCGCCGAACACGTTGAAGGCACCGCCGGAAAAATTGCGGGCGGCGCCGAGTTTGCCGCTCGCCGAGGTCGCGCCGTACGCGCGCCAGAACTGCGTCAAGCGCAACAACGGTTCTTTGAGTTTGCCGGCGGTCGCCGTCGCACTGCCACTCGGCGCGTTGCGCGCTTCGGCGTCGAGCAGAATCGCCTTGACGACGGCGGCGAGATTGCCGCGCACGCCGCTGCCGTCGTTGTTGAACTTTTCGGTCACGCGCTGCACGTAGGCCGGCGTCGGATTGCTGGTGACGAGTTTCTGGATGAGCTGCTTGGCGATGAAGGGGCCGACGTTCGGGTGGTTGAACGCGTTGTCGAGCGCATCCTGCAAATCTTTTTCGCCGGTCTGATTGGCCGGCACGAGACCGTTCGGCAAGGCGACGCCGGAGTAAGTCAGTAGTTGCTTGGTGCCGGTCTCGTGTTGCAGCGCGTACTGCGCCAAGGCCTTGACTTGGTTGTAGCCGAACACGGGCGCGAGTTGACCGCTCGTGGTGGTGAAGGTGCAGGTCGGACGCGTCGTCGGACACGACCAGTTCCAGCCGGTCATCGCGCGCGCGAACCCTTCGATGATGTCCTGGGTGTACGTCGGCAGCGGCTGGCCGTTCGCGTCTTTTTTCTGGGTGCCGTCGATGTTCAGTTGCACGAGACCGATCGTGAACAACTGCATCATCTCGCGGGCATAGTTTTCGTCCGGCCGCAG
>Ga0075471_10000274_pt1 | contig 29553 bp, 26 predicted proteins | sample DEB19_08_DNA_2_FD_74787 | JGI IMG/M metagenome (GOLD analysis project Ga0075471, IMG submission 74787) | Aqueous microbial communities from the Delaware River and Bay under freshwater to marine salinity gradient to study organic matter... | ecosystem: Environmental > Aquatic > Marine > Coastal ...
GGGGCCTCGAGGTGGGCGGGTTCCTCGCCGGGCAGCAGCATGAACTCCCAGCGTCGGTGGGCGCCGGCCGAGGGGATGAAGGTCGCGGGTCTCGCCGGCGTGCAGTACTGGGTCGGCCGGGCGGGGAGGTCGGCCTCCCCGCGCAGCATGACGTCGACGACGAGCCACGGCTGGTCGAACGCGAGGTCCTCGAGTGCGGTCCCCATCGCCGTGCGGACGAGCGAGCGAGCCCCGTCGCAGCCCACCACGTACCCGGCGGTGACCGTGCGGTCCTGATGTGTCCGCAGGTCGCGCACCGTGACCTCGACGTGGCGCCCGCGATCGACGACCGAGAGCACCTCGTGCTCGAGGTGGACCGTCGCGCTCGGGAACTCATCGACCCGGGCCCGCAGCGCCCGCTCGACGTCCGGTTGGTAGAACATGAACGACCGGGGCCACCCGTCGGCGACCTCGTGATCCTCGGCCTCGAAGGACATCAGGACCCGGTCCTCGGCGTCCACGAAGTCCATGCCGCCGGTCGCGGCCGTCGCCGGGAGGATGGCCTCCATGGCGCCCAGGAGCTGGAACGTCCTCGCGATCTCGGCGTCGAAGTGCGCGGCGCGGGGGAGCGTGAAGACATCCGCGCCGCGTTCGAACGCGACCACCTGGACGCCGCGACGGGCGAGCAGGCCGGTGAGCACGGTGCCGACCGGTCCGTACCCGACGACCGCGACCTCGAACTCGGGTGGGTCGACCGGCGTCATCCCGCCGCGGCCCGGGCTGCGATGTCCTCGGGGAGGATGAACTCCGCCGGTACCGGGGGAGCCCAGGCGTACAGGGCGCGCAGGTCGGCGATGGCGCGGACCTCCCAGGCCTCGTCGTCGTCGATGACGTCGAGGTCCGAGTGGTACTCCGCGAAGTTCCCGGCCGGATCGCGCAGGTACCAGAAGTTGTTCGAGCCGATCCAGTGCCGTCCGAGGCCCCAGACGTGCCGGCCCGGATCGGTGCTGAGCAGGTGCGCGGCACCCCGCCCGATCTCGTCCACGTCGGCGACCGTCCAGGAGGTGTGGTGCAGGTAGGTGAGGGGTGCGTCCTGGACGAGCAGGTTGTGGTGCTCGGTCGAGCAGCGGAGGAACCCGGCGATGCCCGCGATCTCGTCGCTGACCCGGAACCCGACGCCCTCGGTGAAGAACCGCTGGGTGGCCGCCTGGTCCGGCGAACCGAGGACGACGTGGCCGAGCTTGCTCGGGCGCACCGGCCCGCTGCGCTCGATCGCCCGGGCCCGCTCGTTGCGGCGGACCGTGTGGCCCGGCGAGTTCACGGCGTCGGGTTCCCAGGCGGGCGGTGCGTAGCGCGGCGCGATCTCCACCACGACCCGGGTGCCGGTGACCGGTTCCACCGCGGTGATGCGATCCGCGGCCCTCGTCACCTCGACCTCGAGCGACTCGAGCGAGGCCGCGACCCTCCCCAGGTCGTCGGGGTCCTCGGCGCCGATGCCGAGTTCGATGAGTCGCCGGTGCTCGGCGGCGACCAACCGGAGCTGCTCGCCGCCGTCCCGGGTCGCGAAGCCCCCGGTCGGTGTCCCCTCGAGGCCGAAGTCCCGGTAGAACTCGGCCACGGGCGCGACCTCGGGGACTCCGACCACGATGCTCGTGAGCCGGTGCAGTGCCACTCAGGCCTCTGGGATGTGCGTCGCGCCGTAGGCGCGCTCGACCGCGATCTCGATGACGATCCGCCCCATCGCGGCCACGGTGTCGTCGGTGAGCGGTTCCGCCATCGGGGTGCCGGTCATCCGTTCGAAGATCCGGGTCGTGATGGGACCGGCACCCTCGGTCATGATCCGGGCCGGCCCCTCGACGGTGACGCAGGGGTACGGGGCGGAGTGCCCGGTGATGCAGTACGAGGCCCACCCGTCGCGACCGACGTCGCGGGCCTTGGCCCGGGCAGCCTCCGTGGAGATGAGGATGCGGTCGCCGTCGAGCAGGTGACGCACGACGGACAGTCGCGGTCGACCGTCGGGACGCCGGGTGCCGATCACACCGCTCGGCTCCGAGTCGACGAACGCCCGGAGGTTCGCATCGAGTGCGCTCACGCGATCACCGCCGTGTCCTCGGGTTCCGCGATGACCGGGTTCTCGAGCGCGCCGATGCCGTCGATCTCGATGCGTACGGTGTCGCCCGCCACGAGCCAGCGCGGCGGCTGCCGTACGATGCCGACGCCGGCCGGTGTGCCGGTGGCGATGATGTCGCCCGGTTCCAGCGTGCACGCGGTGGACAGGGTCGCGATCTGCTCGGCGACCGAGAAGATCATCCCGCTCGTCGGTGCGTCCTGGAGGACATCGCCGCTGACGGTGGTGCGGATGCGCAGCGCCTGCGGGTCGGGGATCTCGTCGGCCGACACGATCCACGGTCCGACCGGACCGTGGGTGTCGAAGGACTTCCCGATCGTCATCGTGGGCGCGCGCAGCTGCCAGTCGCGCACCGTGACGTCGTCGACGATCGTGTACCCGGCGATGACCTCGAGCGCGCGCTCGATCGGGACGTGCCGGCAGCGACGGCCGATGACCACGCCGAGCTCGCCCTCGTAGTCGACCATGGCGGAGGCCCGCGGCACGTGGATCGGATCGCCGGGCGCGTTCAGGCAGGTGACCTGCTTGTTGAAGAACACCGGGAAGGCGGGGTGCGGCTGGCCGGTCTCGGCGCAGTGGTCGGCGTAGTTGAGACCGATCGCGAGGAACTTGCGGGGCGCGGCGATCGGGGGGAGGAGCCGCACCGCCCGGAGCGGGATCTCGGGCGCGCCGGTGGCGACCGGCGCCGTACCGAGGAGGACATCGACCGGGTCGACATCGCCGAGATCGACGATCCCCTCGTCGACGACCAGGCCCGTGCGGGCCCGGCCCTCGTGCTCGAACCTGGCGACGCGCATGGGGCTCCTCGGGGTGGGGGCGGACGCTGGTCGTCCGAGCGATGAAGAATCTATAATCTATAGACCATGCCGACAACCCCCGCACCGACCCGGGCCGACTGGGTGGACGCCCGCCTGCGGGCGGAGATCCTCGAGGGAGCGTTCGCGCCCGGCGCTCGGCTCGTGGTCGGGGAGCTGGCCGAGCGGTACGGCGTCAGCCCGACGCCGCTGCGGGAGGCGTTGCGCCGGCTCGCCACCGAGGGGCTGGTCGACTGGCAGCCACAGCGCGGGGCGAGGGTGGCGACGGCGACGCGCCGGGATGCGGAGGACCTGTACGAACTGCGCCTGGCGCTCGAACCGGTGGCGCTCGGCCAGTCCATCGTGGCCGGCGCCGAAGATCCGTCGTACGCGGATGCGGTGCTCGCGGCGTACGACGCGTTCTGTGCCGCCGGCCCCGGGCTCGCCGACGTCCTCGAGGCGCACCACCGGTTCCACGCCGCACTCATGGCCCGGTGCCCGAACCGGCCCATGGTGACCGCGATCGAGCGGTACGGACAGCAGTCGCTGCGCTTCCAGATGCTCGCGACCGCCGGTCGGACGGGACGACGCGACCTCGACGCCGAGCACCGTGCGCTCCTCGACGCCGCAGTCGCGGGCCGGGCCGAGGATGCGGTCCGCGTGCTCCTCGAACACCTGCGGGCATCGCTCGTCGAACTGCGGGCCCGTACCGACTGACCCGCTGCTCACGCCGGTGGCGTGCGCTCCTCGGGTCCTTATCGTCGCTCACGCCGGTGGCGTGCGCTCCTCCATGCCCCAGGGCTCGCCGGAGTCGCGCAGGAGGTCGAGGAATGGCACCGCGTCGAAGGCCTCGGCGCCGAGCACGCCCGCGCCGGTCCAGACGCCCTCGGCCAAGAGTTCAAGGGCGACGACCGGGTTGATCGCGGTCTGCCAGACGACGGCCTGGGATCCGTGCTTGCGCATGCACTCATCGTTGTCGGCCACGTGGAAGAGGTACACCGCCCGCGGTGCTCGGTCGGGACCGAGCCCGGTGACGTGGGTGCCGGCGCAGGTCCGCCCGTGCATGCGGTCGCCGAGGAACGCGGGGTTCGGCAGCGTCGCGGCGACGACGTCGCGGGGGCTGACGCGTTGGCCCCGCACATCGACCGGTTCGGTCGAGTCGAGGCCGAGCTTGTGGAGCGTGCGGAGGACGTCGATGAACTCCTCGCCGAGGCCGTACTTGAACGTGACGCGCTCGCAGTCGACCCAGCGGGGGATGAGGACCACCTCCTCGTGCTCGACGTTCACGCACTCGACCGGTCCGATCCCTTCCGGGAAGTCGAACACCTCGGGTTCGGAGAACGGTTCCGTGGTGAACCAGCCCCGATCGCGCTCCCAGACGAGCGGCGGGTTGAGGCACTCCTCGATCGTGGTCCAGATCGAGAACGTTGGGGCGAACGCGTACCCCTCGACCTCGAGGTCCGCGCCGTCGCGCACGCCGACCTCGTGGAGCTCCGAGAACAGGTGGTCCTGCGCGTACCGGGCGAAGATGTCGGAGAGGCCGGGCTCGACACCGACGCCGACGAGCGCGAGTCGACCCCGCTCCGCCCAGGCCTCGGCCCGCGCGAACTGCTCGTCGCCGAGCATCACGCCGGTGCGGGCGAAGGGTTCGGTCGGGTGACGCTGCGACAGGCTCATCGCCATATCGAGGTAGTCGGCGTCCGCGGCGAACGCGGCGTCGAAGATCGGCATCACGAAGCGCGGGTCGGCCGCGTTCATGATCACGGTCGCGCCGACCGCCCGGGCGAGGTCGGTGATGCTGCCGGCGTCCGACGCGTCGACGCGGGCGCCGGCGAACCGGGGGTCGCCCGTGCGCTCGGCCACTGCGGTGGCCCGGGCGCCGTCGATGTCGGCGATCGTGCAGTGCTCGAAGAACCCCCGACGGGACGCGGCGGTCGCGATCGCGCCGCCGACGCCGCCCGAGCCGACCACGAGGATCCGCATCGGGTTCACCAGAGTTCGTCGGTGTAGGTGTCCGTGCCCGGCACGGTCGCCCGGAAGGGCGAGGCGAACACGACCTGACCGAGTCCGGCCGCGGCGAACTCGTCGCCGAGCCCGGCGAACCGCTCGTCCCAGACCGAGACCGCGTCATCCTCGAGGAAGTAGAGGTGCACGTAGCGGTCGCGGGCATCGTCGCGGGGCACGTCCTTGGGTGCGTCCTGCATGAGCGGCACCGGGGTGAACGTGACGAGTTGATCGGCGGGCAACGGGCGGGACGCCGACCACTCGGCGACCGCGTCGGGCGTCACGCCCTCCGCGAGCTCGAAGACCACCATCGCGATGCCCGGGTACCGGTGGTCGAGCGCCATCTCGGTGGGCACGCCGTCGTCGGAGGCGTGCTGCTCCTTCGAGAACTTGTACATGAGCGTGTGCACGTGATCGCGGTGCGGGAACATGCGGTCGTTGTCGTGGAGCCAGTTGACCTGGTCCGTGCCCCACTTCATCCACTCGCCGAACTTGCCGGCGAGGATCCAGTAGAGGGCGAGGTACGAACCCTTCGTCGTGTCGGGTGCGAACGACGACGCGGCCGGGTACCGCTTCGCCTTCTCCGTGCGGGTCGCGACGTACCGCGTGCCCGCGATCGTCCAGGCGCCGATCATGCAGCCGGCGTAGAAGTGGTCACGCTCGTACCAGCGGTTGTAGGCGACCTGGTGACCCTCGTGCGGCTCGACGAGGGTGATGAGCGCGCCGCCGAGCTTGATCGGGCGCACCCGGGTGTCGCCGCTGCCGACTTCCTGGATCGTCATGGATGTTCCTCCGCCATGGCCGCGAGGGCCCGTTTGTCGATCTTCAACATGCTCGTGACCGGCAGCGCCTCGACGACCACGAGGCGCTCCGGTGCCTTGTAGTCCGCGATGCGATCGCGACACCACGACCGTAGTGCCTCGAGGTCCGGGGGCTCGGCGGGGTCTGCGGGCACGACGAAGGCCACGCCGATCTCGCCGATGACGGGCGCCGGCCTCCCGATGATCGCGACGCGCTCGACGAGGGGGTGGTCGGTGAGCACGTGCTCGACCTCGGCCGGGTAGACGTTGTACCCGCCGCGGATGTACATCTCCTTGAGGCGTCCGACGATGCGGAGGTCGCCGCGCTCGTCGCGTCGGGCGAGGTCGCCGGTGTGGAGCCACCCGTCCGCGTCGAGCACGGTCGCGGTCAGCTCGGGATCCTGCCAGTAGCCGGCCATGACCATCCGGGAGCGGACGAGGATCTCGCCGACCTCGCCGTCCGGCACGTCCCGATCGTCGGCCACCAGGCGGAGTTCGAGTTCGGTCGCGGGTCGCCCGACCGTCTCGGCGACGACGTCGTCGGGATCGCCGAGCCGGGTGCCGGTGGTGATCCCGGCCTCGGTGCTCGTGTACCGGTTCATCACCGGACAGCCGAGTGCCTCGCGCATGCGGCGGACGAGGTCGGGTGCGACGGCGGACCCGCCGATGCCGCAGATGCGCAGGTGCGAGCAGTCGGTGATCGCGAGGTCGGGGTGGGCGAGGACGAGTTCCCACTGGGTCGGCACCCCCGTGCCGACCGTGATGCGTTCGTCGCGCAGGAGTCGCAGCGTCTCCGTGGCGGACCACGGCTCGCCGGTCAGCACGAGGGTGGTCGCGTGTGCGAGTTCGTCCCAGATGCGGGTCATGTACCCGACGTGCGCGAACGGCAACGACACCAGGCGCCGGTCGCCGTCGGCCGTGAGTTCACCCATGTTGCGCGAGATCGCCGCGAGGCGCGCGTGGTCGTACACCGCACCCTTCGGTTCGCCGGTCGTCCCGGAGGTCCAGACGATGCAGGCGGCATCGGTGGCGTCGAGGTCGGGCTCGGCCGTCGCGGGTGCGGCGTACGCGGCCGCGAACGCGTCGGGCCCGACGACCGCGCCAGTCGGCGGGCCGGCGGGGATCGTGGCGGGGTCGGCCGCGACCGTGACCACGGGGGCGGTGCGGCGCAGGATGCTCGCCCGCTCCGGCTCGCCGAGACGCTGGTTGATCGCCGACGTGATCGCGCCGATCCGGAGCGCGCCGAGGTACCACGCGGCGAAATCGATGCCGCTCGGCAGCATGAGCACGACCACGTCACCCCGCCCGACGCCGTGGGTCGTGAGCGTGGCCGCGGCGCCGGCGCTCATGCGCTCGAGTTCCGCGTAGGTCACCCGGCGTGCGCCGTGGACGTAGGCCTCGGTGGTCGGGTGCGTCGCGGCGGTCGCCGCGAGCACGTCGCGGGTCGTCCTCGGGACCATGGGCGCAGAGGGTAGGCCGCGGTCCGGGCCGTGCCCGAGCGGGCGCGGTCGACCCTCGCCGCGCGCCTGACGGGTTGTTAGATTCGCCGCTCCGATCGATCCCACCTCCCAGGAGAGCCCCATGGCCCGCTTCACCGACCGCACCGCCATCGTCACCGGGGCGGGCTCCGGCCTCGGTCGGGCCACCGCCGAACTGCTGGCCTCCGAGGGCGCCCGGGTCGCGGTCCTCGACATCGTCGAGGAGAACGCCCGGAGCGTCGCCGACGCCATCACGGCCGCCGGCGGGACCGCCGCCGCCTTCCGCTCCGACGTGTCGAACCTCGACGACTGCCTCGCCACGGTCGACGCGGTGGCGGGGACGCTCGGCCGTCCCCAGGTGCTCGTGAACTCGGCCGGCATCCTCGGCTCGGCCCGCTCCGAGGAGGAGACCGCCGAGCAGTGGCGCCGCATCCTCTCGGTGAACCTCGACGGCACCTTCTACATGTGTCGGGCCACCCTGCCGCTCCTGCTCGACGGTGGCGGCACCATCGTCAACATCGCGTCGAACGCCGGCATCATGGGCCAGCCGTTCAGTGCGGCGTACTGCTCGTCGAAGGGCGGTGTGATCAACCTCACCCGGGCCCTCGCCGTGGAGTACATCGCCCGCGGCGTGCGCGTGAACGCAGTGGCGCCGGGCGGGATGCGCACCCCGCTCACGAAGTCGTTCAACCTCCCCGAGGGAGCGTCGGTCGACGACCTGCGCACGATCATGTCGAAGATCGGCGTGTCGCAGCCCGAGGAGGTCGCGACCTGTGTCGCGTACGTCGCCTCGGACGACGCTCGATACATGGTCGGCTCGATCGTCAACTTCGACGGCGGGCTCGTCTGCTACGGCGGAGGGTTCCCGCAGTGAACGGTTGGATCACCGAATGGACCTCGCTCTGGGATCTCATCGAGCGGCGAGCCGAGGCCACGCCCGACGCCCGGTTCGCGATCGACGAGCACGAGCGGTCGCTCACCTTCGCCGAGTACCACGACGCAGCGCTGCGCGCCGCGGCCGGCTTCGCCGCGCTCGGTGTCGGCGAGGGTGACGTCGTCTCGTGGCAGCTGCCGACCTGGCTCGACTCGATGGTGCTCGTCGGTGCACTGAGCCGCCTCGGCGCGATCCAGAACCCGATCCTGCCGATCTACCGCGACCGCGAGGTCGGGTTCGTGGTCAAGCAGGCGGGCTCGAAGGTGCTCGTCGTGACCGGCGAGTGGCGCGGGTTCGACTACGCCGCGATGGCCGGCGCGATCGCCGTCGACAACCCGGGGCTCGAGGTCGTCGTGGTCGAGCGGGGCACGCTCCCGGACGGTGACCCGTCGACGCTCGGCCCGGTGCCGGCCGGGGCGTCCGGTCCCTTCACGCCCGGCGTGCGCACCGATGCGCCGCTTCGCTGGCTCTTCTACACGTCGGGCACCACCGCCGATCCGAAGGGCGCCAAGCACACCGACTTCACCGTCGGGCACTCGGGCTACGCGATGGTCGACGCGTTCCAGCTCACCGCCGACGACCGCAACGCGCTCGTCTTCCCGTTCACCCACATCGGGGGCGCGGGCTGGCTCGTGGCCGGGCTCATCGCAGGGACGCCGCACGTCATCGTCGAGGGGTTCGTCCCGGCCACCACGATCCCGGTGCTCGAGCGCGAGCGGGTCACCGTCGCCGGCGCCGGCACGGTCTTCCACCTCGCGTACCTCGACGCGCAGCGGCACGCCGATCACCCGCTCTTCCCGGACGCGCGCCTCTTCGTCGGTGGGGGCGCGGCGAAGCCGCCCGCGCTGCACTACGAGGTGAAGGCCGAGCTCGGTGGCCAGGGCATCCTCTCGGGCTACGGCCTCACGGAGTGTCCGATCCTGTCGATGTCGCGCCTCACCGACACCGACGAACAGCTCGCGAACACCGAGGGCCCGCTCACCGCGGGCGTCACCGTCAAGGTCGTCACCATCGAGGGCGAGGTGGTCGGCCGGGGGCAGGAGGGCGAGATCCGGGTGACCGGTCCGCAGCTCTGCCTCGGATACACCGACCCGGAGCTCGACGCCCACGGCTTCGACGAGGAGGGCTACTTCCGCACCGGTGACCTCGGCATCGTCGACGCCGACGGCTACGTGACGATCACCGGTCGACTCAAGGACGTCATCATCCGCAAGGGTGAGAACATCTCGGCCAAGGAGGTCGAGGACCTCCTCTTCACCCATCCGGCCATCGCCGACGTGGCGGTGGTCGGCCTGCCCGACCCGGCCAGCGGCGAGCGCGCGTGCGCGGTGATCGTGGTGGAGGAGGGCCACGATGCCCCGACGCTCGAGGATGTGTTCGCCTTCTGCTCCGAGGGCGGCCTCATGACCATGAAGATCCCGGAGCAGGTGGAGATCCTCCCGGTGCTCCCGCGCAACCCGACCGGCAAGGTGCTCAAGCACGAGCTGCGCAAGCAGTACGCCGAGTAGTCCGGAGTCCCGATGCCCCTCGATGCCGATCAGCAGGCGCTCGCCGCCCGTGTGTCCAACTGGGGCCGGTGGGGGGCCGACGACCAGCGTGGCACCCTCAACCTCCTCGACGAGGCGGCCACGCGGCGCGGTGCGGCGGCGGTGCGCTCGGGGCGATCGTTCCCGCTCGCGATCGGGGTCGGGGCGAACGGGCCGCAGACCGGTCGCATCCCGGGGCGCACCAACCCGGTCCACACCATGACCGCGGTGTCGTTCGCGTTCACCGGTGACCCCGGTGACTTCCAGACGAGCGACGACAAGATCGAGACCGGCACGCACACGACCACGCACTGGGACGCGCTGGCCCACGCCGGGTACGACAACCTGCTCTACAACGGGCGGTCCAACTCGGTCGTCACCCACGACGACGGCGCGACCGAGCTCGGGATCGACAACTTCGGACCCATCGTGACGCGGGGACTGCTGTGCGACGTCGCCCGACTCAAGGGCGTCGACTGGTTCGACGAGCCGTACGCCGTGACCGGCGCGGATCTCGACGCCTGCCTCGATGCCGCCGGTCTCTCGGTGGAGCCCGGAGACATCGTGCTCGTGCGCACCGGCCAGATCCACTGGTTCAAGCAGGGTGACAACCGGCGGTACGCCGACATCTCGCCCGGGATCGGGCTCGACGCGGTCGAGTGGCTCCAGACGCACGACGTCGCGGCGGTCGCGAACGACACGCACGTGTTCGAGCCGTACCCGTGCCCGGGTGCGAACCCGTTCCTGTTCCCGGTGCACCTCATCATGCTCCGCGACGTCGGAATGCCCCAGGGGCAGCAGTGGGACCTCGACGCGCTCGCCGCCGACTGCGCGGCCGACGGGCAGTACGACTTCCTGCTCTCGGCGACGCCGATCCCGGTCACGAACGGCTGCGGCGGCATCGTCGCCCCGGTCGCCACCAAGTAGCCGCGGCCCGCGGGTCGCTCGACCACCAGGGGGAACCATGGCGCGCACGATCGCGGTGAGCGGGACGGTATCGGGCCTGGGGCTCGCGGTGCGTCGGCGCCTCGAGGCCACCGGTGACCGCGTGATCGGGATCGACCTGCGGGACGCCGAGGTCATCGCCGACCTCTCGACGCCGGACGGCCGGCGCGATGCGATCGACGCCGTGCTCGCGGCGTCCGACGGAGCGCTCGACGGTCTCGCCTCGGTCGCCGGCGTGGGCCCGCACCTGCCCTCGGAGCTCGTGGTGTCGGTGAACGCGTTCGGGGCACTCGCGCTCCTCGACGGCCTCCTCCCGGCGCTGGCGGGTCGGCCGGGTGCGGCGGCGGTCGCGGTGTCGTCGAACTCGATCACCCTCGACCCGACGGTGCGCCCGGATCTCGTCGAGGCCTGCCTCGGTGGCGATGAGGACGCAGCCCGCGCACTCGCGGCCGAGGTGCCTGGCAACACGGCCTACGCGTCGTCGAAGCTCGCGGTGGCCCGGGCCGTGCGGCGGCGGGTGAGCGTGTGGGGCGAGGCCGGGGTCCGGCTCAACGGCGTGGCGCCGGGACCGTTCGCGAGCGCGCTGCTCGACGCGTCACGTGCGGACGCCACCCTGGGCCCGCTCGTCGACATGGTGCCGATCCCTCTGGGACACCCGGGTGCCGCCGACGAGGTCGCGGCGCCGATCGAGTTCCTGCTGTCGGACGCGGCCTCGTGGATCCACGGGAGCCTGCTGTTCGTGGACGGGGGCACGGACGCACTCCTGCGTCCGGATCTGTAGGCGCACTCGGCGCGTCCGGGTCTGGAGGCGCACTCGGCGCGTCCGGATCGATGGGGGCGCTCGGCGCGTCCGGGCCCGTCGGTCCCGGCACCGATCAGACGGGGATGGAGCCCCACACGACGACGTGGCGGTCGCCGATCGCGTCGACGGTGAGGTCGAGCCCGGCGGCGGCGAGCTGTGCCTCGATCTCCTCGACCGTGTAGGACGCGCGCAACGAGTGCGTGAAATCCTCGACGAGCACGGGGTGCGCGCCGATGGTGTGCTCGGCCACCAGCGCGCCGAGCGCGTCCTCGTCCTGGGGTCGGCGGAGGTCCTGGACGAGGACCGCGGCGCCCGGGCGCCCGAGTGCGACCGAGGCCCACATGGTCATCGGATCGTCGAGGTGGTGGAGCAGGGAGTTGCTGATGACCGCGCAGAACGGACCGGCGTCGGCGATGCCCGGATCGGGCAGGTGGCGCTCGAGCAGGTCGATGCGATCGGCGATGCCGAGATCGGCGAAGTGGTCGCGGGCCGCGGCGAGCATGGTCGGGCCCGCGTCGACCCCGACGATGCGGCACTCGGGGTGGGCGAGGGCGAAGCGCGCGGTCACGTCGCCCGAGCCGCATCCGAGGTCGAGGACCGTCGTGCCGTCGAAGTCCGGGAAGTGCGCGTCGAAGCGGGTGACGACGGCCTGGTGCGGCACCGAGAAGTCGGCGGCGACGTAGGCCGAGACCTGCTCCGGGGTGTCCATGAGCTCGGGCTCGGCGACGCGCCGGATGGCGCTCACCGGCAGGCCGCCACGAACGCGTCGAAGAGCGCCTGCTGGGTGGGGTCCTCGCCCGCGGTGTCCTCGGGGTGCCATTGGACGGCGAGGCACCAGTGGTCGTCGGTGGTCTCGACGCCCTCGACGATGCCGTCGGGGGAGACCGCGCTGAGCCGCAGGCCGTCGGGGATCGCGGCGATCGCCTGGTGGTGGTGGCACGACGCGCGCACCGTGCCGGCGCCGAGGATCTCGGCGAGGTGGGTGCCCGCGAGGACCTCGACGTCGTGGACCTCCGCGCCGTCCTCCACCCCCGGACGCCCGTGCGCGTCGAGGTCGGGGCGGTCGGAGATGTGCTGGTCGAGGGTCGTGCCCGACGCGACGGCGAGCAACTGGGCGCCACGGCAGATGCCGAACACGGGGATGCGGGAGCGGCGGGCGGCGGCGAGGAGTGCGAGTTCGAACTCGTCGCGGACCGCGGAGACGCCGTAGGTGCGCGGGTGGGGCTCCTCGCCGTAGTGCGCGGGGTCGACGTCGCCGCCCCCGAGGAGGAGCAGGCCCGCGCAGCCCGCGAGCACGGCGTCGGCGGTGGCGGCGTCGACCGGGCGCGGGAAGAGGATCGCGGGCTCGCCGCCGGCGCGCACCACGGCCTCGAGGTACGCCGTTGGCACGGCAGCGGCGGGGTAGACCCAGCCCTCGACCCGGCCCTTGCGCACGGGGTAGGCGGGGACCGCGATGAGCGGGCGCGTGGCGGTCGCGCCCATCAGATCTGCTCGAAGTTGCGGCGCCGCTCCCAGTCGGTGACGACGCGGTTGAAGGAGTTCCACTCCTGACGGGCGGTGTTCACGAGGTGGTGGTGCACCTCGTCGCCGAACGCGGCGCGGGCGGCCGCACTGCCCTCGAGCGCGGTGATCGCGTCGACGAGGGTGTGCGGGACTCGGGCGAGGGACTCGTCCGCGTACGCGTTGCCCGAGAACGCCGCGCCGGGATCGATGCCCTGCTCGATGCCGTGGAGACCGGCCGCGATCGTCGCCGCGTACGCGAGGTAGGGGTTGACGTCCGCGCCCGGCACGCGGGATTCCATGCGGAACGCCGTCCCGTGCCCGACGAGGCGGTAGCCGCAGGTGCGGTTGTCGCGACCCCACGCGAGCGCGGTCGGCGCCCACGACTCCGGCTGGTACCGCTTGTAGGAGTTCACGTAGGGGGCGAACAGCCACGCGAACTCGGCGCCCGTGGCGATGATGCCGCCGAGCCAGCCGCGCATGGTGTCGCTCATGTGGTCCGGCGCGTCGGCGTCCCACATCAGGGAGTGCGAACCGTCCGCACTCCACACGCTCGAGTGGAGGTGGCAGGACGACCCGACCTCCTCCATCGAGTACTTCGCCATGAAGGTGATGGAGCGGCCCGCGAGCGCCGCGATCTCCTTGGCCCCGTTCTTGTAGATCGCGTGGCGATCGGCCATCGTGAGCGCGTCGGCGTACCGCAGGTTGATCTCGTGCTGGCCCTTGCCGGCCTCGCCCTTCGAGAACTCGACCACGATGCCGGCGTCGTTCATCGAGTTGCGGATCTCGCGGATGAGGTACTCGTCCCGGGTCGTCTGGAGGATGTGGTAGTCCTCGATCACGTTCGAGTGCGGGACGAGGTCCGCGTAGCCCTTGTCGGCCGCCTCCTCGTAGGAGTCCCGGAACAGGAAGAACTCCAGCTCCGCGCCGATGTTGACGAGGTAGCCCTTCGCGGCGGCGCGTTCGATCTGGCGCTTGAGGATCTGTCGGGGCGACACCTCGACCGGTGCGCCGGTCTCCTCGTCGACGAGGTCGCACATCACGAGGGCCGTCCGCTCGATCCACGGGACGCGGCGCAGTGTGGTGAGGTCCGGGAGCATCCGGAAGTCGCCGTACCCCTGCTCCCAGTTCGCGTAGTGGTACCCGGGGAGCGGGGTCATGTCGACGTCGAGGGCGAGCAGGTAGTTGCAGGCCTCGAGCGCACCGCCCGGCGGGAGGACCTCGTCGACGAAGTACTCGCCGACCACGCGCTTGCCCATGAGGCGGCCCTGGAGGTCGGGGAACACGACGAGCACGGTGTCGATCGAACCGTTGGCCACGGCGGCGCGGATCTCGTCGGGGGTGAGCATGCCCTTGGTCATCGGGTCTCCTCGTGCGGGGTCGGGATCGACGGGCCGGTCACTCGGGGGTGACGTACGCCGCGGTGATGCCGCCGTCGACGACGAGCTGCGATCCGGTCATGAACGACGACTCGTCGCTGGCGAGGAACAGCGCCGCCTTCGCGAGCTCGGCGGCCTGACCGAGCCGGCCCATCGGGATGTGGACGAGGCGGCGGGCCCGGCGTTCGGGGTCGGAGAGCAGCTCGGCCAGCAGCGGGGTGTCGATCGGTCCGGGGCACAGGGAGTTGGCCCGGATGCCCTGACGGGCGTACTCGACCGCGATCTCGCGGGTCATGGAGAGCACGCCGCCCTTGCTCGCGGTGTAGGCGATCTGCGAGGTGGCCGCGCCCATGAGGGCGACGAAGGACGCCACGTTCACGATCGAGCCGCCGCCCGAACGGAGCATGAGCGGGATGCCGTGCCGGCAACCGAGCCACACACCCTTGAGGTTGACCTCCATGACGCGGTCCCAGGTCGCGACCGGGGTCTCGGTCGGACCGCCGTCGTCGGCGGGGAAGATGCCCGCGTTGTTGTAGAGCACGTGGAGCGCGCCGAAGCGCGTGTCCGTCGCGGCGATCATCGTTTCGACCTGGGCCTCATCGGCGACGTCGACCTTCACGGCGAGGGCCTCGCCGCCCTCGGCCTCGATGCTGGCCACGGTCTCGCGTGCTCCCTCCAGGTTCCAGTCCGCGGCGACGACCCGGGCGCCCTCGCGGGCGAAGAGGAGTCCCGCCTCGCGACCCATGCCGTTGCCGGCGCCCGTGATGAGTGCCACCTTGCCGTCGAGTCGGCCGCCGGTTCCGGTCACGTGTCGTCCCTCCTAGGATCGCCGCCGCACGCTAGGCGACCATGCGGGTCGGCGGCGACGGGCGGGTCCCGCACGGGTGGGCCCGCGGACGACGGTGGGGGACGGCCCGGTGCAGGTCTCGGTGACGATCTCGGGACTCTCGCGGCTCTTCGGGGCCGACCTCGCCCGGGTCGTCGACGCGGCTCGGGTGGCCGACGGCGCCGGGGTGCACCAGATCGTGCTCCCGGATCACCTCGCCATCGGCACCCGCACCGACCGCTACCCGTTCGCGCCGACGTTCCCGTACCCGCCCGAGGAGCCATGGCTCGAGCCGATCGCGACGCTGTCGGCGATCGCCGCCGTCACCGAGCGGGTCCGCCTCGGCACCGGCGTGCTCGTGGGTCCGCTGCGCGGCGCGCTGCTGCTCGCCAAGTCGATCGCCACCCTCGACGTGCTGTCGCACGGTCGGGTCGACCTCGGCATCGGCAGCGGGTGGCAACGGGAGGAGTTCACCGAGCCGGGCGCGCCGTTCGTCGGGCGCACCGCGCGGATGGACGACCAGGTGCGGGCGTGCCGGGCGCTCTGGGAACAGGAGCCGCCGGTGTCGTTCACTTCGGACACCGTCTCGTACACCGAACTCTGGTGCGAGCCGCGGCCCGTGCAGCGCCGCCTGCCGATCTGGTTCGGTGGCGACGCCTCACTCCGCACCGCTCGACGCATCGCCGCGGTCGGCGACGGCTGGTTGCCGGTCGGGGTCATGCCCGACGAGGTGCTCGTCGAGGGCATCGCGAACCTGCGCACCGCGTGCGAGGAGATCGGCCGAGATCCGGCGGGGATCGGTGTGCGCGCGGGTGTCCCCGTCGCACTCGACGTCGACGGCCGGGTCGACCCCGGTGCGACCCGACGGCGGGCCGACGAACTCGGAGCGCTCGGCGTGACCACGGTCTCGGTCGCGCTCGGTCGATTCCTCGCCGGTCCCGACGACGTCGCGCCGTTCCTCATCGACCTCGGCGCCGCGTTCGCCGACTGATCGTCGCGTCCGGACGCCGGTCGGTTCGTCACTCGGAACTGAGTAAGACGTTCTTGATCTCGGTCATGCCGGGTCGATCATGAACGCCTTCGGTCGTGGGGCGTCCGATGGCGGTCGGGTGGTCACTCGGAACTGAGGAAGACGTTCTTGATCTCGGTCACGCCGGGTCGATCATGAACGTCTTCGGTCGCGGGGCGTCCGATGGTGGTCGGGTGGTCACTCGGAACTGAAGAAGACGTTCTTGATCTCGGTGTAATGGTCCATCGCGTGGGGGCCGAGTTCGCGGCCCAGGCCGCTGTGCTTGTAGCCGCCGAACGGCGTCTCGGTGCGCACGCTCTTGTTCGAGTTCACGCTCAGGACGCCGGTCCGGATGGCGCGTGCGACCCGGATCCCTCGGCCGAGGTCTCGGGTCCAGAGCGAACCGGAGAGGCCGTAGGGCGTGTCGTTGGCGATCTCGATCGCCTCAGCCTCGTCGCGGAACGGGATGATGCTCGCAACGGGCCCGAAGATCTCCTCGCGGGCGACCCGCATCGAGTTGTCGACGCAGGCGAGCACGGCGGGGGAGAGGTAGAAGCCGTTCGGGTCGCACCCCCCGGGCACCTCGCCGCCGGTCACGAGTTCGGCGCCCGCATCGAGGCCGAGATCGATGTACTCCCGCGAGATCTCGCGCTGCCGGGCCGAGATCATCGGACCGATCTCCGTGGTCTCCTCGAGCGGCGTGCCGATCGTGATCGAGCGGGTGGCAGCGGCGAAACGGTTCACGAAGTCGTCGTAGATCGACGCCTGCACGAGGATGCGGCTGCGGGCGCAGCAGTCCTGGCCGGTGTTCCCGAACACCGCCATCGTGGTCTCGTCGGCCGCCCGTTCCCAGTCGGCGTCGGCGAACACGACGCTCGCGGACTTCCCGCCGAGTTCGAGTGAGACGCGGGCGATGTTGTCGCTCGACACCCGGAGGATGTGCGCACCCGTCGTGGTCTCGCCGGTGAACGAGATCTTGGCCACCCGGGGGTCGCCGGTGAGCGCGTCGCCGATGGAACGACCGGGGCCCGGGAGGACCGACACCGCCTCGCCGGGCACGCCCGCGTCGACGAGGACCTCACCGAGGAGGAGCGCGGTCAGCGGTGTGAGGGATGCGGGCTTGATGACGATCGGGTTCCCGGCGGCGAGGGCCGGCGCGGTCTTCCACGAAGTGATGAGCAACGGGAAGTTCCACGGCACGATCAGCGCGCACACGCCGACCGGTTCGCGCAGCACGACGTCGAGGCCGGGCTCCGATACCGGGATGACCTCGCCGAGGTGCTTGTTGGCCGCACCGGCGAAGTACTCGAAGGTGCCGGCGGCCGCCTCGACCTCCCAGCGTGCGTCACCGATGGGCTTGCCGGCGTTGCGGGCCTCGAGGACGGCGAACTCCTCGGACCGGGCCCGGATGCCTGCGGCGACCCGGGCGAGCACGCGGCCCCGCTCGGTCGCCGGGGTGCGCGGCCAGGCGCCGGCGAAGGCGCGGGTGGCGGCGTCGAGCGCGGCATCGATGTCCTCCGCGCCGGCCTCGGCGACCTCGGCCAGCGATCCGCCGGTGCCCGGTTCGGTCACCTCGAAGGTGCGGCCCGACGCGGCGGGCCGCCGGACGCCGGCGATGAGGAGCGGTTCGACCATGGATGCACCGTACCGCCCGCCGCGACGCACGCCGGTGGCTCAGGTGTGGGAGATTGCAGCGATGCGGATCCGCCGTCCCGTCGTCGTGATCGTCGGCGTCGCACTGCTCGTGGGTGCCTCGGGCTGCGGGACCACGGTCTCGGCGGAGCCCGCCGGTGCCGCGCCGTCGATCGAGTGGCGATCGTGCCGGGGTGGCGAGTGCGGGTCCCTGGCCGTCCCGCTCGACCCCGCGAAGCCCCGCGGGCGCACGATCCGCCTCGCGCTCTTCCGGGCCGAGGCGACCTCGGAGCGTGCCCGCAAGGGCGTCCTGCTCATCAACCCGGGCGGGCCGGGTGCCTCGGGCATCGACGCGACCCGGTACCTCGCGTCCGCGCTCGGTCGCCGGGTCCGACGATCGTTCGACCTCGTCGGGTGGGATCCGCGCGGTACCGGTTCGTCGGCCGCGATCGACTGCGGCGACGAGCTCGACTACCTGTTCCGACCCGACACCGCACCGGACGACGCTGCTGAGCGGACCGAACTCGAACGGGCCTCGGCGCGGTTCGCGCGCGCGTGTGCCCGACGGTCGGGCGCGCTCCTCGACCACGTGTCCTCGCAGGACACGGTCGGCGACATGGAGCGGATCCGGATCGCGCTCGGCGAACGACGCCTCAACTTCCTCGGGTACTCCTACGGCACGTTGCTCGGGGCGCTGTACGCGAACCGGTACCCCGGTCGGGTGCGGGCCATGGTGCTCGACGGCGCCGTCGATCCGACCGTGCCCCCCGAGGCATCCCTCATCCAGCAGGCCCAGGGGTTCGACGCGGGGCTGGCCCGGTTCTTCGCATGGTGCGACGCCCGACGGACCTGTGGGTACGGCGGTGGCGACAGCGCAGCGGCCTACGGTCGGCTGAGGGCCGCGATCGACACGACACCGATCCGGGCCGAGGGTCGACGGTTCGGGCCGACCCAGATGGATCTCGGCGTCGGATCGTTCCTCTACTCCGGGGAGGGGGGGTACCGCACGCTCGCCGAGGGACTCGCGGCGCTCGAGGACGACGATCCTGCGATCATCCAGGCCGCGTCCGACGACTACGTGGGGCGGCGGGACGGTGGGCGCTACGACCCGTCGTGGGGAGCGTTCCTCGCGATCTCGTGCCTCGACGGGCCACGTCTCGGGACGACGGCGGACCTCGAGGCCGTCTCCGCACGGGCGGCTGCGGCCGCACCGGAGTTCGGCGCCTCGAGCGTGGGGCTGGGCACCCCCTGCGCGACCTGGCCGACCCCGCCGGTGTTCTCCGCCCCGGCGGCGATCCCCGCCCCGGGTGCTCCTCCGATCGTGGTGATCGGCACCCGGAACGATCCGGTCACGCCCCTGGCGTGGGCCCAGGGCCTCGCCGCCCAGCTCGGGGTCGGGCACCTCGTCGTCGCACCGGGGGCCCAGCACACGGGCTACCCGCAGGGCGACGACTGCCTCGATCCGTTCGTGGAGGACTACCTCGTGGACCTCAGGGTGCCGCCGGAGGGTGCGGCCTGCGGGTGACGCCGGTGGCGCCGTTCCCCGTCCGGCGGCCGCGGGACGTAATCTGACGGTCCGTCAGAAAACCGCGGAGGAACCATGACCACGACCGCCCCGGAGCCGACTCCGACCCTCACGACCGAGATCCCGATGATCGTCTCGGTCGACGACCACGTGGTCGAGCCGCCGCACCTCTGGCAGACCTGGCTCCCCGAGCGTTTCAGGTCCCGTGGACCGCGCATCGAGCGCCACGGCCTCGCGGGTCTGAAGTTCCTCGGCGGCACGCAGTACGAGTACCAGCTCGACGACGACGCACCGCCCTGCGACATCTGGTTCTACGAGGACGGTATGTACCCGCACAAGCGCCACGTCGCCGCGGTCGGGTTCCCGCGTGACGAGATGGGCCTCGTGCCGATCACGTACGACGAGATGCGCCCGGGGTGCTACGACCCGAAGGCCCGCATCGAGGACAACACGATGAACCACGTCGACGTGTCGCTCTCGTTCCCGACGTTCCCGCGCTTCTGCGGTCAGACGTTCCTCGAGGCCAAGGACCGCGAACTCGCCGAGGCCTGTGTCTACGCGTACAACGACTGGATGGTCGAGGAGTGGTGCGGCGACTCGAACGGCGCGCTCGTGCCGCTGCCCATCATCCCGCTGTGGGACGCATCCCTCGCGGCCGCCGAGGTCCGGCGCAACGCCGAGCGCGGGGCGCGGGCGGTGTGCTTCAGCGAGATCCCGCCCCACCTCGGGCTCCCGAGCATTCACTCCGGTGAGTGGAACCCGTTCTTCGAGGCCTGCCAGGAGACGAAGACCGTCGTGTGCATGCACATCGGGTCGTCGTCACGGATGCCCTCGACCTCCTCGGACGCGCCGGCCGCCGTGCAGGCGACGCTGTCCTTCGGGAACGCGATGTCGTCGATGACCGACTTCCTGTTCTCGGGTGTCCTCGTGAAGTACCCCGAGCTGAAGCTGGCCTACTCCGAGGGTCAGATCGGCTGGGTGCCGTACATCCTCGAGCGGGCCGACGACGTGTGGAGCGAGCACCGCGCGTGGGCCGGCGTCAAGGACACGATCCCCGAGCCGCCGTCGTCGTACTACTACCGGCAGATCTACACCTGCTTCTTCCGCGACCGGCACGGGATCGACTCGCTCGACAAGGTCGGCGTCGACAACGTCACCTTCGAGACCGACTACCCGCACACGGACTCGACCTGGCCGAACACCAAGGAGGTCGCGATCGACCTCATGGGTCACCTGTCGCCGGAGCTGCAGTACAAGATCATGCGGGGCAACGCGATCCGCATGCTCGACCTCGACATCGTCTGACGTCGAACGGTCGTGCACGCGCACCGGTGGATCGAACTCGAGGGGCCGTCGAACTTCCGTGATCTCGGCGGCCTCCCGACGGTCGACGGCGGGCGCGTCCGTACGGGGCTGCTGTACCGCAGCGACTCCCTCGCACTGCTGAGCGAGGGGGACGTCGCGCACCTCACGGGCGATCTCGGGTTGCGGCGCGTCGTCGACCTCCGGTCCGCGCCGGAGATCGGTCGGCACGGGCAGGCGGATCTCGGTGCCGTCGGCATCGAGATCGTGCACGCCCCGATCGTCGACGAGACGCGGGGTGAGCAGCGCGACATCGAGGACCCGGCGAAGCTCACGCTCGACCGGATCTACCTGCTGATGCTGGACCGGTTCCGGGAACGGTTCGGTGCGGCGGTGGCCGCGCTCGCCGACCCCGAGCACCAGCCGGCGGTCTTCCACTGCGCCGCGGGCAAGGACCGCACCGGGCTGATCGGGGCGATGATCCTCGAGGTCTGCGGGGTCGAACGGGACCTCGTCGTCGAGGACTTCCTCCTCACGAACGACCGGATGGGCACGATGGTCGAGCGGCACCGGGCGCACGCCGTGGCGCGGGCGACCGAACCGGAGATCGAGCGGCAGACGCTGTTCCCGACGCCGGAGAACGTGGGGCTGACCCTCGCCGGCATCGACGAGGCGTACGGCGGCAGCGCGCAGTACCTCGCCGGCGCCGGGCTCGGTGCGGGCGGCGTGGCGGCCCTGCGCGACGCGCTCGTCGACCGTTCGTCGGGTGCGGCGTGAACGGCACCCATCCGTAGACTGCGACACCGATGGACCTCCGATACTCCGACACCGACGAGGCGTTCCGCGCCGGCCTGCGCGAGTGGCTGGCCGCCGAACTCCCCAAGCTCGCCCCGCAGCCGGCCCGTGACGACTGGCACGCCCGCCGGGCCTGGGACACCGACTGGCAGCGGCGGCTGTTCGACGCCGGGTACGCCGGCATCAACTGGCCGAAGGAGTACGGCGGGCAGGGGGCGACCCCGAGCCAGCACCTCGTGTTCCTCGAGGAGACCACCCGGGCGCGTGCGCCGTACGTCGGCGTGAATTTCGTCGGCCTGCTGCACGCGGGTCCGACGATCATCGCCGAGGGCACCGACGAGCAGAAGGCGGCGCACCTCCCGCGCATCCTCCGGGGCGACGAGGTGTGGTGCCAGGGCTTCAGCGAGCCGCAGGCCGGGTCCGACCTCGCGTCCCTCCGCACGAAGGCCGTGCGCGACGGCGACCACTACGTCGTGACCGGTCAGAAGATCTGGTGCTCCTTCGGGCAGATCGGCGACTACGGCGAGCTGCTCGTGCGCACCGATCCCGATGCGCCGAAGCACAAGGGCATCACGTGGCTCGCGCTCCCGATGGACCTCCCCGGCATCGAGGTGCGGCCGCTCAAGACCGTGCTGGGCTCGAGCGAGTTCGCCGAACTGTTCCTCGACGAGGTCCGCGTGCCCGTCTCGTGCCGGATCGGCGAGGAGAACGACGGTTGGCGAGTCACCAACGTCACGCTGTCGTTCGAGCGCGGCACCGCGTTCGTCAGCGAGATGGTCGACGCGCTGCGCCTCGTCGACGACCTCGCGCCGTACGTCACCGACCCTGCGTACCGCCGGGAACTCGGGCACCTCGCCGCCGAGCTCGACGGCGTGTGGGCGCTCACGAAGCGCAACATCACGCAGGCCGCCCGCACCGGCGTCATGGGTCCGGGCGCCATGATGATCAAGTACGCGTACTCCGAACTGCGTCAGCGGCTCGGTGAGCTGTCGCTGCGGGTGCTCGAGCGCGACGCGCTGGCCGTCGACGTGGTCGGGGAGTTCGTCGAGGAGCGCCTGCGCACCCTAGCGCTCACGATCGCGGCCGGGACATCCCAGATCCAGAAGAACATCATCGGGGAGCGTGTGCTCGGTCTGCCGAAGGAGCCGAACCGATGAACTTCGATCTCACCGACGATCAGATCGCGCTGCGCGACGGCATCCGGAGCCTCCTCGAGGGTCGGTTCCCCATGGACCGGGTCCGTGAGGGCTTCGACCGCTCGATGTTCGAGGAGCTCGCGGAGGCCGGCGTGTTCTCGTTGCGCGCCGACGGGTTCTCGTGGGCCGACGCAGTCATCGTGTTCGAGGAACTGGGGCGGGCCTGCGTGCCGGGACCGCTCGTCGACTCGTTCGGCGCGGCGGTACCCACCGGCGTCGTCGAACCCCGTCCGGGCCACACGGTCTGGGTCGAGCACCTCGGGGCGATCGAACGGCTGCTCGTGTTCACGCCCGAGGGAGTCGACGCCCTCGACCCGCGCGCGCTCGATGGAGATGCGGCCGAGTGGCCGCTCGATCCGCTGACGCCGGTCACCCCGGTCGCTGCGCTGCCGCTGGGCGAGCGTGTCGGGGATGCGCAGCAGGCCTACCGCTGGTGGAGCGAGGGCGCGTTGCTCACCGCGGCCCAGCAGGTCGGCCTCGCCGCGGCGCTCGTCGACCTGTCGGTCGCCTACGCACGTGACCGTGAGCAGTTCGGGCGACCGATCGGCGCGTTCCAAGCGGTGAAGCACATGTGTGCCGAGATGGCGGTCAAGGCCGAGGTGGCGCGTGCAGCGGTCCAGGCTGCAGCCTGCGTCCTCGACGACCCGGAGACCGGCGACCTCTGGCGCGCCCTCCACGCGGCCAAGGTCCTCGCGGGGGAGGCCGCGATCACCTGCGGGCGGCTCGCCACGCAGGTGCACGGTGGCATGGGCTTCACCTGGGAGGTCGACGTGCACCTGTACCTGAAGCGGGCGTGGATCCTCGACACCCGGTTCGGCAGCATCGACGCGCACGCCGACGCCATCGCTGCGGCACTGCCGGCCCCGGCCTGACCCCCCGTCCAGTGATCGCCGACGACTGGTCGCCCCTGCTCGAGGACCTCGCGACGCGCCACCGCGCCGCGGAGGCGATGGGCGGTCCGGACCGGTTGGCGCACCTCGCCGAACGTCGTCGCCTCGATGTGCGCACGCGCATCGACCGACTCGTCGACGCCGGCTCGTTCGTGGAGTACGGGGTGCTCGTCGGCTCGGTGCCCCGCGGCGCGCTCCCGCCCGCGCCCGCCGATGCGTTCGTGATGGGGCACGCGACGGTGGAGGGCCGGCCGGTCGTCGTGGGAGCCGCGGACCCGACGGTGATGGGTGGGTCGGTGGGTCCGGGCACCATCGCGAAGCGTCGACGCCTCATCGAACTCGCGCGGCTCATCGGTGCCCCCGTGGTCTGGCTGCTCGACGGACCCGGACGCCGGACCCAGCATCCCAACGACGCCACGCCCGGAGCGGTCGACGAACTGCGCGACCTCGCCTCGCTGTCGTCGACCTCCACGGTGGTCGCAGCGGTGCTCGGACCGGTCGCGGGTCACGACGCGCTCGTCGTCGGATGCGCGAACCACGTGGTGATGACCCGCTCGGCCGCGGTGTTCGCTGCGGGGCCGCCGCTCGTTCGGGCCGCCCTCGGCCTCGAGGTGACGGCTGGGGAGCTCGGTGGTCCCGAGGTGCACCCCGGCGGGTTCGTCGACCACGTCGCCGACGACGAGGTGGCCGCACTGGCCCACATCCGCGCCCGCCTCGCCGGGCTCGGCCCGACATCCGCCCCACACCCGGCGGCCACCTCGCGTCCGGGGGCCCGTGCGGTGCTCCCGGCCGACCCGGGTCGGGGTTACGACCTCGACGCGCTCCTGGCGACCCTGGCGGACGCAGGGTCGTGGTGCCGGGATGGGGAGGCACGATGCGCGCTGGTTACCGGCACCCTCGAGGTGGGGGGCGTGGAGCTCGCGGTGGTGGCCAGCGATCCGAGCGTGGACGACGGACGCATCGATGTCGCGGCGGCGGAGGGTGCACGGCGACGATTCGAGCGCGCGGCGGACACGAGCACGCCGGTGCTCGTGCTCGCCGACACGACGGGTCCGGCGATCGGACCCGAGGCCGAGCGCTCGGGCACCGTCCCGGCGGTGGCCCGCCTCCTGCGGGCCGCCAACGACCACCCGGGGCCGATCCTCGCCGTGGTCGTGCGTCGTGCGCACGGCGATGTGCCCTCGGTGCTCGGGTTCGGGTCCACCGCACGGGTGCTCGTGTCGCTCGCGCTCCCCGGTGCGCGGTTGGGTCCGCTGCCCGCCGAGACCGCGAGTGCTGCCGTCGCACGGCCGGCCGACGTCGCCGCCCTCGTCGAGCACACCGAGTTCGGTGGTGCCGTCGACGCCGCCGACCGCCTGACCGTCGACCGCGTCGTCGACCCCGGCGCCGTCCGGGCCGAACTCGATGCGGCGCTGCGGCGCTGGGGTGGGCTCAGAGGCTGAGCGGTCGATCGAGGAGGGGTTCGATCTCCCCGGCCGGTGCGGGCACCGCCAGGAGGTAACCGCTCGCATGGTTGCAGCCGACCGATCGCAGGGAGGCCAGCTGCTCCTCGGTCTCGACGCCCTCGGCGACGACGTCGAGTTCGAGCATCTCCCCGAGGAGACGCACCGCGGTGACGATCGCGGAGTCGTCGCGGGTCGAGCCGAGTCCGGAGATGAACGAGCGGTCGATCTTGATCGTGTCGGCCGCGTACCGCCGGAGGTACAGGAGGGAGGAGTAGCCGGTTCCGAAATCGTCGATCGCGATCGAACAGCCCAGTGCCCGGAGACGCCCGAGTCGGGCGGCGAGCGCCGGCTGCGACTCGATGTTCGCGGTCTCCGTCACCTCGAGGCCGAGGGCCTCCGGGACCGCGCCGGTCTCCCGGATCGCAGCGGTGAACTCGTCGACGATCTCGGGTCGCACCAGTTGGCGCGGCGAGACGTTGACCCACATGCGTGCGGGCCGTGTCGTGCCGAAGCCCCAGGCGACCGCCTGGCTCGCCGCAGTGCGCAGGACCCAGTCGCCCAGTTCGACGATGGCGCCGGAGTCCTCGGCCACGGGGATGAACTCGCTCGGCGGCATGATGCCGTGGTCGGGGTGCATCCACCGCACGAGGGCCTCGGTCCCGATGACGTGGCCGGTGCGGAGGTCGTACACGGGCTGGTAGTGGAGGCGCAGCTCGGTCTCATCGACCGCGCGGCGCAGGTCGTTCCGGATCGCGAGGACGGACAGCTCCCGGTCGCGCACGGTCTGGTCGTAGATGGCGAGGCGGTCCCGTCCGTTCGACTTCGCCACGTACATGGCCGCGTCGGCCCGCTCGAGCAGCTCCTCGGGATCCTCGGCGTCGGCCCCGATCGCCACGCCGATGCTGACCGAGATCCGCAGCTCCCGGTCGCCGATGTGGAACGGGGTCGCGAGTTCCGAGCGGATCCGGTCGCCGAGCACGCGGACCTCGTCGACCGACTCGATGTCGTCGGCGCAGACGACGAACTCATCGCCGTGGAGCCGGGCGACCGTGTCGCCGGCTCGGACGACCTGCCCGAGTCGACGGGCGATCTCGCGCAGCAGCTCGTCCGCTGCTCGGTGTCCGACCGAGTCGTTGACGTGCTTGAAGTGGTCCATGTCGCAGTAGAAGACGGCGACCATCAGTCGGTCCCGGGCGGCCCGTCCGAGCGCGTTCTGGAGCCGGTCGACGAGCAGCGCTCGGTTCGGCAGCCCCGTGAGGTCGTCGTGCAGCGTCCGACGGGCCAGTTCCTGCTCCGCGAGGTGCCGTGCCGTCACGTCGTGGAAGTGGAGGATGACGCCGTCGATGAGGGGATCGTCGCTGCGGTTCAGGAGGGTCGCATCGAGCCAGCGCCACGAGCCGTCCCGGTGCAGCGCCCGGACCTCGACCCGTTGGCTGCTGCGCGGTGTGGCGTAGGCGGCGCGCACCGTCTCGTCCCATCGGGGCAAGTGCTCGGGGTGGATGACCTCGGCCCATCGCATCCCGGCGGCCTGATCGGCCGGCCAGCCCATGACCCGGGTGACCGACGGGCTGACGTAGTCCGGTCCCGCCCCGTCGCGGGGCAGGACGAACACGACGTCCGCCGCCTCGAGCAGCAGCGCGTTGAGTCGGGCCTCGGACCGGTCGGCGGCGGCCCGAGCCTCCTCCCGGGCGCTGACGTCCCGGAAGTGCAGGATCGTGCCCTCGACCCCGTCGCCGGGCTGCCACCACTCGGCCTCGAACCACCTCCAGGACTTGTCGGCGTGGCGCCCGCGGATGATGATCGGACCCGCATGTCCGGTGACCGACGCGGCCTCCCGGTGGGCGACGACGGCGGGGACGTCCTCCGGGTGGACCCAGTCGGCGGCCATCCGGCCGATGAAGGAATCGGGGTCGATACCGAGCACGTCGGCGATGGCCGGGCTCGCGTAGATCACGCCGCGGCCCGGCGCGATCACGACGGCCGCGTCGGAGGAGTGCCGGAGCAGGGCGGTCAGGAACGCGGCGTCGGACCCGAGCCCCGCCCCGGGAGCATCCTGGCCGACGGGCGGCGTGCTCACGCCCTCAACCGGTGGTAACCGGACATCACGCCCGAGAGGATACCGGTGCCGGGTGCCGGCACGTCCGGGCGGGCCGGCGTCGGCACCGGCGGGTGGTGGCGTGGCAGGCTCGGGGCATGACACAACGCACCGCCGAACTCGCCGATCGCGTCGCGCTCGTCACCGGAGCGTCCCGGGGCCTCGGCGCCGCCACCGCCCGTGCCCTCGCCGCCATGGGAGCCGATGTGGTGCTGACGTACCGCAGGCGTCAGGACGAGGCCGAGGCGGTCGCGGAGCAGGTGCGGGCGGTGGGCCGGCGGGCCTGGGCCGTGCAGTGCGAGCTGGGGGAGGAGGCCTCGATCGCGGCGCTCCTCGAGGCTGTGGCCGCCGATCCCGGTCGGATCGACATCCTCGTCGCCAACGCGGCGGCCACCTCGTTCCGACCGCTCATGCAGGCCGAGCGTCGCCACGTCGAGCGCACGTTCGCGATCTCGGTGTCCGGTTTCCTGCAGCTCGTGCAGGGCGTGGTCCCGCTCATGCCCGAGGTTGGGGGCCGCATCGTGGTGGTCAGCGGCGCCGACACCCGCACATGGATCCCGGGCCACGGTCTGCTCGCAGCGGCGAAGGCGGCGATGGAGAGCATGGTCGCCTACCTCGGGTGCGAACTCGGACCGCAGGGCACGACGGTCGTCGGCGTCTCGCCCGGGTGGCTCGACGGCGAGTCGATCGAGGCGATGCTCGGACCGTTCTACGACACGGCGATGGTCGCCGAGCGCGAGACGCATCCGATGCGCCGGACCGTGTCGCCGGACGAGGCGGCCGAGGTGCTCGCGCTCCTGTGCACCGACGCGGCGCGCTTCCTCAACGGGTCCACCGTGGAGAGCGACGGCGCCGGCATCTTCGCCCTCCTGGGCCGTTACTCGGTGATGGGCGCGAAGGTGGCACTCGCGAAGAAGCCCGATCTCGATCCGAGCGATGCGCCGGCGGTGCCGTTGTAGGGCTCTCGGAGCCGATCGGGGCGCGAAGAAGCCCGATCTCGATCCGAGCGATGCGCCGGCGGTGCCGCGTCAGGGCGCTCGGAGCCCGCCGCCCCACGCCACGACCGGTCCTGCGGCGGCGATGAGGTCATCCGTGCACGAGAGGTCGACGGCCGGCCCCCAGGGCTCGAACCGCACCGGCGCCTCGAGTCGATCGGCGATGCGGGCGACCTCGACGGTGACCTCGTCGAGCGGTTCCGGCATGACGGCGGTGGCGTGATGCCCGCGCAGCACCGCGAGGAGCCCCAGCGCTGCGGCCGCGCCGGGACGGCTCCACGCCGGGACGACGACCTGGGAGGGTCGGTCGGTCGGGAACGTACGGGCGACCCAGAGCCCGACCGGGCCCGGCTCGGCGGTGACGATGCCGCCGGGCGGGATGCCCCGCTTCAGGTCGATGACGGCCCGGGCCGGATGGCGGGGCCACGCGTCGCTCGTGTACCCGGGACCCGCGATCGCGGCGATCGTGTCGAAGAATCGCGGATGTGCCGGCAACTCGCGGTTCGGCGTGACCCGGAGGCGGTCGAGGTCGTGCGGGTCGATGTGGACGACAGGGCGGTCGATGGCGGTGTCGGGCGACTCGAGGGGATCGGTGCCGATCATGAGCACGAGGTCGACCGTGTCGAGGTCGAGCAGTGAGAAGTCGTCGCGTTGGAGTCCGACCGTGCCGAGGTGGTGCGGATCGTCCCACGGGTACACGCCCTTCGCCCCCCACGTGTTCGCGACGCCGATGCGCGCGCGGTCGGCGAACCGGTGCAGCGCATCGACAGCATCGCCCGCGACCACGCCGGGTCCGACGATCGCCGCGACCGTCGCACCGGCCGGGATCTCCGGTGGGGCGACGGACCCGGGTGCCGGGGTCCCGAGGCCGAGCACGCGGGCCAGGGCGCCCGGGACGTCGACGTCGTCGAAGGCGGCGGCGAGGTCGGCGGAGACCGGACGCAGCAGTTCGCCGAGGGGGCCCATGGGGCCATGTTCGCACGGCCGGTAGGGTGCCCCGCCATGGCGCCGGAGCAGGAGACGGTCGGGACCGACGCGACGGGTCCGGACGGGGGCGCCGGCGCCGAGGTCGTCGCGCTCGACGGCCGGGCGGTCGGTCGGCGCGGCGCAGCCACCCGCCGGCGGATCCTGGACACGACCGCGGCGGTCCTCGAACGCAGCGGGCTGCGCGACCTCAAGGTGGTCGACATCACCCGCGAGGTCGGGTGCTCGCCGGCCACCTTCTACCAGTACTTCCGTGATGTCCCCTCGGCGGTCCTCGTCCTCGCCGAGGAGGCGGGGGAGGAAGCGCTCGCGTTCGGCGCGTCGCTCGCCGAGGAATGGTCGGGCCCGGGCGGGGTCGTGGCGGCCGAGCGGTTCGTGGACGGGTTCCTCACCTACTGGGACGACCACCGGGCGGTGCTGCGCACGCGCAACCTCGCGGCCCAGGAGGGCGACGCGCGGTTCCGGGACGTCCGCAACCAGTCCCTCCGGCCCCTGACCGAGGGGTTCGCCCGGCTCCTCGTCGACGCGCACGGGCACCCGCGTCGCGAGGGTGTCGCGCCGTACGCCGCCGCCGCGGCCCTGGTGGCGAT
>Ga0075471_10000275_pt1 | contig 29496 bp, 29 predicted proteins | sample DEB19_08_DNA_2_FD_74787 | JGI IMG/M metagenome (GOLD analysis project Ga0075471, IMG submission 74787) | Aqueous microbial communities from the Delaware River and Bay under freshwater to marine salinity gradient to study organic matter... | ecosystem: Environmental > Aquatic > Marine > Coastal ...
TCAGGTGTCTTATTTAACTACAACACCGACCGAGTTTTCACGCGCGGCATAAATCGCGGTAAATTCTCCATGTGGGGGCGACGAAGAGATTTCATCAATTAGATGTTTTTTCAGCGGATGCTTTTTTAGGCAATCCGCTCGCCGTCGTTCACGACGCGGATGATCTCTCGTGGGCGCAAATGGCGACATTCGCTCGCTGGACGAATTTGTCCGAAACGACTTTCTTAATGAAACCGACAGCGGCCGAAGCGGATTATCGAGTTCGTATCTTCACCCCGGGTGGGGAGCTGCCCTTCGCAGGTCATCCGACGCTCGGTAGCGCTTGCGCATGGTTAGCCGGTGGCGGCGCCCCAGCGCGCAAAGAAGAAATCATCCAAGAGTGTGGCATCGGCTTGGTCAGGGTTCGTAAAGCAGGATCCCGACTCGCCTTTGCCGCACCGCCCCTTCGTCGCAGCGGTCTTCTCGACGATCAGACACTCATGACGATCGCCGCAGGGCTGAAGCTCCCGCGCACCGATATCGTGATGCACCAGTGGGTCGACAATGGCCCCGGCTGGTGTGCCGTCATGCTCCGTTCGGCTGATCAAGTCCTCGCCCTTCAGCCAGACATGAGCCTGCTTCGAGACCTCAAGCTTGGGGTCATCGGCCCCTACCCGTCAGGTGCCGAGGCGGGTTATGAAGTCCGCGCTTTCGTACCCGGCCTCGGGGTCCCGGAAGACCCTGTCACCGGAAGCCTCAACGCGGGCTTGGGGGTGTGGCTGATCAGGACCGGTCACTCGCCGCCGCGGTATGTGGCATCGCAGGGGACCGCGCTCAAGCGTCGCGGTCGAATCTACGTGGAGCGGCTCGGGGATGACATTTGGGTGGGTGGCGATACCGCCGTCCGGCTAAGCGGATCGATCGAGTTCCCCTGAGCGTTCGGCCGGTGCCCCTAGTTTTAGGGAGATCGGCCCTCAAAAAGCGTTATCAAAGAAGTTGTCAAAATATGTCTATATTTTGATAATTTTTGAAAATTTCTTTGCTCATTTGTATGCTGCCTAACATTGAGCCGTTAAATTTTTTCATCCTCAAGGCAGGTCTCAATGAAAAGGCGCGATTTTCTCCGTGCCGCAGCCATCGCCGCTCCCGCCGTTCTTTTGAACGGGCCGCCTGCCGCTGCTCAGCTTCCGGGCGGCATCGACGAGCTCGTCCGAGAGCTCGGTTTTGCATTTGAGATACCGCTCAACAAGGCCGTCGGTGGTACCGGTGCCTTACTGCATGTTGCCCGCGAGCGACTCTCGGAATCCGAATTCGCTCAGATCTCCGCATTTATATCCGGAGTGGAGCGATTAATTCAGCAAGCCACTAACGTCGTGAAGACGGCCATGCCGAAATCAATGGGCGACATGCCCGCGGTGATGGAAAAGCTTGGGCTCCCCGCGGAGTCTACGAACAAGTTCAGTGATTTCATTCTCGAATATCTGCGCGAGCGCGGTGGACGAAAACCTGTTGGCTTGCTGCAGAAAGCCTGGAAGGGCTGACTTACTCGCGTAAACTTTGAGCACCCCATCCCTCTTGGATGATCGAGGGTGCACTTCATGAAGCGTCGTTTTGTTTTGCAGTGCGTCGTGCTTGCGGCATTGCCCTCTTTGAACATTGTGGCCGCAACGGCAAAATCTCCTGCGAGCGTATCCGACCTCACTCGAGAGTTGATGCTCGGGTTATCGCTACCTCAAAATTTTGTCATTGCCGCAACCGGCGCACTCTTAAACATTGCTAGACGGCGGCTGGCGGTGCTCGAATTCTCGGATATCAGTGGATTTCTTCCGGGAACCCTACCGCTCTTACATCAGGCAGCCCAAATTACATCGGCTGGGCTGCCCTCTTCGATCGGCGAAATGCCTAACTTGGTAGCGCGTTTTGGTCTGCCAGTCGACACCACGAACTCTTGTCAGGAGTTCATCCTCTCGTACCTACGTGAGCGGGACGGTCGAAAAATAGCCGGGCTACTCAGAAGCGCCTGGCGAAACTAACGAATGCTCGCGTAACGAAAGACGGCAAGGACGAGAAACATCGTCAGGATGAAATCACCGAAGCTCGTGTAATAAAGCCAAGTGTCTCGACTCGTAAACTCGGCAAAGAGCCAATTGATGCCGGCCATCACAAGACCTAGAACGCCCATACCCGTTGCAAGTCGTCGGGCATCCATGGGCTGAGGCATGAAGCGCAGTAATCGACCGCCAAAGTAGCGACCTCGATTAAACAAGGCATCGCTCAGCATCAGCGTTGCGACCATCACTCCGAGAATCGTGCTCTTCATTTTGACGGCCCAGTCATCATCGAAGTACCACGAGAAGCCAGCGGAGACCAGCAGCATCACGACGCCAAACATGGCGAGACCGCCTAAAAGATCGACTTTGACGAAGCGCTGAATGACGACGACCGAGAGCCCCGCGCCTGCGGTGACGAGCGCTGCTAAAGGAAGGTCGTCGGTCAACTTGACCATCAGAAAAAACAAAATGCCGATACCGACGTCGACGTAAATCGAGTATTTGTTTCGATTCCATGCCGCGGATTGTTCCGCCTGAAGCTTCGCCTCTTCCTCTGGATTGTTTCCGGAAACCATTGGAAATTTAATGATCTTGCCAGGGTGGCTCTCATGAACGAGCACACCATTCACGCGAACCGCGATCCCGATGCGGACCCAATCGATGTACCCGGCCTCGATTACCATCGCACGCCCGTCGGGGAGCGAAAAACTCAACTGATGATTTCGCATGCCGCCGGCACTCATAACGTCGGTGAAATCGCGAGTAAGCTCTTGGCGATCGAGATAGAGGCGGCTCTCGACAGATTTTATTCCAGAGGCCACTTCTACGCGGTATGACGCATCGTCGATCGTAAAGCGAAATCGATAAGTCCAAAGTTTCATGACTTCACGGCTTCTCGATGACGTAGTGCAGAAACTCAGAAACGACTCCGCCGCTCTCTCGGACGGCGCGATGACTTAATCGAGCTCCGACTTTTTTCATGGCGCGCTGAGATCGCCAATTTTCAGTGCCGACATGAAACCATACGCGATCAACGAAGCGGAACGCGTGGGCGAGCATCAACGACTTTAATTCCGAGTTATAGAGTCCGCCCCAGCAGCGACGGGCGAAAAAGGTATACCCGACAACGATGTCTCGTTCGGCGGAGCGGTACTCGTAATAACTGGAGCTGCCGATAACGGCACCACTGGCCCGCTCGATAATAACGAGGCCGCCGCCCCCGGCTAGCAGCCGCTCGAAAAGCTCTGAGAACACTTCGCGCTTCCACCGCTCTTTGGCGGGATGCTGCTCCCAGACCAGTGGATCGGATGCCACCTCGTACAACGCATCGAACTCCTGCCGGTTCAGTGGCCTGATCTGCAGTAGATCACCGACCAACGTGGGCTGCATGTCGAAGGTCACGGACGAGGCGCTCAATCGGGCTCCGGGGGATTCAGGGTCCGGTGGATTATATTCCAGTGCGATCGTGATACCTTGAAGGGCATGAAGACAAAGCAGGAAATCGTCGATAACTGGCTGCCCCGTTATACGGGAACGCCGCTCGAGGCCTTCGGGAAATGCGTGCTGCTGACTAACTTCAGCAATTATCTCGAGCTATTCGCTCGGCAAACGGGCGCCGAAATTCTGGGTCGAGACCGTCCGATGCCTAACGCGACGGCAGACGGCATCACAATGATCAACTTCGGAATGGGCAGCGCAAACGCTGCGACCGTGATGGATCTGCTCTCTGCCATTTCGCCAAGCGCCGTGCTTCTTCTCGGTAAGTGCGGGGGCTTGAAGCGCAAAAATCAGATTGGCGATCTCATATTGCCGATCGCGGCGATTCGCGGAGAAGGCACGTCGGACGACTATCTTCTCCCAGAAGTGCCGGCTCTCCCTGCCTTCAGTCTGCAGCGCGCAGTATCGACGATGATTCGGGATCTCGACTACGACTACTGGACCGGTACGGTCTATACAACTAACCGTCGCGTCTGGGAACACGATGACGAGTTCAAGGAATATCTGCGCAAGACTCGCTGTATGGCGATCGATATGGAGACTGCGACGATCTTTGCGGCAGGTTTTGCCAACTCGATACCTTCGGGTGCCTTGCTGCTCGTAAGCGATCAACCCATGGTGCCCGAGGGCGTGAAGACAGAAGCTTCAGACCGACAGGTCACCGGGTCGTTCGTTGAGAGGCATATTCGCATCGGCATCGAAGCCTTGCGTCTCATCCGCCGCCACGGCAAGAGCGTCAAGCATTTGCGCTTCGATGAGTAGTCAGCGCGCTCAGCGGAACACCTTAGCCCAAAACGTCTTCATATCTTCCCAAGACTGACGATCGGTTCGCTCATCGTAGGCAAGAGGAAGGTTGTACTTTTTGCCTTTTTCGGTGGCTTCCGGGTTCGTGAAGCCATGCTTCGCACCAGGATAGGCGTTGAATTGATAATCGACGCCGAGTGATTCCATTTCTTTACGGAAAGCGGCCTGATCATCGGCTGGAACGAGCGCATCGGCCTCGCCATGACAAATGAGCACGGCGGGCTTGAATTCGCCTTTCTTGGCTTCATGCGCACGAGTCAAAGCGCCATGAAAACTGACGACTCCGCGAAGTGGAAGTCCGATTCGCCCCATGTGCAACGACAGCGCGCCGCCGAGGCAATAACCCATCGCGCCGATTCTGTCGGGGTCGACGAGCGGATGAGCACGCAAAGCTTCATACGCTGCACGCAAGCGTTCGCTGAGTGAAGGGATGTCGGCGAAGAGTCCATTCATCAAAGTGCCAGCCTCGGTCGAGTCGGCCGCCTCGCGTCCATCACCATACACATCGGTCGCCATGGCTACGAACCCGAGCCCCGCAAGCTCACGAGCGCGACGACGAAGATAGTCGTTAAGACCCCACCACTCAGGTAGCACGATCAAACCGGGCCGCTTACCGGTCTTGACCGAGTCTTGAGCAACATAACTCGCAAAATGGTGCCCTGCGGCATGGTAGTTCACGACTTCGGTTTGGATTTGGGCGGGCATGGGGGCAGAACCTCGACAGTGACGAGTCAATGGGGAAGACGTCACTTTCTCAATAGCGACAGGCGCTGTGCAAGCCTGATGGGCTACGAATGCCATAATGTGGGCGATGACTGACGAGTTGGATACCCCGAATCCCGCGTTTCGAAAAATCCGCAGCTTTGTTTTGCGTGCGGGTCGTATCACCGCGGCTCAGCAGCGGGCTCTGACCGAGTTATGGCCGAAGCATGGCATCGAAGTGCCGTCTTCCGGAGACGCTTTCGATCTCGATCGAATCTTCGGACGCAAAGCCCGACGCAGCCTCGAAATAGGCTTCGGGAACGGCGAGAACCTGATTGGGCTCGCCCGTGCTCACCCAGAACGCGACTTTATCGGGGTTGAGGTGCACCGCTCAGGCGTCGGACACCTGCTGCTCGAAATCGAAGCATCACAACTGTCGAACGTGAAAGTAATTTGTCACGATGCCGTTGAGGTGCTCGAGCGCTTCATTACGCCTAAGGCGCTCGATGAGATTCTGATTCTCTTTCCCGATCCGTGGCACAAAAAGCGTCACCACAAACGCCGACTCGTTCAGCCCGAGTTTATCTCTCTCGTCGCATCGCGGCTTCACGATGGTGGCCGACTACAACTAGCCACTGACTGGGAGCCCTACGCCATACAGATGCTCGAAGTGGTCGGAGCAAATTCGCGGTTCACTAATCTCGCCGGAGCCGAAGGCTTCATGCCACGCCCCGAGTGGCGCGCCCTCACCCGCTTCGAGCGCCGGGGACACCGACTAGGTCATGGCGTGTGGGATCTGTCTTTCGAACGCCGATCAGATCAAAACTGATCAACTTATGCTGAAGCTGGCGCGGATACCATCGACGATAAATTGAACGGCTAGTGCGCCAAGCACTACTCCGAGAAGTCGGTTCGCCACGTTAGTACCCGTTGCGCCCAGCATGCGCATCAACGGCCCGGCACCGAGCATCACTATCAAACAAATCAATAACACCAGAATGGCTGCAGCAAGCAGCAAACCGAATAGCGCGGGCTGAGCCATCACCGACACAGGACCAAACCACAAGAGGATTGTGGTGAGAGCGCCGGGTCCTGACATGAACGGAAAGGCAAGCGGAAAAACGGCGATGTCTGCGCGGCGTCGGCTTTCTGCCTGCTCATCGGTGGATGTTCGAGTTCCCGACTCGCGGGCGAACACCATCTCGAGTGCCACCAGAAACAACAACAGCCCGCCGAAGATGCGGAATGAGTCGATGCTGATGCCCATGGCCGCGAGAAATGCCGCGCCGCTCAATGCGAAACCCAGAATGATGAGCCCCGCTACGAATACCGATTTGATCGCCATTCGCTTGCGGTAGGCCGCATTCGCGCCTTCCGTGAGGCTCGCGAAAACGGGAACGAGCGAAATGGGCTCGACGACCAGAAAGAAAACGACAAAGAATTTTAGAAAAGATTCGATCACGAGGTACTCAGGTTTTAGGGAAGTCGAGCAAGGCGATACGATGACGTTGCCACCAAACCATGGCGAGTCCGGGTAAGGCTGTAAAGAACGTTAGGACAAAAAACGGCGCCCAACCGAGCGCATCAGACAATATTCCGGCAGGAGCCCCAAGAAGATTGCGCGGAAGTACGGCCAACGCGGATAGCGCAGCATACTGAAAAGCGCTGAATCGTACATCGCAGATGCCCATGATGAAGACGACCAGCGCCGTATTACCCATGGAGCCCACAAAGTTATCGAGAAACACTGCGATCGCCATCAGGGTCAAATTATTGCCCTGTGTGGCCACTACGAAGTAGCCGAGATTGGCGACGGCTTGGGCAGCTCCGAAAACCAGTAAGGCGCGAACTAACCCCAAACTCACCAACCACAGCCCGCCAACTACCGCTCCGGCGATGCTCGCCACCAGCATGACCGTCTTGGTGACAGCACCGATTTCCGTTTTCGTAAAGCCGACGTCCATGAGAAACGGTGTGAGCAATTTCAACGCGAACGCATCACCGACCTTATAGAGAACGATCGTCAGTAGAAGCCATAGCATTCCCTGCCCTGCCAAAAGCTGCCGAAGCGGTCCGGTGACTGCTTCTTGCAGCGTTCGAGGAGGCGGCGTATGCAGTTTAGGTTCAGGCGCGAAGAACGTGACGGCACTGATGGCAAGCATGCCTGCCGCCATCACGAAATAGGTCTGCCGCCAGCCGATCAAGTCGGCGAGTACCAATGCGCCGGCAAATGAAAACCAAGCCGCCAGGCGATAGCCGAGGTTGGCGGCTGTTGCAGCCGGACCGCGCTCCGAAGGCGAAACGAGGTCGGTGCGCCAAGCATCGATGACGATGTCTTGTGATGCCGAAAGCGCGGCGACGACGAGCGCTAGCATCGCAAACGGGACGAGTCCTTGCTCAGGGCCGTGAGTTGCCATGACTGCGAGTGCAGCGGCGAGCAAAATCTGAAAAAGCAGAATCCAACCGCGGCGGCGACCAAGGAAAGGTAGCGAGTAACGATCGAGCAAAGGCGCCCAAAGAGGCTTCAAGGTGTAGGCAAGACCAATTAGCGACAACCAACCGATGGTGGTGTTCGAAATGGCGGCGTCCTTCAGCCACGCCTGCATCGTCGACTCGGTGAGGTTATAAGGCAGTCCCGAGGCCATACCCATCACGAGCACCGCACCGAGTCGCGGACTCGAGAGAATTTGACGAAGACCGGGCTTTGCGACGTCGTTCATACGCGAAGGTCGTAATCGATGATGAGCGGAGCGTGGTCTGAAAAGCGACTCGATTTGTGAATGCTGACGGCGTGCGCGGCTCCAGAAAGCCCCTTGCTGACGACGTGATAGTCGATACGCCATCCCACGTTCTTAGCCCAAGCCTGACCACGGTTCGACCACCATGTGTATTGATCTGGTTCTGGATTCACCTCTCGAAAAGCATCGATATATCCGGCTGTTCCAAAGAGCTCATCCATCCACGCCCGCTCTTCGGGTAGAAAACCGGAGTTTTTTTGGTTTGACTTCCAGTTCTTAAGATCGATTTCTTTGTGCGCAATGTTCCAGTCGCCGCACAAGATGTATTCACTTCGACGTCGGCGTAATCGTTTGAGGTGCGGCATGAACGCCTCGAGAAATCTAAACTTAGACGCCTGCCGCTCGGGCCCCGAAGAGCCAGAGGGTAGATAAAGAGAAACGACCGAGAGCTTGCCGAATCGTGCCTCTAGGTAGCGGCCTTCGTTATCGAACTCGTCGACGCCGAAACCGCGGATCACTTCGCTTGGTTTACGCCGACAGTACAGGGCCGTCCCAGAATAACCGGGGCGCTGGGCGTCGAAGAAATAGCGGTGATAACCGGGAATCTCGATGTCATGCCCCTCGAGCTGGGGCTCATGAGCCTTGGTCTCCTGAATGCATACGACGTCCGCCTCTTGCTGGCGGAGCCAGGCAAAGGCCCCCTTGGCAGCAGCCGAGCGAATTCCGTTGGCGTTCAGGGTAATGATGCGCACCGCGATATGATACCGGGATGCAACCCTACCAACTCAGATTCATCGACCTCGCTCTCGCCCGCTCCGCACTTCGCTTCGGGCGATTCACGCTCAAGTCGGGTCGAGAAAGCCCGTACTTTTTTAATGCCGGGCTCTTCAACGATGGAGAATCTTTATCGGTTCTGGGTCAATGCTACGCCGAGGCCCTCCATGCATCGGGTCTCCCCTTCGACATGTTGTTCGGCCCTGCGTACAAGGGAATTCCGTTGGTATCGGCAACTGCGATCGCCTACGCCGAGCAGCATGGCCGAAATCTACCTTGGGCGTTCAATCGCAAGGAAGCTAAGGACCATGGCGAGGGTGGGCAGATGGTCGGTCGCGCGCTCACCGGAAAAGTCGTCATCGTCGATGACGTCATCACGGCCGGGACAGCCATTCGCGAATCGGTAGAGCTCATTCGCCGAGCAGGTGCCGAGCCAGTAGCCGTTTTACTCGCTCTTGATCGCCAGGAGCGGGGTCAGAGCGAGCGCTCTGCTGTTCAGGAAGTGGAAGCAGAGTTCGGACTTCGCTGTATCAGCCTGCTGACGCTTACGGATCTCATCGATATTCTTTCGCGTAAAACGATGGGAACGGAGCCCCTTCCCGAAGAACACCTTCAATCTTTGCGCAACTATCGCGCACAGTATGGTATCCAGAAATGACGACTCTAAATCTCAAAGATTCTGCGCTACTCCGTGAGGCGGCTTTCATCGATGGCGCATGGTGCGCAGCCGACAACGGCGAGAAAGTCCGCATCCTCAATCCAGCCAATGGCGCCCTCGTCGGTGAAGTGCCGGTGATGCGAGCTGCCGAGACCCAGCGCGCTATCGAGGCGGCATCGAGAGCACAGCCTCTTTGGGCCCGTAAAACAGCCAAAGAGCGGGCGTCGATTCTCCGTCGATTTGCAGAGCTGATGATCGCTCACACGGACGACCTTGCCGTCATCATGACCGCAGAGCAGGGAAAACCGCTGGCCGAAGCAAAGGGTGAAGTCGCGTATGCGGCATCTTTCATTGAATGGTTCGCTGAAGAAGGCAAGCGCGCGTACGGTGATGTCATTCCAACTTTCCGAGCTGACTCGCGGCTGCTCGTACTACGACAACCCGTCGGGGTCGCTGCCGCCATCACGCCTTGGAATTTTCCCGCGGCGATGATTACGCGAAAGCTGGGACCTGCCCTCGCCTCAGGATGTACGTTCGTTTCGAAACCTGCGCCCCAAACTCCGTTCTCGGCGCTGGCGCTTGCGGAGCTCGCAAGTCGTGCAGGCGTGCCGGCGGGTGTGTTTAACGTGGTCACGGGTGATGCTGAAGCGATCGGCGGTGAACTCACTTCGAATCCGCTCGTCCGCAAACTTAGTTTCACAGGCTCAACGGCGGTAGGAAAAAAATTACTCGCGCAGTGTGCGGGTACGGTAAAAAAGGTTTCGATGGAGCTGGGTGGGAATGCGCCATTTATTGTATTCGATGACGCAGACATCGACGCGGCGGTACAGGGAGCCATGGCAAGCAAATACCGCAACACTGGGCAAACCTGTGTATGCGCCAACCGCTTTTACGTGCAATCGGGCATCTACGACGAATTCGCGAAGCGTCTCGTGAAAGCGGTCGCGACGCTCAGAGTGGGCGATGGCCTTGCGGGCCCGACCGAACAAGGGCCACTCATCGATGCTCGCGCGCTCGCAAAAGTTAAATCTCATATCAGTGATGCAGTTGAAAAAGGGGCGAGTGTCGCCTGCGGCGGGAAGTCTCACGCCTTGGGTGGAAATTTCTTTGAGCCGACGGTGCTCGTTAACGTGACGGCGGCGATGCGGGTGGCTCGAGAGGAAACTTTTGGTCCGGTTGCCCCACTGTTCCGTTTCGACACGGAAGAAGACGTCATTCGTATGGCCAACGACACGGAGTTTGGGCTGGCAGCCTACTTCTATACGCGCGATCTTGCGCGTAGTTGGCGGATGCAAGAAGCACTCGAGTACGGCATCGTGGGTGTCAATACCGGACTATTTTCCACGGAGGTCGCTCCGTTCGGTGGCGTTAAAGAATCGGGTCTGGGTCGTGAAGGCTCGCGTTACGGTATCGACGATTACACCGAGCTCAAATACGTCTGTGTCGGCGGCCTCGGTACGTGAGCATTGCCGAGGCTCGCGAAGGCGCCGCGTCGCCACGCGGGCTTTTCCCATTGCTGGCCGCCTGCAGTGCGCTCGGCCCGATTTCGACGCTGATCCTGCTCTCTGCACTCCCCGCGATTCGCGCTGAGTTTGGCGCGACGACCGCTGCGACACAGGCGGTCATCAGTGTCTTTTTACTGGTTTTCGCACTAGGCATTCCGTTCGCCGGCCCTTTATCGGACCGTTTCGGTCGGCGTCCCATGCTGCTTGGCGGTATCGGTGTATTTTTCGCGGGATCTGCTTTGGCGTATATCGCGCCAACGCTCGAACTCGTCATCGTTGCGCGTGCGATCCAAGCGGCAGGCTGCGCAGCGACGACTACCGTCTCGCGTGCAATCCTAGGTGATATCTATAAGGACTGGCGCCTGACTCGAGCCCTGGCCACTTTGACGCTCGTCATGATGATGGGAACCGCTATCGCACCGTGGCTCGGTGGTGTACTTACCGAAAAGCTGGGATGGCACTCGACGTTTTTATTGTTGCTGGTGGCGTCGGGTATCAGCGCAACCGTCGCGTGGCGAGCGCTTCCAGAGACTCGAGTCGCTCACGCGGGTGTCATGTCGCTGTCGGCGGTTGGCCGCGCCTCAGCGGGTGTTCTCCGTAATCGAGCTTTTCTCGGTTGCGCCCTCGATGCCGCAATCATCTATGCGCTGTATCTCGGGTTCATCACCGTCGCGCCCTATCTGCTCGCCGACATGCTGGGCCGGCCTGCGACCGATTTCGGCATCTATATTCTCTTTTTGTCGATCGGCTACTTCCTTGGCAACTTTTGCGTCTCGCGATTGCAAGGTCATGCCGCCATCGAAAAACTCGCCCGCTTCGGCATCGGCCTTCAGGCCGTCTCTGCGTGTACCGCCTTCGGGTTTGTCGTGCTCGGATTCACTGACCCACTATGGTGGTTCGGACCGATGCTACCTCTGGCGTTCGCGCAGGGGCTCTCCTTGCCTCACATCACGGCCACGGCTGTCAGACTAGCGCCCGGCTATGCCGGGGTTGCCTCGGGAATGATCGGATTTTCGCAGCAAGCTGGCGCTGCGATCGCCGTGCAAGCGATGGGTTTCGTGGCGACGGACACTCCCGTGCCCGTTCTAGGGTTTTGCGCGGCGTTGTCGTTGGTCTCGATCGGCGCCATGATTGTGCTAGACCGCCTGATCGCTCAGGCCCAAAGACCCACTCAGAACTCTTGATCCAAAACGGAGGCTGCGAGACGTCATGCGCTATTCGAAAGTTATTGGGTCTGTAGCAGTCGCCCTACTCGTCGCCACGGGCGGATATCGAGGAACGAACATCGTGAATGCATCCGAACTTCAACCGCCGAAAGCAGTGCAACGTCCACACGTCGTCAGGTCACCTTTTGGGGATCGCGCCGATCCGTGGTACTGGCTACGTGATGACGAGCGCAAGAACCCCGAGATGCTCGCCTATCTCGAGGCTGAAAACGACTATATGAAAGCGGTCATGGCGCCGCATCGCGACCTCGAGCAAAAGGTTTACGACGAAATCGTCGGGCGTTTGAAGCAAGACGATGCCAGCGTTCCCCAGCGTCGAAATGGGTATTGGTATTACTCGCGCTACGAGACCGGTAAGCAATATCCGATTTACGCCCGACGAAAAGGCAGTCTCGATGCGCCCGAGGAAGTCTTGATCGACGGTAACGCGCGCGCTCAGGGGCACGACTTCTATCAGCTCGCCGGCCTCGAAGTCAGTCTTGATGGTCGTTGGGCTGCGGTTGCGGAAGATACGGTGGGTCGTCGCCAGTATGAGATTCGAATCAAAGATCTGACTACGGGTGAGTTCCTGCCCGAAGTCTTGAGCAACGTCGAACCTGACATTGCTTGGGCTAACGACAACCGAACCTTTGTCTACATCCGAAAAGATCCACAAACCCTGCTCGGCAACAAAGTCTATCGACATGAGCGGGGAGCGAACCCAGATAAAGACTCTCTCGTCTATGAACAAGAAGACGAAAGTTTTTATATGGGCGTGGAAAAATCGAAATCTGATCGATACATCTATATCGCCTCCCAAAGTACGGTGTCGAGTGAATACCGCTATGCCGATGCGAATGATCCGAAACTCGAGTTTCGTGTCGCACTCGCACGCGAGCGCGATCATGAATATCAACTCGAAGATCTCGGCGATCGGTTCATCATTCGAACCAACTGGCAAGCCAAAAACTTCCGTATCGTCGAGGCGCCAAAGGCTACCGTGGGCGACCGTAAGACCTGGAAAGACATCGTTGCTCATCGCGATGACGCCTTCATCGGCGGCTTTGATACCTTTGACAACTACCTCGCAGTGTCTGAACGCTCGGGAGGCCTGCAAAAGCTCCGTGTGCGCTCGTGGGATGGTAAAAAGAACTTTCTGATGGAGGCCGCAGATGCTGCGTTCGTCATGTCGCTCGGCAATAACGCCGAGCAAGACACCACGCTGCTGCGATACGTCTATACGTCGCCCACGACACCCGCGAGTACTTACGACTACGACATGACAACCGGCGAGCGGCGATTGCTGAAGCAAGAGCCGGTGCTCGGTGGATTCGATGCTTCGAGGTATACCGCGGACTTCCGATTCGCGACTGCACGAGACGGGACGAAGATCCCGGTGACCCTGCTCTATCGTCGCGGTACACCGCTTGATGGCACCGCGCCGGTCTATCAATACGCTTACGGTTCGTACGGAATTACATCGGAACCTAACTTTCGTTCGCCGGTTCTTTCGCTGGTCGATCGAGGTTTCGTCTACGCCATTGCCCATATCCGTGGTGGACAGGAAATGGGCCGAAGTTGGTACGAGAACGGCAAACTGCTTAACAAAAAGAATACGTTCACCGATTTCGTCGATGTCACGCGTTACTTGGTTGCCGAAAAAATTGCGGATCCGAAGCGTGTGTGTGGTATGGGTGGTAGTGCCGGGGGCTTATTGATGGGCGCGGTGGCCAACCTTGCGCCGAGTGAATACAAGGCATTGATCGCGCACGTACCGTTTGTAGACGTGGTGACAACCATGCTCGACGAAAGTATTCCGCTCACGACCAATGAATTCGACGAATGGGGCAACCCTGGGAAGGACCGCGCCGCATACGACTATATGCTTTCGTACTCGCCGTACGATCAAGTCAGCGCGCGAAACTATCCGGCCATGCTCGTCACGAGTGGCCTTTGGGACAGCCAAGTTCAGTATTGGGAACCCACCAAATGGGTGGCGAAGCTTCGCAGCGTGAAGACTGATCGTCATCCGCTTTTGTTGCGTACCAATATGGAGGCGGGACACGGAGGAAAATCGGGTCGCTTCGAGCGTTATCGCGAAGTGGCCGAAGAGTACGCGTTCATTCTCTGGCAGGCAGGGATCGCACAGTAATCATGACGGCCCGTTCGACTACCGCTCTCGATCTCGGTCGATTCCACGAGATCAGCGTCAGTACCACCGATCTCGATGCGTCGCTGCGCTTTTATGAATTGATGGGATTTTCGCGGGGAAACGTGGGCGATGTATGGCCCCATCCCTACGCTGCGGTGACCGTCGGAGGTGTGACGCTGGGCCTGCATGAATACAAGTTTCCGTCTCCGTCGTTCACCAGTGTTCATGATGACGTCAATGCGGCCCTCGAGGCCTATCGCGCTACCGGGGCCGTGATCGCCTTCGCGAAGACGGGCGCCGATTGTTTCAATGAATTCGGACTACGCGATCCCGCAGGACACATGATCACGTTACTCGAGCGCGCCACGCACCCTGATGATGCGTGGAACCCGTCTTCGACTAGTCCAGCCCTCGGAGAATTTCTGGCCTTCAGCCTGCCCTCGGCAGCGCCTGAAATCAGCGCGGGGTTCTGGCAAGCCTTGGGTGCCGAAACTTGGCAGGGCCGCCCCTGTTGGCCAGCCACATGGTTACGAGTCGGCGGACTCGTCCTCGCCATTCATCATGAGGCTGAGCTCGATCGTCCTGCGCTCGTTTTTCACCGGCACGGTGTTGCGGAAGGCACGCGGGTCGAATCACCCGAAGGTCTACTCATCGTGATGGTGGGCTGATCAGCCGCCGAGGCGACGGACGATTCCCCGAACGAGACGATCTAATGCCGGGGGATGTTGTTTCAGAAATAACGAAGGCTCGACGAGCTCGAGCTCCATGACCACCGGGGCACCGTCCTCGCCCGGAGCGACATCAACGCGCGCATACAGTAACTCGCGTGAAATCAGTGCGAGTGCCGCCTCTCCAACCCGGCGTTCTGCGGCCGAGATCGGTAGAGCCTCGGAGACCTGCTCGTCGTTTCCCGCGAAGCGCGGCGACTTCCTCACGGCGTGGGTGAATTCTCCATCGATCCATACGAGGGCCCGCTCACCATGCCCTTCGACAGCTCGCAGGAAGGGTTGTATGAGTACGTCTCGCTCTTCGAGAAGACGGCCTAGGGTTTCGGCAGCCTCGACTGATGACCCACGAACCCGATGCGTCTCGAATGAGCCTGCACCCACTGCAGGCTTGATGACGATGTCATTCCAGCCGCGCGCCGCACAAAGCGTGGCGAGATTGACCTCACTTCCTCGATCGAGCACCGTCGTCGGTGTCACCGGTACGCCCCGCGAGGCGAGCTCGAGCAAATAACGCTTATGAAGATTTTCAAAGATGATCTTGGCGGGATTCCAGAGCGGTGCTGAGGCAGAAACCTGCACGACCCATTCGGCAAACGGTCGTAAATAATGGATGTAATCCCAGGTCGAGCGAATGAGGGTGGGTGCGGGAGACGCCCACTCTGCGGGCTCATGCCACGCCGCCATAGTTGCATCGACCCCTGCAGCCCTTAGCGCGTCGAGCAACAAATCTTCATCCGCATCCGGCTCTGGAAGCGGACGGCAGGTCGCAATATGGAGTCTCACGCCTTCGAATGCGAACGAAGCAGGTAGAGACCAAAAATCATGATGCTCGCATTGACGATGCCGATCACGAAGAACGGCGCGCCCTTACCCACGATGTCGTACATCAAGCCCCCGACCGCCGTCGTAAATAAAATGCCACACGAGGCGAAGATGCCTGCGAGTCCGAATACGGCGCCGCGAACGTCTTGAGGGGCTTCCTGTCCAAGAACCGTTTGGCTCGCGATGATCGCGCAGATTTGTCCGAGTCCCAGTAAGACCGCAACGAGAATGATCCATTCGCTAGTCGGGTCACCGACAAAGCCGCCTGAAATATATCCGACGCCGGCCACGGCCATGGCGACTACTCCGGCTGTAATGCGATTCATCTTATCGAGCATCAGACCAAATATGATGGCAAAAAGTAATGCTGAGACATTCGCGATGACATAGGGCTTCGTCGCGGCCGACGCGGCTTCTGCGACCGTTTGCCCGTTGGCAATGGCGGTCTGTTGAAGTCTCGCACTGAAAAACGTGCCGATGACTACGCGGTCTGCAAAAGAAACAAACTGCAGCATGTAGGCGAACCAGATACGCGGATTGGCACGGGCCGCGTTGATTCCGGTTCGCAGCAACACCCGCAGCGGCTCGCGTTCGCCTATCTGACTCGGCGTACCACGCTTAAGGCCCAACCAGCAGACGAGCGCTGTAAGCAGGCAAAGCGCGGCGGCGATTCCGAGGGTGACTCGGCCCGCCATGGCAGCGTCCATACCATCAGCGGCAAGACGCTGCGGAACTTTGCCGAGAACGAGCACCGCGAGCGTCGCGCCCAACCCCTGAAAAAATCCGGTGATGCCGACAAATAGTCCGCGCGAATCTTCTTGCGGGGTATCGGCGAGCACCGTTGCGAGCATGCAGCCCACTGCCGCGACACCGACTGAGAAAAACAACGCGCAGGCAAGCAGTTGCGGAAAAGTTTGGGCCAGGGGGTACAGAAAGAATCCAGCGGCGAGCCATACGAACCCGATCGCATACACCGGCCGTCGACCAATCTTGTCCGATAGCGCGCCGAACGGCGCAACCAGCAAGAGCGAGACGATCTCATTGGCAAACCCGAGCAGCCCTAACGCTCGCCCCTGCTCGTCGGCCGGAACTTTCAGATTGGCGTTGAGAAGATAAGGCTGGATGAAACTGATGAAGGCCAGCATGCCGATGGTGATGAACGCAGCAAAAAGATAGGTCTGTGCGTTCCATCGGGTATATCCCGGTGCGAGTCGCACCGGACCGAGCTTGGCTTCGATCGAAGTAGTCACGCCGGCATCGTAGCGGAATTTTTATCGAGGCGACTCACGATCACGATCGTGAGCATCGATAACAGGAATCCGGGGACAAGCTCGTATATCGCAAATAGACCCCCGAGAGCGGCGCCCTGCTTCCAAAGAATGACGGTCATTCCCCCGACGAGAATGCCGGCCAAGGCGCCGTTACGTGTCGTCCTGCGATCGTAGAGCGACAGGATGATGGTCGGCCCGAATGCCGCGCCGAAACCCGCCCAAGCCCAGGCCACCAGATTGAGCACCGTACTATCGGGATTAAGGGCGATCACGAAAGCGAGGAGAGCGATCACCAAGACCGATAATCTACCCGCCCAAAGCAGCTCAGCGGTGCTCGCTCCCGGTCTGAACAAACTGCCGTAAAAATCTTGGGTGAACGCCGAGGACGCCACCAGGAGTTGAGCGGAAGCAGTACTCATGACGGCAGCCATGATGCCCGCCAGGCAAAGCCCCGCCAAAGCAGGATGCAGAAAGGTGGTCGACATGACGATGAAGACCTTTTCGGCATCGGTACCGACGAGAGGCTCTGGTAAAACTAAACGGCCAGTGAGGCCTACGAAAACCGCCGCCACGAGGACTATGACGACCCAACCCATCGCGACTCGACGCGCTACGGTGATGTGACCTACGGATTTTGCTGCCATGAAGCGCGCCAAGATATGCGGCTGGCCTGCATAGCCAAGCCCCCAGCCGAGCAACGACACGATGCCGACGAAGCCCAGCGCTTCACCGCCATCCGCCATGAAAGGATCAAGTAACGTCGCATCAAGGGACCCGAGACGCTCGAATGTGGCGGTGAAGCCCCCGGCTAAGGCGACACCAAGCACGGCCACCATGACGAGCGCCACGAACATGAGAGTCCCCTGCAAGACATCGGACCAACTCACGGCGAGAAAGCCGCCGAGGAACGTATAGGCCAACATCACGATCGAGCCCCAGAGCATCGCCTCGACATAGGGCAAACCGAAAAGCGACTCGAACAGGCGTCCCGCCGCGACGAACCCCGAACTCGTATAGAACACGAAAAACACCAAGATAAAGACGGCGGACAGGCTGCGCAGCGCGCGACTATCGTCCTGAAAACGGCGCTCGAGGTAGTCAGGAATAGTCAAAGAATTACTGAGACGCTCGGTTGCCTCGCGTAGAGGTGCGGCGATCCAGCGCCAGTTGAGCCAAGTCCCGACGGCGAGACCGAGCAGCAACCACACCCCGTCAAACCCGGAGGCATACGCTAGCCCGGGCAAACCCATGAGCAACCAACCGCTCATATCGGTCGCCTGGGCACTCAAGGCCGTCACCCAGCTACCCAGCGACCGCCCTCCCAGAATGAAATCACCCAGATTTCGGGTGCGGCGCCAAGCTACGAGCCCCAGGGTCAAACAAATCCCCATGTACAGAACCATGGTGGCAATGACGATGGTGTTGTTGGTCATGGAACTCTCCCCTCCGAAGCCAGTCTAGCCGATGGTAAACTCCTCCGCCTTCACGTCCGAGCATTCCAAGGAAGGATCATGGAAGACATCCTGCTGTTGCCGTTCGCCCAATATTGGTGGGCGTATATCGGATTCGTCCTAGCGCTCTTTGCTGTTCTAGCCTTCGACCTCGGCGTATTCAGCAAGCCCGGTACGCTACCGACCCTGCGTGAGGCCAGCATCCGCAGTGTGCTCTTCATTTTGCTTGCCCTCGCGTTCAACTACGGGCTCTATCAGTTTCTTCTCTACGAACTGCCGAACCGTCCGGATCTCGTCGGGCTCGATCACGCTCAGCTCGCACGCGACACGTCGCTGGAGTTCTTGGCGGGCTATGTCGTCGAGTACGCGCTCGCCATCGACAACGTCTTCGTTTTCGTGGCGGTGTTCTCTTATTTTGCGGTGCCGCCTCAGTATCAGCAGAAGGTGCTGTTCTACGGAATCATGGGCGCCATTCTCTTTCGCGCGCTCTTCATCTCGCTCGGCTCAATCTTGATGCAGTACGAGTGGATCGTCGTGATCTTCGGAATCTTCCTGATCCTTACTGGCTTTAAGATTCTTTTCCTGCCCGAAAAACCGCTCGACCCTTCTCGAAATCCGATCATCTTGGGTGTCAAAAAGCTGTTTCCAGTGACGCCAGCGTTTCACGGCGACAAGTTCTGGGTCGAGATCGATGGTAAAACCTGGGTGACGCCTCTCTTCGTAGCGCTCGCTTTCATCGAGTTTAGCGACATCATTTTCGCCATCGACTCGGTACCGGCGATTTTTGCGCTCACCAATGAGCCCTTCATCGTCTTCACGTCCAATATCTTCGCCATCATCGGACTGCGCTCGCTCTTCTTCGTCCTGCAGAGCATGGTGAAGGCGTTCTTGTTCTTGAAGTACGGCCTCGGCGTCATCCTCGTATTCGTCGGCCTAAAGATGGTATGGCTCAACGAGGCCTTCGGTGGCAAGTTCCCGATCAGCTGGTCACTCAGCATCATCGGCGCGATCTTGGCGGTGTCGATTCTGGTGTCGATCGCTTGGAATCGGGTTCGCCCTTCCGGCGAGCGCAACGCCGACTAAAGCGGGCTCAAAAACGCATCGATGGCTGCGCGACTTTCCGGTTCATCTAGAGTTGGCGCGTGGCCTCGATGCAAAATCTCGCGGTCTTGCATGTCGACATGATGCGCCTTCATTCGCGCGACGGTGTCAGCTGAAAGAAGATCTGACAGCTCGCCCCTCAAGCAAAGAATGGGTAAGCCCTTCAGTGAATCGAAGGTGCTCCAAAAATTGGGAACTGCTCCGTTTGTGCCACCGCTCGATTCGCGCATGGCACGTCCGACGTTTGGATCGACGTCACGGATGATTCGGCCCAGGGCGTCTTCTCGATAAACGCGGCGTGCGAACGCCATCCAGTCCGAATCCGAAAAATCAGGATAGGCATGAGCGTGTCCGACGCGCGCATCCGCGGCTGCATCTTCCCACGTGGTCACGGGTCGTGCCGTCCCGGCCGTGCTGGCGATGCGAACCATACCGGCCACTTCGAGCTCCGGCCCAATGTCGTTAAGCACAAGTCCGGCTACACGCGCCCGAAAAAGACTGGCCATAAACATTCCGACGATACCGCCGAGCGAGGTACCGATGACCACGACATGTGACAGTTGCTCAGCGTCCATGAGGGTGAGCGCATCACGCAGATAAACTTCGGGCCGATAGTTTTGCCAGTTGGCATCGTATTCGGAGCGTCCGCGTCCACGAAAATCGGGGGTATAAACGGAACGTTGGCTGCTCGAGCCAATATGCGGTGCGAGATCTTCGAAGTCACGACAGTTTCGCGTGAGCCCCGGCAAACACAGAACAGCGGTGCGCTGCGGATCGCCAGAATATTTTCGGTAATACAGACGAAGGCCGTCCGATGCCATGACCTCATGTTCTGTGAACATGTGCCCAAACCTGCCTATTTCGCAAATAGTCGGGACGGATCACGGAACGCCTTGAACTCAAGCGCGTTGCCGGAACGATCGTATAGAAAGAAGGTGGCCTGCTCGCCGACTTCTCCCGCAAATCGGATTCCGGGCTCGATGACGAACGTCACCCCTGCCTTTTTGAGGCGATCTGCCAACGCATGCCACGCAGCCCAATCGAGAACGACACCGAAATGCGGAACCGGGACGTCTTTGCCGTCGACTTTATTGGTGTGGGCGGGCGGCTGAAACGCCTGACGGCTCGGATCGACATGCGCGACCAATTGATGTCCGAAAAAATCGAAGTCGACCCACTCCCGGTCGGATCGCCCCTCTGAGCAACCGAAAAGCGCACCATAAAATTCTCGCGCGGAGGGCAGATCGTGTACGGGGATTGCCAAATGAAAGGGTGCGGGCATAGATCAGGCTCTAGGTTTATGTCGACTTTTGAGGAGGCGCGGAAAAAGAATTTGGAAATATTGGGGCATCAGACGCTTAAGGCGCCAGAAGGTTCGATACTTGGGTGGATAGACAAAATGCGTCTGTCTACGAGCCGCAGCCGACAACATTTCTTCGGCCACTTCCTCGGCAGAAAGTCCGGAGTCTTCGAGGAGACGGCCTGCCGCCTTGATAGCTCGCTCAGGTCCGCGCGCCGTTTCGATAAGACGCGTACGAAAGAATCCGGGCATCGCGACGACCACGTGAACGCCGTAATCGGCATACTCTTGCATCAGCGACTCGCTGAAGGCGATGACTGCGGCTTTCGATGCGTTGTAAGCCGACATGTTTGCGCCTGTGCACACGCCAGCGATACTCGCGATATTGATGATCAACCCGCCCTTACCCTGCGCCATATGACGGATGACGGCACGACTGGCGTTGGCCACTCCGTGCATGTTGATGTCGAAGATCCAGTCCCACTCCTCGGCCGTACTGGCATGAAAAGGCCCGGCTAAGGCGACGCCGGCACAATGAATGGAGACATCGATACCGCCCAGCGATTCGATAGCCGAATCGAGGAGTCGCGTGATCGCATCAGCATCTCTCACGTCGCAAGCGGCGGCGGCCACCCGCGCTCCGTCGCGTGCAAATCCGGAGGCAACCAAATCGAGACGTATTGCATCGACATCGGTTAGTACAAGTTGCCACCCCTCTCTCGCGAGTATCTCGGCACAAGCGAGCCCGAGGCCGCTTGCTGCACCGGTGATGAAAACGCGTTTCTTGGGAAATCGTTGTGAGAGGTTTCTGGCTGCCGTAGTCATATGCGAAGAGTACTACGACGAAGAGTTCGGCGCGCGTAGACTGCTGCGCAACTGGTCTGCTTGCTGACGGATAGCAGCACGCTGTTTCTGATCGATTCGGGCGAGGTTTTTAACCTGTAACCCCATACGCGGGTTGGAGCGAAGCATGGGCTCATGACGCTGGAGAAAATCCCAGTAGAGCGTTGTGAAGGGGCACGCTTTATCACCGGTCGCCTGAGCCGGATCGAAGCGACATCCCGAGCAATAGTTGCTCATTCGTTCGATGTAACGCCCCGTTGCGATGTAAGGCTTCGATGCCATCACACCGCCGTCAGCATATTGCGACATTCCCAAGGTGTTGGGTAACTCAACCCACTCGACTGCATCGACATACACAGCGAGATACCAGCGATGAACTTCTTTCGGATCGACGCCGAGCATCAAGCAAAAGAGCCCTGTCACCATCAAACGTTGAATATGGTGTGCATAGCCGTATCGAAGCGTCTGTCCAACGCACTCTGACAGGCAGCGCATCGGCGTATCACCCGTCCAAAAAAAGTCAGGCAGAGGCTCTTGAGCATCGAGGGCGTTTCTATCGAGGTATTTAGGCATGTGAAGCCAGTAAACCCCGCGTACATATTCCCGCCAACCAAGAATCTGACGGATGAAGCCCTCAACGGCCGTGAGCGGTGCTTGCCCCTTACGGTAGGTCTCTTCGACTCGAGCGATCACCTCTTTGGGATTCAGCAACTTGAGATTGAGCGCTGCGGATATCCGTGAATGGAAGAGCCATGGCTCTCCCGTCCACATGGCATCTTGGTGATCGCCGAAGACAGCCAAACGGTTCTCGATAAAGTCTTGGAGCGTCTCGAGAGCTTGATCTCGAGTCACCGGCCAGTCGAAGTCATCGAGTTTTCCTGGATTCTCGGGAAGCTCCGACTTCACTTCGCTGATCACTGTTCGAGTGATGGCATCGGGCGGAAATGCGATGGGCGGTCGCATCGCCAGGCGCCCCGGGCCCTCGCGTCCGAAACTTTTGCGGTTCTCGGCGTCGTAGTTCCACTCGCCTCCCTCAGGTCCGCCTGAGTCATCGAGTAATACGCCGTGCCTTCTTCGCATCTCACGGTAGAAGAACTCCATGCGTAGCTGCTTACGGCCGCTTGCATGGGCTTCGAAATCATCATGGGAACAAAGAAAATGTCGATCAATACGCTCATCGAGTAAGGTCGCTGGGCATGCCGTGCGAAACGCCTCGCGAATTCCCCATTCGCCGGGCTCGACCAAAATAACCCGATGTGGCGCCAAGCTTTCGATATCAGCGCGAAGCGTCTCGGCAAGCGACGTTTGCCTTTCATCTAGCGCGTGATAGACGACGCGAATCCCCTCTTTCTCGAGCGCCGCACGAAAGTGACGCATCGCCGACAGAAACATGACGACGCGCGGCAGACTAACGGGAACTCGGGTCGACTCGGCGAGTGCTTCGCACATCCAGACGACGTCGGTCGCCGAGTCGAATCCATCGAACGCTGCGGACGAGCGATCGAGCTGATCACCCAACACGATAACGAGATGACGCAGCTCATCGGAGCGCGCCGTAGAACGTCTGCGACCAGGGCGAGCAGGTTTTTTCGGGGTGTCTTCCATGACGACCATGATCATAGACCGGTCGTAGCACCCAGGCTGACTTTACTCGCGCACTACACCATGTCAGGTTCGGACTTATACGGGCTTGAGCGGGGATACGGAACATGGCTCCTTTTTCGCGTCGCGATTTTCTTTCGAGTGGCGCCGGGCTATCAGCCGCGGCAATCACCCTGGCCGACCTCAAGCTCGCCGAGGCTGCTCGAGAGGTTGCAGCCCCCAAGACCGGTTCTGCTACGGGGCGGGCCCCCGGCTGGGAGGTCGGCCCGTTCGAAGATCTACGTGAATGGATATCCGAACTCGAGCGACGCGGGCTCGTGCTTCGGGTGCGCAATATCGATCAAGATGCCTATGAGGGCACTGCGCTCATGTACCGGCTGATCGATAAATTTGGCATGTACTTCGCGCCGGCGCTCGTCATGGAAAACATCAAGATTGATGGGGTTTGGCACAAAGGTCCCATCATCACGAATCACTGCGGTCACTGGGATACCGAGTGCCTGAGTTTCGGTATCGAGCCCGTCCCAAACGACCACTTTGCGACGTATTACAAAGCGCTCGCCAGAGTCGAGGAGTATTTGCAACTGGGTAAGGGCGGCGCATTTCCGACTGCGCCCTTCGCCGAGGTACGTCGAGAAGAGGCCCTGTGTAAGCAAGTTGTCCTCTCCGGAGATGATATCGATCTGCGCAAATTTGCATTTATCCAGTCGAACCCTGCGGACTCCACTCGCTACGTCAATACCGGGTCGGTGTTCACCAATGACATCGAACTCGGAAAAAACTTCGGTACGTATCGCTGTGAGATCAAGGGGCCGCGCATGCTTGGCATCAACCCTGAAGAGGGTCAGGGTGCGTGGCAAGCCTTCATGAAGGCGAAAGCGCGCGGAGAAAAATCGGTCAAAGTTTCGATTGCACTCGGACAAGACCCCGTCACTTGGGTGGTGTCCGGATCAAAACTAAATCGCGCCAAAGCGGATGAACTCGAAGTGGTCTCGGCCATTCGGGGAAAACCCCTCAAGGTCGTTCGCTCTGAAACCAACGACCATCTCGTACCTGCCCACTCTGAAATAGTGATCGAAGGAGAGGTGCCTCTCGATCAAGAGATGTTGCCGGAAGGCCCGTTCGGGGAGATGTACGGTTACATGGGTGCGCGTAAGGCTGCCAACTTCTGGATGAACGTCACGGCCGTTACACACCGAAAAAATCCGTGGGTGGTGAATCAATTTACCGGCGTTACCCGAGGATTTCCGACCGCTCCGCTCGAGCAGGTGGCACTACACACCATGAAGCGCTTCGTGCCCAACGTAAAAATGCTGCATACGCCAGTCGAAGCGACCGGGCTCTGCTTCGTGAGTATGAAGAAGACCAAGCCGGGGGAAGCGCTTGAAGTCGGCAAGCGCATCGCGCAAATCGTGGGCATCGCGAAGGTTGTTGTCATGGTCGATGACGATATCGAGGTACTCGATCGAGTTCAGGTCATGCACGCGATGGGCTCGCGCTGGCAGCCTCAACCGGCGACCGTGATCATTCCCGAATCTCGTGGTATGCCACTTGATCCTTCGCTCACCAAAAAACCCATGACCTCAAAAATCGTCATTGACGCCACACGCCAATGGCCGGAGGAAGGAGGCCCGAAGGAGTACCAAGCGCTCAACAGGACAGAGCTCTCGCGTCTCGCTCCGGATGCCTTCGAACGGATAGACGATCGTTGGAGCAAACTCGTTGGTAAATATCGTCCACCCGGCATCTAGCGTTAGAACGATCTGATGTCATCTCCCGCTCTGGAGTTTGATACACCGCGTCTCAAGATTCGTGAGTTCGTGGTCGATGACGCGGAATTCGTTCTGCGTCTGCTCAATGAACCATCGTTCATCGAATTCATTGGTGATCGAGGTGTGCGGACGCTTCAAGATGCTGAGCGCTATCTTCGAGATGGACCGATTGCCAGCTACCGCCAGTATGGGCATGGCTTGATGCGCGTCAGCTTGAGAGACGGCGATGTCCCTATCGGCATGTGCGGGCTCGTCAAGCGAGAGACGCTGCCTGATCCCGATATCGGCTTTGCGCTGTTGCCAGCCTTCTGGAATCAGGGATACATCACCGAGGCCGCCCAAGCCGCCATGAGGCATGGTCGGGAAACTCTCGGGCTGAGGCGCATCCTCGGCATCACGACACCCGGAAACGCGCGGTCGATTGCTGTGCTGCGGAAGCTGGGACTCTCATTTCTGGAAGAAAAACCCCTGGGAGATCGTCCGGAACCACTGAAGATTTTTGGCCTTTCGGTAGAATCCGCGCCCTAAACGAGGCAATCCCGTCATGATCGAAAAAACCTTGGAAAAACTCCTGTTCGCCTGTCGTTGGCTGTTGGCGCCGCTTTATCTCGGTCTCGCGCTGGCGCTCATTGCGCTCGGCATCAAATTCTTCCAAGAAGCGGTACATGTCCTGATGGCGATTGGCACGTTAGCCGAAGCCGATCTCGTACTTGTGGTTCTCACCCTCATCGATCTCGTACTGGTTGGCAGTCTGATCGTCATGGTGATGTTTTCGGGTTACGAAAACTTTGTCTCGAGAATCGACGTCGGTGGCGACGCGGAAAAGCTCGGCTGGCTCGGCAAGCTCGATGCCGGTACGCTCAAGCTGAAGGTGGCGGCGTCTATTGTTGCGATTTCCTCCATACACCTGCTCAAGGTATTCATGGACGTCAAGACGATCGCGAACGACAAGATTCTCTGGTATGTCGTCCTGCACATGACCTTCGTGGTCTCGGCCCTTCTGCTCGGCGTACTCGACCGCATGTCGTTCGCCGACAAGCGCAAATGAAAAAAGCCCGCCGGTATTCGCCGGCGGGCTTCCATTAGCCTGTAAAGCCCGATTGTTTTTTTCCGGGTCGGCTCCCGGTTTTACTTCTTCGAACTTTGCTTGGCCGCACGCTTCTTGGCGCGCGCCGGGCTCTTCGGACGAGTCTTGCCGAAAGAACCCTTGTAGATCTTGCCGCGACGGCTTCTGCTGTCTCCCTTACCCATTTTCACGAACTCCGATGTCTGCGGCGTAACGTTCGCCGTGGTTGGCAAGTGTAGGCCACTCAGCGGTATCGCGCCAATAACTTGCCGAGTTGTTTGGCGCCCGGGTTGAGTCTCTCGAAGGGCACCTGATTGAGCGGTGTCTCGGGAGTGCGATTGAGCGCATGGAATTCCGAGTCTTGGGTGGGGCGACAATGCAGCAATCCCGTAAGGTATTCGCCCCGGGCGATATGCTGCTGAACGTACTCGTGCGCAGCAAGTTCGTCAGACGGGTCGTAATCATCGTCGAGCTTCCGTAACACCACCCGACTGCCGTCATGAAGCATCACAGGTAGCGCTTCACCGGGTGCGTATTCGGTACTGATCTCTTTCTTGAACGGGACAAAATCGGCCTCGACCACCGGCTCATAGTGTTCCCGGGTATAGGCATAGCTCTTCGTCGAGCCCTCGTGGTCATTGAACGTGACGCAGGGCGAAAGCACATCGATGAGCGCGAAGCCTGGATATTTGAGACCCGCCTGAATGAGAGGCACGAGCTGAGCTTTGTCGCCCGAGAAGCTTCGGGCCACGAAGCCCGCACCAAGATTCATGGCCAACAACACCGGGTCAATGGGCGGCTGCTGATTGACCTCACCCTTCTTGGCTTTTGTTCCGATGTCAGCCGAAGCCGAAAACTGCCCTTTCGTAAGCCCGTACACCCCGTTGTTCTCGATGATGTACAGCATATTCACGTTGCGTCGAATTGCGTGGCAAAACTGGCCGAGCCCGATGGACAACGAATCTCCGTCGCCTGAAATACCGATGTAGTAAAGACCTCGGTTCGCCGCATTGGCACCCATGGCGATCGACGGCATACGACCGTGCACGGAGTTGAAGCCATGGCCTCCGCTGACAAAGTAAGCCGTGGTCTTGGAGGAGCAGCCGATGCCGGAGAGTTTCACCAAGTTTTCCGGGAGCATCGAGATGCCCCAGCAGGCTTCGATGATCGCCGCGGTGATCGAGTCGTGCCCGCACCCTGCGCACAGCGTCGACAACGAACCCTCGTAATCACGACGGGTCAAGCCAAGGTCGTTTTTCGGTAGCGATGGATGAGCGATCTTCGGTTTAGGAATGAAAGTCATACGACGCCTCCCGCAACGGTGCGGCGACCCTCGAGTAGATCTCCCAACACACCATCGACGATGAATTTCGAGGACACTGGTAATCCGCTGTAATGCAGCAGCGAGCGCAACTTCGCTTTCTCGACTCGAGTCTCGAGCGTCAACAAAGACTTCAGTTGCGCATCACGATTTTGCTCAACGACATAGATGATCTCGTGATCCGCTAAAAATTTCTCGACTTCCTCGTCGAACGGAAATGCGCGAACCCGCATGTAGTCGAGATGTAGACCTCGCGCCTCAATGACGTCGAGTGCCTCGCGGACCGCGCCATCGCAACTTCCGAGTGACACGATGGCGGCCTTTGCCTTGCCGTGTCCGACGACGACGGGCTTCGGCATATGACGCTTGGCCGTCGTAAACTTCCGTACGAGGCGGTCGAGAACCAACTGATAGTCCGCCGAGTCTTCGGTGTAGGTGCCGAACTGGGTATGCCCCGAACCTCGCGTGAAATAGGCGCCTTTGGGATGAACCCCGGGGAACGTTCGGTAGGTAATGCCATCCTCATCTTTATCGAGATAACGATAAAACTTCTCGATTTTTTCGAGCTCTTCTTTACCGAGAATTTTTCCGCGGTCGGGTCGGTAACTGTCGTCCCACTGTAGGTCACGACACATCCAGTCGTTCATGCCGATATCAAGATCGAGTAACACGATAACCGGCGTCTGCAGGCGCTCGGCCAAATCAAAAGCCTGCACTGCCATATAGAAACTCTCCTCCGGATTGGCCGGATAGAGGCAGATATGTTTCGTATCACCATGAGAGGCATACGCCGCCGATATCAAGTCGCATTGCTGAGTTCGCGTCGGCATTCCAGTCGAGGGCCCGACGCGCTGCACGTCGAACAGCACCGCAGGCACTTCGGCGTAATAGGCAAGTCCCAGAAACTCACTCATCAGGGACACGCCCGGACCGGAAGTCGCAGTGAAAGAGCGAGCCCCATTCCAGTTTGCGCCAAGCACCATGCCGATCGCAGCGAGCTCATCTTCAGCCTGAATGAATGCGAAATTGGCTTTCCCCGTTTCCGGGTCGATTCGAGTTTTATCCGCGAAATTCTTAAATGCATCCATGAGCGACGTGGAAGGCGTGATGGGATACCACGCTGCAACGGTCGCCCCCGCATAAATGCAGCCCAGAGCGGCCGCGGTATTGCCGTCGATCATGATGTGACCCGAAGTCTTGTCCATCTTCTCGACACGCAATATCAACGGACAGTCAAAATGGGTCTTAGCGTAGTCGTATCCGAGCTGAATGGCCTGCATATTGGCGTCAACGAGCGCAGGCTTTTTGGCGTAGGTCTCTGCCAGCAACTCGCGGATGCGCTCGACATCGAGATCGAGCAACGCGGCAAGAACACCTGCATAGCAAATGTTCTTCATCAAAATTCGCGTCCGAACACCCTTGAAATTCTCGTTGCACAACCGCGCGAGCGGTATGCCGATGACGGTGATATCGTCACGCTTAAGCAAAGCAGGTCTCGGCCAGGTGGAGTCGTAAATCAGGTATCCGCCCGGAGCGACATCACGAACATCGCGCGCATAGGTTTCGGCATTCATCGCGACCATGATGTCGACTTTCCCCGAGCGTGCGACATAGCCATCTTTCGAAACGCGAATTTCGTACCAAGTCGGCAGTCCCTGAATATTGGAGGGAAAATAATTTTTTCCCATAACGGGAATGCCGCTGCGGAAAATCGATTTCATCAGCAGCGTATTGGCGCTCGCCGATCCCGTTCCGTTGACGGTGGCAATCTTGATTACGAAATCGTTGATGCGAGAGCCGTTGGATGCGACTGACATTCGAGTGTTCTCCTCAGGTCGCCTGGTCGACGGCATGTGGCCACTTCACCCAAGACTTCTGCATGTCCCATGCAGCCGTCGGGCAGCGCTCGGCACAGAGCCCACAGTGCACACAGACGTCTTCGTCCTTGACCATGACGCGTCCGGTGAACTTGAGCGGCGAACTGATATAGAGCGCCTGGGTCACGTTCAGAGCGGGCGCCTTCAGGCGAGTACGCAATTCGCCTTCTTCACCATCAGGGGTCATGGTGAGACAGTCGACGGGACAGATATCGATGCAGGCGTCACACTCGATGCAAAGCTTGGCATCGAAGATGGTCTGCACATCGCAATTGAG